>Ga0265326_10000004_pt1 | contig 283947 bp, 302 predicted proteins | sample 41424metaG_FD_192439 | JGI IMG/M metagenome (GOLD analysis project Ga0265326, IMG submission 192439) | Rhizosphere microbial communities from Carex aquatilis grown in University of Washington, Seatle, WA, United States - 4-14-24 metaG | ecosystem: Host-associated > Plants > Roots >... | reverse complement strand
GCGTGGATCCGCTCGATCTGCTCCTCCAGCCGCTCCGGCGAGACGTCGTCGCCGAAGCCGTGCGAGGCGGAGTGGTCGGTGATCGCGAGGTACTCGTAGCCGAGCGCGAGCGCGGCATGCGCCATGTCCTCGATCTCGTCCTTGCCGTCGGACGCGGTCGTGTGGCAGTGCAGCTCGCCCTTGAGATCGTCCAGCGTGATGAGCCGTGGGAGACCGCTCCCGCCGTCCAGCGCGGCGGCCGCCAGCTCGCCGCGCCCCTCGCGCAGCTCCGGCTCGACGTACGCGTAGCCGAGCGCCGCGTAGACCTCCTTCTCCGTCGCGCAGCACAGCGTCTCGCCGGTCGCGTCGTCGAGGATCCCGTACTCGGATACGTGCAGCCCTCTGCGCACCGCCGCCTCGCGCAGCGCGACGTTGTGCTGCTTGTTGCCGGTGAAGTGCTGCAGCAGGTTGCCGAACTGGTCGGGCGCGACGACCTTCAGGTCGACGCTCATGCCGGTGTGCGTGCGAGCGCGCGCTCCGGCCTCGCCGCTGTTGGTGACGACCTCGATCGCGTCGAGCGCCGCGAACGCCGCGACGAGCGCGCCTGGATCCTCCGACGCGGCCACGACGTCGAGATCCTTGACGGAGTCGGCCCAGCGCCGCGCCGAGCCGGCCAGCTCGACGCGCACCGCCGCCGGGTGAGCGCGCAGCGCCTCGACGATCTCGCCGCCGATCTCGCGCGCGCGGCCGAGCACCGTGCGGCGGTTGCCCCCCGGCGCGATTCCGCCGTCCTCCGCGACGGCGCGCTCGACCGCCTCCAGCAGCTTCTCCTCCGCTCTCGCGCCGAAGCCCTTGAGGTCGCGGATGCGCTGCTGTCTCGCGGCGGTCGCGAGCGCCTGCAGCGAGTCGATCCCCATCTCCTCGTAGAGGCGGCGCGCGCGCTTGGGGCCGAGGCCGGGCAGACGTGTCATCTCCACGAGCCCGGCGGGGAACTTGTCGCGCAGCGCGACCGCCTGCGGGATGTCGCCCTGCTCCAGCAGCGCCACGAGCTTCGTCTCCAGCGTCGCGCCGATCCCCGGCAGCTCCGTCACGCGGCCGGCGCGCACGAGCGCGGCGATCGACGTGGAGGCGTCGCGCACGGCCTTCGCCGCGTTGCGGTAGGCGACGACGCGGTGCACGATCGCGCCGTCGAGCTCGTAGAGGTCGCCGAGCTCGTCGAGTCTCGCGGCGATCTGGCTGTTCGTGGGGTCGGCCATGAGGCGTCCAGAAGGGTAGGACGCGGCGCGGCCGGTCTGTCATCGTGGGCCCGATGCAGGTCCAGGATCTCGCGCTCGTCCGCGGCATCGGCCCCACGCGCGGCACGCTCGCGCGCTGGAACGCGCGGCCGGGACCGGTCCTGTGGGCGTGGTCGCTCGGGAGCCTCGCGATCGCCGCGATGCTGCTGCTCGCGACGTGGCTCGTGGCGCTCGCCACGCCGGCCGATCCGACGCCGGTCAGCGTGATCGGGATCACCGCACCGCCGGACCTCGGCGACGTGGCGCAGATCCTGCACCGCAACGCGCTCGTGCTCGCGCTGCACGCGTTCGCGTGCGTCGCCGGCTACATCGCCGGCAGCTCGCTGCCGCGCGAGGCGGCGCGCCGCAGCGGCGTCTGGCGGCGCATCCACGACGCCGCCGGCCCGCTCGCGATCGCGTTCGTGAGCGCGGCGACGCTGTTCTCGCTCGCGACGCAGGCGTACGTGATCGGCAGCACCGCCTCGACCGTCTCCGCCCAGCTCGGGATCGCGCCCGGCCGCCTGCTCGTCGCGCTGCTGCCGCACGCGCTGCTGGAGCTGTGGGCGCTGTTCCTGCCGCTCGCCGCCTGGCTGATCGCGAGCCGCCGCAGACAGTGGGACCAACTGCTCGCCGCGACCGTGGTCACCGTCGCGATCGCCATCCCCGCCCTCGTCCTCGCCGCGCTGATCGAGGTCTACGTCTCGCCGAACCTGCTCGCCGCGCTACTGCGCTGAGCGCTACTATACTTTGTGAAGTAAAGACGACGAACACGTCCAAGGAGCCCTCATGGCAGGCACCATCAGCGAGGTCAGCGACCACAACTTCCAGGCCGAGGTGATCGAGTCCGAGACGCCCGTGCTCGTGGACTTCTGGGCGCCGTGGTGCGGGCCGTGCCGGATGGTCGCCCCCGTGCTCGAGGAGATCGGCGCCGAGAAGGGCGACGCGCTGAAGATCGTCAAGCTCAACGTCGACGAGAACCAGCAGACCGCGATGACCTACGAGGTCCTCTCGATCCCGACGCTGATCCTCTTCAAGAACGGCGCGATCGCGAAGAAGGTCGTCGGCGCCTACCCGAAGCGCAAGCTCGAGGCCGAGCTCGAGCCGGCCCTCACGGCCTGACCCGGGCGCTCGCCATGGATCCGACGCGCGTAGGCGTCATCGGCAGCGGCGTCGTCGGCCGTGTGCTCGCGGCAGGCTTCGCCGCACGCGGGCACGAGGTGACAATCGGGACCCGCCAGCCGGAGGAGAACGACGACGTGCAGGCCTGGGCGGCCCAGCACGACGGCGTCGCGATCGGCTCGTTCGTCGCCGCGGCCGAGGCCGGCGAGTTGCTCGTGCTTGCGACGCGTGGCACCGCCGTCAAGCAGGCGATCGCGACCGCCGGTCCGCAGCACTTCGCCGGCAAGGTCGTGATCGACACGACGAACCCGCTCGACCCGTCGGGCGACCGCGCCGCGCTGGCCGTCAGCAGCCCCGCGGACTCCGGCGGCGAGACGGTGCAGCGCGCGATCCCTGAGGCCCGCGTCGTGAAGGCGTTCAACACGGTGAGCAACGCGATCATGGTCGACCCCGGTCTGGCCGGCGGCCGCCAGCCGATGTTCATCGCCGGAAACGACGACACCGCAAAAGCGACCGTGAGCGCAGCGCTCGACGACTTCGGCTGGGACGCGATGGACGTCGGCGGCATCGAGCAGTCGCGCCAGCTCGAGTCGCTCTGCCTGCTGTGGGTCGCCGTCGGCAAGGCCCGCGGCGCGTGGGATCACGCCTTCACCGTGGTCGGCCGCGCGTAGCCGTCCCGCCCATGCCCTCCGCCCACGGTTACGCCGCGACGGCACCTGACTCGCCGCTCTCACCCTTCCGCTTCGAGCGCCGCGAGCCCGGCGCACGCGACGTGCAGATCGAGATCGCGTTCTGCGGCGTCTGCCACTCCGACCTCCACACCGCACGCGGCGAGTGGGACGGTGTCTCGTTCCCGGTCGTCCCGGGCCACGAGATCGTCGGCCACGTCACGGCAGTCGGCGACGAGGTCACCGGATTCGCTGTCGGCGACGCCGCGGCGGTCGGCTGCATGGTCGACTCCTGCCACGAGTGCGCCGCCTGCAGAGCCGACTTGGAGCAGAACTGCGAGCGCGGCACGACCTGGACGTACGGCTCGCCGGAACCGCAGACGGGCAAGCGCACGTACGGCGGTTACTCCAACCGCGTCGTCGTCGACGAGCGCTTCGTCCTGCGCGTCGCGCCCGACGCCGACCTGGCCGCGACCGCGCCGCTCCTGTGCGCCGGCATCACGACCTGGTCGCCGCTGCGCCACTGGAGAGCCGGCCCCGGCAAGCGCGTCGGGATCGTCGGCCTCGGCGGGCTGGGCCACATGGGCGTGAAGCTCGCGCACGCGCTCGGCGCGCACGTGACGCTGCTGACGACGTCGCCCGGCAAGGCAGACGACGCGCGCAAGCTCGGCGCCGACGAGGTCGTGATCTCGACCGATCCGGAGCAGATGCTCGCACACGCCGCCTCGCTCGACCTGATCGTCGACACGGTCGCGGCCCCGCACGATCTCGACGACTTGCTCGGCCTGCTGAGAATCGACGGCGCGCTGGTGCTCGTCGGCATCCCGGCGGAGCCGCACCCGTCGCCGACCGTCGGCGTGCTGCTGCGCAACCGCCGCTCGCTCGCCGGCTCGAACATCGGCGGCATCGCCGAGACACAGGAGATGCTCGACTTCTGCGCCGAGCACGGGATCGTCTCCGAGATCGAGACGATCGCGATCACGGACATCGACGACGCCTACGAGCGCATGCTCCGCGGCGACGTGCGCTTCCGCTTCGTGATCGACCTCGCGACGCTGCCGGCGTGAGCTTACGCCCGCACGACCGCGATCTTGAGTGGCAGACCCTCGATCTCCACCGCGTGCGCCTCGCCGTTGACGGAGGCGTCGTAGTCGATGACCGTCGTTAGCGTCTCGCCGGTCACGTAGGGCTCGTGCTCGCGGGCGGCGGCAAGCAGTTCGTCGGCGCCGCCGAGCGTCAGCGCGATGCGGTCGGACACGTCCAACCCCGCGGCCTTGCGCGCGGCCTGGATCGCGTGGACGACCTCGCGCGCGAGTCCCTCGCGACGCAGCCCGTCGTCCAGCGCCAGCTCCAGTGCGACCGCGTGCGAGCCCTCGCGCTCGAGCTGGTAGCCCTCCAGCGGCTGCATCGCCACGACGAGATCCTCTGAGGTCAGCTCGTGGTCGTGGCCGTCGATCATCACCCCGACGGTGCGGCCTTCGCGCAGCGCGGCGGCGACGTGCGCCGGGTCGAGACCCGCGACCGCGTCGGCGACGGCCGGCATCTGCTTGCCGAAGCGCGGACCCAGCGCACGGTAGTTCGGCTTGACCTCCAGCTCGCCCAGCTCGTCGGCGGCGGAGACGAAGCGCAGCTCCTTGACGTTCAGCTCCGAGCGCACGACGTCGGCGAGGCGCTCGATCGCCTCGCGCTCGCGCCCGGTCGCGACGATCGCGGCCGCATGCAGCGGCTGGCGCAGCTTGATCTTCGACTGGCCGCGCGCGGCGAGCCCGAGCCGCACCGCCTCGCGCGCGACCTCCATCGCGTCCTCCAGAGCATCATCGCGCGCAGCCGAGACCGGGTAGTCGCACAGGTGCACGGACGTCTCGCCGTCCGGGTCGAGGTTGCGGTAGATCTCGTCCGCGACGAACGGTGTGAACGGCGCGAGCAGCTGGACGACGCTCACGAGGCAGTGGCGCAGCGTCGCGAACGCGGCCGCGTCGCCATCCCAGAAGCGCCGGCGCGAGCGGCGCACGTACCAGTTGGAGAGATCGTCGACGAACGCCTGGATCGCGCGGCCGGCGGACGTCGCGTCATAGTCGTCCATCCGCTCTCGCGCGATCTCCACGGTCGCCGCCAGGCGCGACAGCGCCCAGCGGTCCAGCTCGTGCTCCGACGCCGCGGGGTCGGGCAGATCAGCCGGCACCACGCCGTTCGCGTTCGCGTAGAGCACGTAGAAGCCGTACGTGTTCCACAGCTGCAGCAGGAACTGCCGCACCGCCTCCGCGACCGTGTCGACCGAGAAGCGGTAGCCGTCCCACGGCTGCTTCGACGTTAAGAAATACCAGCGCAGCGCGTCGGCGCCGTAGCGGTCGAGCACCTCCCACGGGTCCACCACGTTGCCGCGCGACTTCGACATCTTCTGCCCGTCGGGGCCGAGCAGCAGGCCGAGGCAGACGACGTTCTTGTACGACGACTGGTCGAACAGCAGCGTCGAGATCGCGATCAGCGAGTAGAACCAGCCGCGCGTCTGGTCCAGCGCCTCGCATACGTAGTCGGCGGGGAAGCGCTCTCTGAAGTGCTCGGCGTTCTCGTGCGGCGCGTGCCACTGCGCGAACGGCATCGCGCCGGAGTCGAACCACACGTCGATCACCTCGGGCACGCGCTGCATCCGCCCGCCGCACTCGATGCAGGGGAAGCCGACCTCGTCGACGTACGGACGGTGCGCGTCCTCCAGGCGGACGCCCGACAGCTCCTCCAGCTCGTCGAACGAGCCGACGCAGTGGACGTGGCCCTGCTCGCAGCGCCAGATCGGCAGCGGCGTGCCCCAGTAGCGCTCGCGCGACAGCGCCCAGTCGACGTTGCCCTCCAGCCAGTTGCCGAAGCGCCCGTGCTTGACGTGCGGCGGGTGCCATTCGACCGTCTCGTTCGCGGCCAACAGCCGGTCGCGGATCTGCGAGGTGCGGATGTACCAGGACGGCTTGGCGTAGTAGAGCAGCGCGGTGCCGCAGCGCCAGCAGTGCGGGTAGGCGTGCTCGTAGTCCTCGGAGCGCAGCAGCCGCCCGCGGGCGCGCAGGTCCTCGACCAGGTCGTCGTTGCACTCGCGCACGCGCCGGCCGGCATACCCCTCGATCCGCTCGTCGTACGTGCCGTCGAGTCTCACGGGGTTGACAACAGTCATTTCCTGCTGCTCGCCGAGGCGGTAGTCGTCCTCGCCGAATGCGAGCGCGGTGTGGACGAGGCCGGTGCCGTCCTCGGCGGTGACGAAGTCGGCCGGCAGCACGGTGTGGCCCTTCTCGCCGTAGGCCGAGCCGGGGATGAAGTCGAACGGCGGCTCGTATGCCGCGCCGACGATCTCGCCGCCGGCGAAGCGGTCGAGCAGATCGAGGTCGGCGTCCTCGCCCAGCACGCGTCTCACCAGCGCGTCCGCGAGCACGTACACGGCGCCATCGTCGGTTCGCACGCGTACGTACGTGAGGTCAGGATCGACCGCGACCGCCGCGTTCGACGGCAGCGTCCACGGCGTCGTCGTCCACACCAGCAGCTCGTCGCCCGCCTCCAGCGGCCCGACCGGCTTCGTCACCGGCAGGCGCACATACGCCGACGGGTCGATCACGTCCTTGTAGGCGCCTGGCTGGCCGAGCTCGTGCGAGGACAGCACCGTGCCGCAGCGCGGGCAGTAGGGGACGACCTTGTGACCCTCGTACAGCAGGTCCTTGTCCCAGATCGTGCGCAGCGCCCACCAGACCGACTCGATGTAGGTGTCGTCGAGCGTGCGGTAGGCGTCCTCGATGTCGACCCAGTAGCCGATCCGCTCGGTCAGGCGCGCGAACTCGTCGACATACCGGAAGACCGACTCGCGGCACTTCGCGTTGAACTCCGCGATGCCGTAGCGCTCGATGTCGTCCTTCTCTCTGAAGCCCAGCTCCTCCTCGACCGCCAGCTCGACCGGCAGGCCGTGGCAGTCCCAGCCGCCCTTGCGCTCGACGTAGTAGCCGCACATCGTGCGGTAGCGGGGGAAGATGTCCTTGAAGATGCGCGCGAGCACGTGGTGCGTGCCCGGCCGGCCGTTCGCCGTCGGCGGCCCCTCGTAGAAGATCCACGGCGGTCTGCCCTTGCGGCGGCGGACCGTCTCGTGGAAGACGTCGTCCGCCTGCCAGCGCTCGAGCACCGCCTGCTCGAGGGCGGGGAACGACTGCTGCGGGTCGACGGGCTGATGCGGCGCGGCCATGAGCGCCTGATTCTAGGTTGCCGCGCTGGACGGCGGCCCGGCGGGGGGATGGAGGCACTCGTAGGCCGCACATGCCCGATCGACCGCATCGCTCACGGCGCTCACATCCCAGCGGTGGGAACCGTCCGCCTTCACGAGCTCCAGCCCGAAACGCTCGAAGTCCGCGAGTCGGGTCGCGTCCACGTGGTCGTGCGCGACGAGACAGGGCACGCGTGGATGCTCGAGCGCGTACCACAGGGCTGCCGTCGACTCGACCCCGAGCACCAGACCATGGCCGTCGTAGGGGATGACGACCATGCTGCAGGCGTCGAGCGCGGACCGGAGGCTGCCGTGCAACATCCCGTGGAGGCGGTGATCGCCGCTCGTCCGGGCTGGAGCCTCGGCGTTGCGGCCCGGCTCGTACACGTCGAAGCCGGCGTCCTTCAGCTCCTGACCGATCGCTCCGGCCATCGGGTTGGCGGCGCCCGCCGGCCAGTTGAGGCTCGCAGGACCGGCGACCACCACGAGTCCCCGCCGGGTGGCGGGATTCGCTTCGTCGTACCAGGCACGGAGCTCGGCGACGGGAAGGACGAAGCCGTCTCGTGGAAGGTGCGCCACGATCTCGTCCTTGAAGCGTCCGCGCAGCTCCGGCCACGGCAGAAACCCGAGGTAGTCCGCCAGAATCGACGTCGCGGTCTCCCACGGACCGGCGCCGCGATAGCCCCAAGTCACCTCGCGTGCATCCATGCCGAAGACCGGCACCGGCCGCCGGAACCCTTCCTCGTCGAACTCGATCCACGAGTCGCGGCCCGTGTCGGTTCCGACGTAGGCGCCGACGACAGACCCTCGTCGCGGCTCGTAGGGCGTGCGCCATCTCCGGGCGCGCCGGTTCTGCAGCTCATCACAGCGCGGATCGACTCCGCAGTACTCCCCGTACGGAGACGGTCCGTGCTCCGGGCATGCCAGGCCCGCCTCGGTCAACAGCTCGAGCAGGCGCGTCGCGGGCTGGCCGTTCATCGCTTCCGCGAGCTCCCTGGTATAGAAGCCGTACGGAAACGTGAAGACGGGTCGGCCCGTCAACGCCTCGACGTTCTCGAGGTCGAGTGCGCGAAGACTGGGCAGCGCGACCTTCGGACCGGCGAAGAGCGCGGACGACGGTCGGTGGGCGACCCCGTCGAGCTCGAACGTCACCGCGCGGAAGTGGTCTTGGCCGCTGAGCGGATGCTGAGGGGTGTACGCGATCATCGTGAACTCGCATCCACGTGGCACGACAAGGTGCGCCAGCTCCTTCGCGATCGGCTCCGCAAACACGATCGGGCTCGCCCCGGCGGTGAGCTCTCCCACGATCGCCACATGCGCATCGCGGTGCACGTAGTGCCGCACGTGACACGACAGCCCGCTGACCGAGCCGGGCAGCTCTAGGATCAGGTCGTGTTCGGGCAGATCCGCGTCGTCTCTGACGTACCTGCGCCGCATGGCGAGTCAGCGCACGCGAGAGACGAACGCAAGACGGTCATGCCACTCGCGCGGATTGGGTCGTGCCTCGAAGGCAGCGTCGAGCGCATGCATGATCGCTCCGAACTCATGGTGGCGGATTCCCACTAGCACGGCACATCCGTGGTGGGATCTTTCGCGTTCGAGCCACTGGTGGCAGATGCGCGGGAAGTCGGCGGCGTCGAACGTCACCATGATGCGCCGCTGGCTGCTCGCGAGCTCCAGCAGCTCCTCGTCTGGGCAGCCGTCGAGGCTGCGCTCCTCGGCGACTGCGAGGACGTCGTGCCCGCGCTCTCGAAGGGCCGAGCCGATCCGGCGACCGGATACATGCGCGTCGAGCAGCAGCCGCAACGTGCCGGTCAGTCGGGGTCGATGGGGATGAGGTCAGCCTGGGGATGCTCCGCCTGCAGCTCCGCGAGCGGCCGGCGATTCAGCGCAATGAAGGAGTCGACTTCCTCTGGGAACCGCTCGTAGTAGCTGAGCGCGGTTCGCAGCTCCCGCTCGCTCACATCCGTCTCGGCGACCAGCCGGTCCGAGTCGCTCGCGAAGTCCTGATAGGCCTCGATGACTTGCCACACATCGAGGCTCGTGCCGATCAGCCAAGCGCGGCGGTTGTAGTCGTCGCCTCGAAACGCGATCCCGGGAATGAGCCGGGCCTTCAGCGCCTCCTCTGCCAGCGACTCGACGACACTGCCCTTGCTGCGCTTGGTGCGCTTCGCCTCAGCCGTGACGAGACGGTCGGTCTGCTCCGACAGGCGCAGGCTGAATGGCGCGGACTTGCTGGTCATGACGCCAGTGTAGTCGATGTATTACGGCGTATCGAGCGGGCCGCTCAGAACGGCAGCGCGGCGCTGTGGCGGCGCGCGACGACGATCTCGCCGTCCGCGGGCGGGACCGCCGGGGCGCTCGGAAGCGCCGCAGGCCGCGTCGTGAGGCGCTCGAGCAGCGCGTCGCGCGCGGCGAGCGGCTCGTCGCCGAGGCGGCGCACGGTGCTCGCGCCGGTGTCCGGCAAAGCTCCGCCGAAGGTGAGCACGTCGATGCCCTCGCGCACGCTGCGCACGGCGTAGACGAGGCGGCCGATCGCGTCGAGCGAGGCGCGCGTCCCGCCGAGCACGAGCGCGTCGGGCTGCAGCGCGCGCAGGGCGCGACCCAGCCGCGCGGGCTCGGTGGCGGTCGTCAGCGTGAGCGTGCGCAGACCGGCGCGCCGCAGCAGCAGCTCGAGCGCCTGCACCTGCAGGGCGGCCAGGTCGCCGGGGGCGGTCGCGTCGTACAGCAGCACGCCCTCGGCGCGCGTAGCGGGCGCCGCGACGCGGCGCAGCGAGGAGATCCAATCGGTCGCGAAGCGCCAGGCGAAGGCGTGCTCGGGGCTGCCCGGCTCCTCGGCGTGCAGCTCGGCGACGGCCGGCAGCAGCACCTCCTGCACGGTGCGCTCGAGCGAGCGGATCGCGAGGCTCTCCTCGAGCATCCGCGCCGCCTTCTCCTCCTCGAAGCGGGCGAGCGCCAGCCCGAGGCGGTTGGAGGAGGGCGGGCCGGCGCCGCGCTGGCGCGCGATCGCGATCGCCGAGGAGACGTTCTGCGTCTCCTCGAAGGCAGCTTTCAGCGCCTCGACGTCGGCGAGCGCGTACTGGCGATGGCCGCCGGACGTGCGCTCCGGCGAGGGATAGCCGAAGCGGCGCTCCCAGCTGCGCAGCGTGTTTGGGCTGACGCCGAGCATCACGGCCGCCGCGTTCGTTCGAATCCCGCTCATGGCAGGAAGCACTCTTCCCGCTGTGCAGGTCGCGCGCAACGGGCGCAACGAAAGCTGCACCGCGCAAGACGGCGTGCAGCGGGCGAGACGGCGGGAGGAGTCGCGCCCGAGGGCGCGACGCGGGATCAGTCCTCGAGCACGATGAGCGCGGCGCGCGGCGGACCGCAGGCACCGACGCGCAGCGGCATGCGAACACCGAAGACGTTGGCGGGGCGCACCATCAGGCGGCGCACCTCGTCCTCGCCGCCGGCGGCGTGCATGATCGCGCCGGCGAGCGACTCGGGGCCGTTGGCCTCGGCGTCGGCCGGCGTGAGGATCTCGGTGATCGGCCGGTTGATGACGTCGGTCTCGGCGACTGCCAGCAGCGATTCGCTGGACGCCGACATCGCGCACACGTGCAGCGAGCCGTCGACGATGACGAACGGGTCCTCGGGCTTGGGCGCGACGTCGGCACGGGCCTCGAGCAGCAGACCGAGACCGCACTCGCCGCACACGCGCGCCGGGGGGGCCGGCGTCTCGTTGTTCGGCGGCGGAGCGCCGCAGTGGCCACAGAACCACTGTGACGGACAGGCCTCTTCAGCCGTCGAAGGGACGAGCCGCAGTGCTGCGCGTCCTCCGAAGTCGATTGCCATCTCCGTGAAGCCTCCGTGCTGTCTTTCCGTGACCTACGCCCCGTCGGCGGCGAGCCGAGCGGGCGACGTCCCTGTCGTGAAGCTCGTGACCCGATGGGTCGCAAGCTCGATCATCTGGCGGGCTGCCTCTCCTGGCGTGCCCGGAAGGATTGTAGCGCCTGTCGTGCGCACGCGCGTCCGTTGCGGTCCGCGGCGGTAGACCGACACCGGCAGCGGCCCGGTCGCAAGCCGCACGGCGTAGGCCCAGCGGGCGACGGCGTCGTCCGACAGTGCCCCGCCCGCGATCACCACGCCGTCCGGGCGATGGGTCGCAAGCGCCTCCGACATGTTCGCGATGCCGCGCACCGACAGCCCCAGCACGCGCGCGCCGGCGCGCATCGCGAGCAGCTCCAGCGCGCGCACGTAGGCGGCGTCCGGGTCGAGCTCGTCGCGCGTGGCGTCGCCGAGCACGATCGTCGTCGAGAACTGCATCCCCGGCGTGACGAGCCGCTGCGCGCGGCGCAGCCAGCTGTTGCCCCACCGCGCGGCGAAGGCCCACTGCACGGACTCGGTTCCGTGCCGGCGGGCCACCTCGTCGAGCGAGTTGAGCAGGACCTCCTGGACCGTGCGGTCGAGCGAGCGCAGCGCGAGGGCTCCCTCGATCGCATTGTCGGCCCGTGCCTGGTCGAAGGCGTTGAGCGCCCCGACCAGCGCGTTGGTGTCGGCTCCCAGCCCCTCACGCGCACGTGAGACGGCCGAGGAGATCGACAGTCCGTCCAGCAACGCATCGCGAAGGGCAGCGATCTCCCCGTGCGTGTACAGACGATGACGACCAGGCGACCGTTGCGGTCGCGGGAAGCCGAAACGACGTTCCCATGCGCGCAGCGTGTTGGGGCTGACGTTGAGGAGCGCTGCGGCTTCGCTGGTCTTCAGGTAGCGCATCACGTGGAAAGGTCGGCGTTCACGCCCCTCTTATCGGCACGTCGCGCGCATTTGCACAACTTTTGGCACGAAATGGGTGCAAAACCTCCATCGAACGGCTAGAGTTCCGCGCGAAGGGCAGCGGGTCCGCGCCGCTCTCGGAAGGCGCGCGTGGGCTGAATGTGCAGCGCGATTCGATCGGAGGCAATGGATGTTCTTCAAGGGCAAGTAGTTCTCCCTTACTCGTAATGGTCCGTCAGGACCGTTACCTTGCGGACATGCGTGTCGCACGCGCGTGGCCGCGAAGAGACAGCCTCGCGAGGGGGATCACCCTTGTCGGCATTGTCGGTTGTGTCGCGTGGGCGATGGTTGCCGCCGATCCTGGTCGGCTGTCCTGGCTTTTTGGTGTGCTTGCCCTCGGTGTCATCGGTGCCGACCTGTTCGGCACTGGCACCGGGGCGCAAGCCGTTCACGTATCGGGCTCCGCGCTGGCCGCGATCGTCGTGTTCGCCCTGTTCGGGCCCGCGGCGGCGTTCGCCGTCGTCGTCGTCTCCGAGCTGATCACATGGCTCGTCGAGCGCTACCGCACGGAGCGCATGGCGATGAACCTCGTCGGCAGCGGCGCTCCGGTGCTGATCGCCGGCACGCTGTTCGAAGCCGTCGGCACCGTGGAGGGCTCGGTCGGCTTCTACGTGGCGCTCGCACTCGCGGCGGCGCTGATGTTCGCGCTCAACCTGCTGATCGTCGTCGGCATCACGTCGATGCTCGACGACGTCCCGTTCTGGAGCACGATCTGGGGTGCGCTCGGCACGCTGCTCGTCTCGATCGGGATCAACGTCGCGCTGGCGCTCGCGGCGACCGGCCTGTGCCTCGAGCTGGGCCTCGGCGGGACCGCGTTCGCCGCCTTCACGCTCGTCGCGTTCAGCTACATGGCGCGGCTCGTCTCGACCGCGCGGCACCGCAGCAAGCAGTACGCCTCGCTGTCGTGGGGCGTCCTCTCCGGCCTGCTGCGCACGCTCAGCATCCGCGACCCGCGCGCGGCGCGCCACGCAGCGGCCGTCGCCGCCTTCGCGCGCGACATCGCCCGCGAAGCGGGCATGAGCGCGGAGGACCAGGAGCTGGCCCACACCGCCGGCCTGCTGCACGACATCGGCAACTTCGCGCTGTCGGACCGCGTCTTCGAGCGCGGGCGCGTGCTGACGGACGAGGACTGGGACGCGATCCGCCAGCACCCGGTGCTGGGCGCCGACATGCTGCGCGACCTCGGCCTCTACGGCCCGGTCGCGGAGATCGTGCGCGCGCACCACGAGCGCGTCGACGGCCGCGGCTACCCGGATCGCCTGAAGGCCGACAGAATCCCCGAGCTGGCGAAGATCATCGCGGTCGCGGAGGTCTACGACACGCTGACGGCCGCCGACACCTATCGCACGGCGGTCAGCTCGTTCCAGGCGCTGACCGAGCTGCGGCGCGTCGCCGGCTCGCAGCTCGACGCCGACTACGTCGAGGCGCTCTCGAGAGTGCTGGCCGGCAGCGACGCGACGTACCGCCACGCCGACGCCGCCGACTTCGGCAGCGAGCTGGACCTCGAACGGCGCATCAACGAGGCCGCCGTCAGCTGAGCGGGCGCTCGCGCCCGCGCCAACGACGAAGCGCGCCGGCTGCCGGCGCGCTGGTGTCTGCTGCAGTTGGTGGGGGATTCAGCCCGTGGCGCGCTGCAGGAACGAGTCCTCGCGGTTCTGCTGAACCGAGAAGCTGCTCTGCTGGAGGGAGCGCACGAACTGTTCGATGTGCTCGACGCTGAAGCGACGCTGCCCGCCCGGGGTCCGGTAGGACTGGAGGTAGCCCATGTCGGACCAACGACGGACAGTGCCGAGCGAAACGCCAAGCTCCCGCGCGGCCTGCGAGGTGGAGAGCCCCAACGGCCGAGCGTTCATCCCGTGCATCTGCAAAGGCATGAGCCCATTAGGGAGGGTTAGCCCTCTTCTGTGAAGTACATGAGGAGCTTTTGCACAACCTTGCGCACCGAACGTGACGGGAGTCGCGCGGGGTGCCAGGATGCGCGACGTGGGACGGTCCGGCGTCGTCTGCGTGCTCGCGCTGCTCGCCCTGGGGGCTTGCGGCGGGCGCACGCCATCGTCGCAGGCGTGCATCCAAGCACAATCGGCCGACGTCATGCGCGCCCTCGCACGTGCGCCGCAGCGCGTCGCGCTCGCCGACGGGACGCTGCTCTCGCAGTGCGTCCGCAGCACGATCGATGACGTTCGCCTGCAGACGCTCGGCGGGACGCTGACGGCAGCCGCGGACGAGCTCGCGCAGCGCATGCGCACGAGCGACGCGGCCGCCTTCCAGCTCGGCTTCCTGATCGGCGCGACCGCGCGCGGCGCGCGGCAGGCGGCCGGCCTGCAGGACGAGCTGGCGCACCGCGTCGCCGGCTCCGCCGGGCTCGACGGCGGCCCGCGCCGCGCGACGCTGCTGCGCGGGCGTGCGGCAGGATTGCGGGACGGATGAGGCTCCGGCTCTACCACCACGGCGACGGCGCGCGGATCGCCTACCGCGAGGCGGGCACCGGGCCCGGGCTCGCGCTGTTCCACTCGCTCGGCCTCTCGCACCGCGAGTGGGAGCCGGTCGTCGAACCGCTCTCGCAGCGCTTCCGCATCGTGCTGCCGGACCTGCCGCTGCACGGCGACAGCGAGGACCGCCCGCGCCATCCCTACACGCCGGCTTGGCTCGCCGAGGTCGTCGCCGGCTTCTGCTCCGAGGTGCTCGGTCCGCGGCCGCTCGTCGGCGGCCACGACCTCGGCGCGGAGCTGCTGCTGCGCGCCGTGCTGGACGGCGGGCTGACGCCGCGGCGACTCGTGCTGATGCCGAACCGTCTGCATCGGCGCGCCGAGCACCACGCCGGGCGCTCGCTGTGGCGCGGCGCCGCGATGGCGGCGGCGGTCCCCGGGCTCGACCGCCTGCTCGCGCGCGGAGCGCCGCTCGTCTTCCGCCCCGCGGTCGGCGAGCGACTGTCGGTCCAGCGCAACCCGGCCGCGCGCGACCTCGTGCGCCACGCGCTCGCCGACGTGCCCGGCAACCCCGGCCGCGCCCGCTCGTGGGCGAAGTTCGCGCGCAACTGGCCGAGCGAGCCGCAGCGCGAGCTGTTCGACGCCTACCGGCACGTCACGGTCCCCACGCTGCTGCTGTGGGCGGACGAGGACCCGATGCACCCGCTCGCGGTCGCGCGGCAGGCGCTCGACCTGCTTCCCGACGCGCAGCTGCGCGTGCTCGACCGCGCCGGCTTCCTGCTCGCCTACGACGATCCCGTCGGCCTGGCGCGGGAGCTGATTTCCTTCTGTGGGTGAGTTCCTGACTTCTTTGACGACGTGAGAGACCCGGAGGACGCCATGGGCGTGCAGGAGACGGAGCAGCTGTGGGGCGGCGAGACGACGAAGGCGGTCGCGAACTTCCCCGTGTCGGGTGAGCGCGTGCCGGTGCCGGTCGTGCGCTGGCTCGGCCGCATCAAGGGCGCCGCGGCGCGCGTGAACGGCGAGCTGGGGCTGCTCGACGGCGCGATCGCGGAGCGGATCGCCGCGGCCGGCGACGAGATCGCGGCCGGCAAGCACGACGAGCAGTTCCCTGTCGACGTCTTCCAGACAGGCTCGGGCACGTCGTCGAACATGAACGCGAACGAGGTGATCGCCGCACTGGCCGGCGAGGGCGCGCACGCGAACGACCACGTCAACATGGGCCAGTCGTCGAACGACGTCTTCCCGAGCGCCGTGCACCTCGCCGCGCTCGACGAGGCGACGAACGACCTGCTGCCGGCGCTCGAGCAGCTCGAGGCGTCGTTCGCGGCCAAGGCCGCCGCCTTCCAGGACATCGTCAAGTCCGGCCGCACGCACCTGATGGACGCCGTCCCGGTGACGCTCGGCCAGGAGTTCGCCGGCTATGCGGCGCAGGTGCGCCTCGGCGCCAAGCGCGTGCGCAACGCGCTGCCGCAGGTCGCGCAGATCCCGCTCGGCGGAACTGCGACGGGCACCGGCCTGAACACGCACCCGGAGTTCGCGGCGCGCGTGCGCGGCAAGCTCGCGGAGACCAGCCGGCTGGAGATCCTGCCGCCGGAGGACCCGTTCGAGGCGCAGGCCAACCGCGACGCGCTGGTGGAGCTGTCGGGCGCGCTGAAGGTGATCGCGGTCTCGCTGACGAAGATCGCCAACGACCTCGCGCTGATGGGCTCCGGCCCGCGCGCCGGCATCGGCGAGCTGTTCCTGCCCGAGCTGCAGAAGGGCTCCTCGATCATGCCGGGCAAGGTCAACCCGGTGATCCCCGAGGTCGTGCTGCAGGTCAGCGCGCAGGTGATCGGCAACGACACGGCAGTCACGGTCGGCGGCCTGCAGGGGCAGTTCGAGCTGAACGTGCGCATCCCGCTGATCGCGCGCAACCTGCTGCAGTCGATCCGCCTGCTGGCGTCGACCTCGCGCCTGTTCGCCGAGAAGTGCGTCGACGGGATCGAGGCGAACGTCGCCGGCTGCGAGCGCTCGGCCGAGTCGACGCTGGCCGTCGCGACGGCGCTGAATCCCTTCATCGGCTACGACAAGGCGACCGAGATCGTGAAGGAGGCGACCGCCTCCGGCCGCACGCTGCGCGAGGTCGCGCTCGAGGCCGGCGTCGAGGAGTCGACGCTCGCCGAGGCGCTCGACCTGCGCAGAATCGCGCGCGGCAGCGCAGGGTGACGTCACCCGCAGGTCGCCGCTTGCGGTGACCGGAGGGCGAAAGACCAACATTCGAACCGTCAACCGCCTCCTGCGGCCGAGCTATGGTGCACTTCACCTGATCCACGGTCGCAGGAGGGGGAAACATGCAGCGCAACCTGGTGGGCGCGCTCATCGCCGTGCTCGCGCTCGGCGTGGCAGCGTGCGGCAGCAGCGGGTCGAAGCCGTTGAGCGCGGCTCGGCTGCGCGCGCAGGCGACCGCCGTCTGCCAAGACGTCGGAAGACAAGTGAGAGCGCTCCAGCTCAGCGCGACGCCGGCGTCGATGCGCACCTCGCTCGCGAGAGCCGCGACGGTTCTGAGCGACGGCGTGGCGCGACTGCACGCGCTCACGCCGCCAAGAGAGCTGGCGAGCCGCTACGACCTGTTCGTCGCATGGAAAGCCTCCCAGCGCGATGCCGCCCGCGAGCTCTCCCGATCGGGTGGCAGAGCCGACCTGAGCGCGAGAAGCCGGCAGGCGGTCCTGGCGCACCACAACCCGGTCTGGACGCTCGCGCATCAGCTCGACCTGCCGGCGTGCGCCTGACTCGCAGCAGCCGCGCTCAAGCCGCAAGCAGCGGCCAGCGCGCGTAGGCCGGATAGGGCGGGTCGTTCGGGAGGCGACCCGCCGGCGTCTCGCGCACGGGGCCGCGCAAGCTCGACTGGAACGCCACGTCGCGGTCGTTGACCTGGTATTGCGTCCACAGACGCACGGGCAGGCGCGCCATCGCGGCCCAGTTGCGCTCGATCGCGGCGGCCTGCTCCGCCAGCGCATCGGGCTGCGCGGGATCCGCGGTGGGCGCCGGGCCGACGAGCCAGCGCGCGACGCCGGGAGCGATCCAGCCGTCGCGACGCACGCCGAACTGGTAGCCGCCCTCGGTCAGCCAGACGGCGGGGTCCGGCCAGCTGTGGGCGCGCTGCAGGTCGAGCAGGCGCTCGACGCGCCAGCGGCCGTCGGTCAGCGGGCCGTGCTTGACGTCGGCGTAGTTATGCTGCGCCCAGCCGACGGGCACGCGCGGGCGCCAGCCGCGCAGGCGCGCGAGCAGCTCGTCGCTGAACGCGTCCCACGGCGTGCCGCGCGGCCTCGTGCCGTCGACGACGTCCGAGGTCCCCGGCAGCAGCAGGCCTGGGCCACCGGCCGGTGACTGCTCGGCGGCGACCGCCTCCGCGCTGCGCACGAGCCGCTCGACGGAGGCCGCGATCCCGCGCTGCGGCCACCACGTCAGGTTCGGCTCGTTGAGCGGCGCCAGCCAGTCGATCCGCGCGCCGGACGGGTTCTCGCCGGCGTAGCGCCGGCACAGGTAGGCGACGAGCCATGCCCACGGTCCGTCGGGCCCGAGGTCGTCCGGCAGATGCGCGTCGTGCGGGAGGCCCTCCTGCCCCAGCTCGGGGTAGCCGGCACCGCCGGTCGCCGGGTCGCGGGAGGGGTCGAGCGGTACGCTCGGGCGCGTCCAGGCCGGGAACGCCTGGTAGAGCGTCAGCGCGACCGTGCGGCCGTCGGCGTTCGCACGCGCGATTTGCGCGTCGAGTACGGCGAAGGCGGCGGCCGCCGGGCCGTGCGGATCGGCGAGGTCGCGGAACGCCTGGGCGCGCGTGAACGGATCGGGCGCCTGCGGCTGGAGGACCGGCCAGATCGCCCACAGGCCGACGAACGTCGCCGGATGCGGCCCGTCGAGCAGGTAGGGGCGCACGCCGAGCACGTCGTCGTAGACGTTGACGTCGCCGATCAGCGAGATGCCCTTGCGCATCGGCGCAGCCGGCGGGACTCCCGGCGCGGCGGCCGGACGGGTGAGGTCGAGACGGCGCGCGCCGCCGCAGCCGGCGAGCGCGAGAGCGGCTGCGGCGGATCCCGCGCCGGCGAGCAGCTCGCGGCGCGTCCGCATGTGAGTGGGAACCGCTGTGCGCCGCCGATGTTGCGGCGGCGACGCTCAGCCGCCGGTGTAGAGGCGCGCGAGCGTCTCGGCGACGCAGACCGGCTTGTCGCCGCCCTCGCGCTCGAACGTGCAGGTCGTCGCCATCTGGATCCCGCCCGGGATGTCATCGACGGAGGCGATCGCGGCGCGCATGCGCACCTTCGAGCCGACCGGCAGCGGCGCGGGGAAACGCACCTTGTTGAGGCCGTAGTTGAGGCCGAACGCGAAACCCTCGACGCTGAACAGCGCGTAGGTGAACTTCGGCACCAGCGAGAGCGTGTAGTAGCCGTGCGCGATCGTGCCGCCGAAGGGCGTGTCCTTCGCTCTCTCGACGTCGACGTGGATCCACTGGTGATCCCCCGTCACCTCAGCGAAGTCGTCGATCGCCTCCTGCGTGACGAGGTGCCAGTCGCTGACGCCGAGCTCCTCGCCGATGCGCGCCTTGATGTCGTCGATGCCGTTGAGCGTGATCATGCGGCGACCGTACTACTAGGCTCCCCGCCATGCCAGCGCCACTTCTCGTCGTCGACGCGCCGTCGCTGCTGTACCGCGCCTGGTTCGCGCTGCCGGACTCGATCACCGACGGCGCCGGGCACCCCGTCAACGCCCTGCTCGGCGCGACGAACGCGATCCTGCGGGTGGTCGCGGACCGCGCGCCGCGGGCGGTCGTGATCTGCTCGGGCGCCGAGGCGGCGCGCTACCGGGTGGAGCTGTTCGGCGGCTACCACGCCGACCGCCCGCCGGTACCGGAGGGGCTCGCGTGGCAGATCGCCCACTCGCCCCGGCTGTTCGAGGGCCTCGGCTGGACGCTCGCCGGGACGGACGAGCTGGAGGCAGACGACCTGCTGCACTCCTTCGCGCTGACGGAGGTCGAGGCGGGCGGCTCCGCGCTGCTGATGACGGGCGACCGCGACATGTTCCAGTGCGCCGCGCCCGCGGTGACCGTCCTGTATCTGAAGACGGGCGTCAGAGGCTTCGAGCAGATGGGACCGCGCGAGGTGCGCAGACGCTACGGCGTGCCGCCGGAGCTGGTGCCCGACTTCATCGCGCTGCGCGGCGATCCCTCGGACGGGCTGCCGGGCGCGAGAGGCATCGGCGAGAAGACCGCCGCGGACCTGCTGCAGCGCCACGGCTCGCTCGAGGCGGCCCTGGCCAGACCGATCGGTGAGACGCCGCGCGTGCAGGGCGCGCTGCGCGACCAGGCGGACGAGCTGCGCGACTTCCTCGCGATCGCGACGCTCCAGCGGGTCGACGTCGCCCGCCCCGCCGACCGCGCCACCGACCTCGCCGCCGGCGCCGACGCGGCCGCGGCGCTCGGGATGCGCAGACTCGCCGAGCGCCTGCGCGGTGCCGGAGATCCGGCGCGGCTCTGACGCGGATTCGTCGCGAACGCGTCTTGAGCCGACGCAGCGTGCGGCCGTACGGTCGCCGGATGCCTGTTGAGGATGTGTACGAGCTGGCGTATCGCGAGGCGGTGCGGACGCTCGAGCATCAGCGCGCCGAGGTGGCAGCGCTCCAGAGTCGTGCCGGATTGCTGCTCGGCGCGGCATCGATCGCCGTCTCGTTCGGTCGCGGGTCGTTTGGTGCGGCACGACCACTGGCGTGGCTCGCCGCCATGTGTTTCGTGCTCCTGAGCCTCTGCGTGCTGGCGGTGATCTGGCCGCATGCAGATCAGACGTTCAGCACGACCCGCAGGCGCTGCTCGCGGCCCACCTTGCGAGCGCGGAACCCGACGCGACGGCTCTCAGCGCGGACCTCATCGCGCGTATCGCGACCTACGACCGCATCAACGCACGGCGACTCGAGCAGATGTCGAGCACCTTTCGCATTGGGGCCTGTCTTCTTGCCATTCAGATGCTGTTGACGCTGGTCGCCGCAACAGTCACCGTTTGACGCGGAGGATCACGATGGACGAACAAGAGCGAAGAGAACGCATCTGGCGCCTGTACAACCCGCAGACTCCGGACCCGTTCGTGTCCTATCACTACGGGGTGCTGATGCGTGACCTGCCGCCGCGGCGGACGCTGCGGGAGAAGGTCGCGGCTGTGGGGTGGCATCGGCGCCGTCGGCGCGCGCAGCGGCGTGCGGAGCGCGAGGCAGCGGCGCGGATGCGCGACTGACGCGCGCAAGCCGGCGACAGCGCCTGCGATCATCGTCGGCGTGGCGCGCGTCGACTTCGATCCGGGGGAGCTGGATGCGCTCGCGTTCTACCGGCTGCTGAACTCGGTCGTGATCCCGCGGCCGATCGCGTGGGTCTCGTCGCGCTCGGCGGACGGTGTCGACAACCTCGCGCCGCACTCGTTCTTCACCGTCGCGTGCACGGACCCGCCGATCGTGCAGTTCACGTCGGTCGGGCACAAGGACTCGCTGCGCAACGCCGAGGCGACGCGCGAGTTCGTCGTGAACTTCACGCCCGAGCCGCTGTTCGAGGCGGTCAACGCGACGAGCGTCAACGCGCCGCCGGACGTCAGCGAGTTCGACTGGGCGGGCGTCACGCGCGAGCCGAGCCTGCGCGTGACGCCGCCGCGCGTGCGCGACGCTCCGGTCGCGATCGAGTGCGTCCTGCACGACACGCTGCCACTCGGCGACTTCTGCACGGTCGTGCTCGGGCGCGTCGTGCACGTCGCGGTCGCCGCAGAGGCGATGCGCGACGGGCGCCCGGCCGTGGACCTGCTGCGCCCGCTCGCGCGGCTCGGCGGCAGCGAGTGGTCGACGATCGGCGAGGTGCTGAAGATCGAGCGGCCGCGCTGGTGGGCGGGGTGACGTCGCGCGGAGGCCGCTCGCTTGCGACGGCCGGAGCGCGAAAGCCGTGTCCTACGGCGTGAACTTCACCGTCAGCACGTCGCCGTCCTGCATCGCGTAGTCGCGGCCCTCGACTCTGAGCGTGCCGCGTTCGCGCGCGACGCCGTAGCCGCCCGCGTCGAGCAGGGCGTCCCAGGCGATCACCTCGGCGCGCACGAAGCCTCTCTGGATGTCCGAGTGGATCTGGCCGGCGGCGTGCCAGGCGGTCAGGCCGCGTCTGAGGTGCCACGACTGCGCCGGCTTCGCCTCCCCGACGGTGAAGAAGGCGATCAGGTCGAGCAGCGAGAAGGCGCCGCGGACGATCCGCTGGAGGCCGGACTCGGCGATCCCGAGCTCCTCCCGCATCACGGCGGCCTCCTCGTCGTCCAGCTCGGACAGCTCGGCCTCGATCCGCGAGGAGACGGCGACCGCCTGGGCGCCATGCGCAGCGGCGTGCTCGACGACCTCGGCCGGCACCGTGTCGTCGCCCTCGTCCACGTTCGCCACGAACAGCACCGGCTTCGCCGTCAACGGTGAGAGGTCGCGCAGCGCGTGGGGCGCGTCGGCCGGCGGCGGCACGGTGCGCGCGGGACGCCCCTCCTGCAGCGCGGCGATCAGCACGCGCAGCCACTCGCCCTCGGCGACGGCCACCTTGTCGCCGCCGCGTGCGGCCTTCACGACCCGTTCGAGCCGGCGCTCGGCCTGCTCGAGGTCGGCGTAGATCAGCTCCGTCTCGATCGTGTCGATGTCGGCGCGCGGGTCGACGCGGCCCTCCGGGTGGATCACGTTGTCGTCGCCGTGGGCGCGCACCACGTGCACGAGCGCGTCCGTCTCGCGGATGTTCGCGAGGAACTTGTTGCCGAGCCCCTCGCCCTCCGACGCGCCTCTCACGAGCCCCGCGATGTCGTGGAAGGCGATCGTGTCGTGCACGACGTTCGAGGCCTTCAGCAGCTCCGCGACCTGCTCCAAGCGGTCGTCCGCGACCGGCACGATCGCGACGTTCGGCTCGATCGTCGTGAACGGGTAGTTGGCCGCCTCCGCGCCGGCGCGCGTGAGCGCGTTGAAGAGCGAGGACTTGCCGGCGTTCGGCATCCCGACGATGCCGACCTTCACCGGATCGCCCCGATCCTGCCGATGACCGCGCCGAGCGCCACGCCGGCGACGATATCCGACGGGTAGTGGACGCCGAGGTACAGGCGCGAAGCGACCATCGCTGCGGCGGCGACGCGCAGCGGCACGCGCGGGAGCAGGTGCCCGAAGGCATGCACCGCCGCAGCCGAGGTAGCGGCATGCGCGCTGGGGAAGCTGAGCTGCGTCGGCGTGGCGATCAGCGGCGGCAGGTCGGCGAGCTGCGGGCGCGGCCGGCGCACCGCGAGCTTGATCGCCTGATTGACGGCGTAGGTCGCGGCGACGGCGTAGGTGGCGCGATGCCAACGAGCCCTGTGGTGCCTGCGGTCGAGCGCGGCGCCCGTCAGGCCGAGCCCGAGCCAGGCGGCGCCGTGCTGGCCGAGCGCGGAGTACGCGCGCACCGCCCGCTCCATGGGGGGCGTGTGCCCCACCGTGCGCGCGAGGCGCAGGCCGGCGACGTCGAGCGCGGCGAGCCGGCGGCGGTTGTTCAAGCGCCGAAGCCGACGCGCTGCTCGCCGGCGTCGACCTGGATGAACTCGACCTTGCGCAGGTCGAGCGCGATCGTGCCGTCCTCGGCCTCGATCTCGTGCCAGCCCGCGGCGCCCTTGTCGAGCGCCTTGCGCAGCGCGGCGAGCTGGTCGGCCGTGACGCGCGCGGCAAGCGTCTGGCCGTGGAAGCCGATGCTGATCCGCTGCTTCGTGTCGGCCATGTCTAGTGGTCCTCCGCGGGTTGGACGATCTCGGTGAGAACCCCGCCGGTGGAGGCGGGGTGGACGAACGCGACGCGCGAGCTGCGGATGCCGATCCGCGGCGTCTCGTCGATCAGGCGCGTGCCGGCGGCCTTCAAGGCGGACAGGGTCGCCTCGATGTCGGCCACCTGGTAGGCGACGTGGTGCAGGCCGGGCCCCTTCTTCGCGAGGAACTTGCCGACCGGCGTGTCGGGGCCGAGCGGCGCGAGCAGCTCGACGTGGTTCTCGCCGACGTCGAGCAGGATCGCCTCGACGCCCTGCTCGGTCACGGTCTCGCGATGCACGACGGGCATCCCGAGCGTCTCGGCGTAGAGCGCGAGCGCCGCGTCGAGATCCTCGACGGCGACGCCGATGTGATCGATCCGTCCCAGCACGAGGGCGGAGGATAGTCAGTCGCGGGCGGCGGCGATCCCGACGCCGCCCGCGGTCGCCGAGCTGCTCGCCCGCGGCAGCCCCGCCAGCACACGGTCGATGTCGGCGCGCTCGAGCACCTCCTGCTCCAGCAGCGCGGCGGCGAGCGCGTCGAGATGGTCGCGCTGATCGCTCAACAGCGCGAGCGCGCGGCGGTAGGCGCCGTCGGCGAGGTCGTGCTGCTCCTCGTCGCGCAGGCGCAGCGTCGCCTCGGCGGCCGGCGCACCGCCGCCCGCGCGGGGAAGCTTCACGCGCGTGCCCATCGCGTACTCGTCCACCATCGCGGCGGCGAGCGACGTGACGGCCTCGTAGTCGCCGGCGGCGCCCGTGGTGACGGAGCCGAACACGAGCTGCTCCGCGGCGCGGCCGCCGAGCAGCATCGTCATGCGGTCGACCAGCTCCTCTCGCGTCTTGAGGTAGCGGTCCTCCTCGGGCAGGTTGAGCGTGTAGCCGAGCGCGCGGCCGCGCGGGACGATCGAGATGCGATGGACGCGGTCGACCGCCGGCAGCAGCTCCGCGCACAGCGCGTGGCCGGCCTCGTGGTAGGCGACGATCCGCTTCTCCTGCTCGTTGAGCCCGCGCTGCGCCTGCATGCCGGCAACCACGCGCTCGAGCGCGGTGTCGAAGTCCTGCGCGCCGATCTGCTCGACGTGGCGTCGCGCCGCGTTGATCGCGGCCTCGTTGCAGATGTTGGCGAGGTCGGCGCCGGTGAGCCCGCTCGTCTGCCGCGCGACGAGGCCGAGATCGACGCTCGGCGCGAGCGGCATCGCGCGCGTGTGCACCTCGAGGATCCGCTCGCGCCCTCTGCGGTCGGGCGGCGCGACGAACACCTGGCGGTCGAAGCGGCCGGGGCGCAGCAGCGCCGGGTCGAGCTTTTCGAGCAGATTGGAGGCGGCGATCACGACGACGTCGCCGCGAGCGGTGAAGCCGTCCATCTCGACCAGCAGCTGGTTGAGCGTCTGATCCTTCTCGCCGGAGATGTCGTTGCCGCGGCGGCCGCCGACGGCGTCCAGCTCGTCGATGAAGACGATCGCCGGCGCCTTCTTTCGCGCGACTCTGAAGAGGCGGCGGATGCGCGCCGCGCCGACGCCGACGAACGTCTCGACGAACGCGGCGGCCGACTGCGCGAAGAAGTTCGCTCTCGACTCGTGCGCGACAGCCTTCGCCAGCAGCGTCTTGCCGGTGCCGGGCGGCCCGTGCAGCAGGATCCCCTTCGGGACCGTCGCGCCGAGCTTCTTGAAGCGCTTCGGGTCGCGCAGGAACTCGACGACCTCGCGCAGCTCCTCCTTCGCCTCGTCGACGCCGGCGATCTCGTCCCAGGCGATCTGCGGCGAGGCCTCGGGCTTGATCTGCTGCGGCTTCGTCGGGCGCATCTGGCGCAGCGCGAAGACGAGCACGACGAGGAACACGACCATCAGCAACGGCCCGACCCAGATGCCGGCCCATTCCTTGAAGTCGTAGTAGCCGAGGAACGACGCGAGGACGCTCACACGTCCCTCATCGGCAGCTCGGCGCCGTCGCTCAACCGAGCAGCGTGCGCGTCACGTCGGCGTAGAAGCGCGCGGCGTAGCCGAGGTCGCGCACGTCGATGCGCTCGTCGGCGCCGTGCACGAGCGGCGCGGACTCGAGCAGCGGCTGGTGCTTGTGGGGGAAGAACCCGTACGCGACGCAGTCGGGAAAGGCGTTGCGGAACCAGCGCGAGTCGGTGAAGCCGGGCAGGATCACCGGGACCGTGACGGCGCCCGGGTCGTTCGCGGCGATCCAGTCGTCGATTGCGTCGCGCAGCGGCGAGTCGAGCGTGGAGCCGTTGCCGACGACCTGCTCGGTGAACTCGACGCGGAAGCCCTCCTCCGCGCCGAGCACCTCGTGGATCGCACGGCGAACCTCGTCCTCGCCGAGGCCGGGCGGGACGCGGCAGTCGACGTGGATCTCAGCACGGCTCGGGATCACGTTGACCTTCTGCGAGGCGGCGGCGCGCGTGGGCGTGAGGGTGACGCCGAGCATCGGCTCGAACATCGTCGCCAGGCGCGGATCGGCGGCGGCAAGCCGCTGCACCGCAACGGCCGGGTCGTCCGGATCCTCGCCGAGCCCGCGCAGGAAGGCGGCCGGGATCTCCGTGATCGCGTAGGACGGCTGGCGCGCGCCGAGGCGCTCCAGCAGCGGGCCGAGCTTCAACAGCGCGTTGTCGCCCATCTTCGGCAGCGAGGCGTGGGCGGCGACGCCGTCGGTGATCAGCTTGAAGCGGAAGACGCCCTTCTCCGCGCAGCAGACGCCGTAGCGGCGCGCGCCGCCATACTCGAAGAACGGGCCGCCGCCCTCGTTGATCAGGTAGTCGCAGCGGACCTTGTCGGGGTGCGTCTCGGTGATCCACTGCGCGCCGAGCGCGCCGCCCGTCTCCTCGTCGACGACCGAGCAGATCAGCAGCTCGCCGCGCGCGGGGCGCCAGCCGGAGCGCGCGAGCGAGATCGCCGCGGCGATCTCCGCCGCGACCTGCGACTTCATGTCGAGCGCGCCGCGGCCCCACAGATAGCCGTCGGCGACGTCGCCCGACCACGGGCCGTGCGTCCACTCGTCCGGGTTCGCAAGGACGGTGTCGACGTGGCCGAGCAGGCACAGCGTCGGGCCGGCCGCCATCCCGCGCAGCCGCGCGATCAGGTTCGGCCGCTCGGGCGTCGCACCGAGCAGCTCGCACTCGAAGCCGGCGCTCGTCAGCTCGCCGAGCAGCAGCTCCTGCAGCACGCGCTCGTTGCCGGGCGGGTTGACGGTGTCGAAACGGATCAGCTGCTGGAGCAGCTCGACGGTCGTCTGTTGCAGATCGTGGCTCATCGGCGTCCTGATGCTACGTCACCGGGCGATTGCCTCGACGACCATGCTCGCCGCGGCGATCAGCAGCACGACGCCGATCGCGCGGATCAGCTCGCGCTCCGACAGGCGGCCGGTGAGGCGCGAGCCGAGCAGCGCACCGGGGATCGAGGCGGCGCCGCCGACGAGGATCGGCGTGAGGTCGGGGGCGGCGTTGGGCAGGTGGCCGAGCGCGCCGGCGATCCCGACGAAGAACCCGACCGCGACGTTCGTGCCGACCGCACGGACCGGCGCCTCGCCGACGAGCCGCAGCAGCGCCGGCATCCGCAGCGAGCCGAGGATCAGCCCGACGACCCCGCCGAGGAAGCCGATCGCCGCGCCGCTGACGACGGCGGCCGGCGCGCGGATGTGGGCGACGGCGGCAGTGCCCGCCGCGACCGCGCTGATCGCGATGTTCGCGCCTGCGCCGGCCGCCGGCGAGGAGGCGACGAGCAGCACGACGGGCAGGCGGAGGTTGCCGAGCACGAGCCCGACCAGACCGCCGCCGAGCGCGACGAGGAAGCACCAGACGGCGAGCAGGACGAGGTCCACGGCGCGGGAGGGTAGGGATCGTCGTGGCGGTGCGGGAGACTGACGCGTGAAGATGGACTCGCTGTTCGGACCCGAGGAGGCGCAGCCCGCGACGACCGTCGCCGCCGACGCCCCGCTCGCCGCGCGGATGCGACCGCGGACGCTCGAGGAGTTCGTCGGGCAGGAGCATCTGCTGAGAGACGGCTCGGCTTTGCGGACGGCGATCGAGCAGGGCCGGCCGCACTCGATGATCCTGCACGGCCCGCCGGGGTCCGGCAAGACGACGCTGGCCCGCATCGTTGCCGCCGGCGCGAACGCCGCCTTCGAGGAGCTGAGCGCGGTGCAGGCCGGCAGACCCGAGGTGCGGGAAGTCCTGAGACGGGCCGAGGAACGCCGCCGCGGCGGCCACTCGACCATTTTCTTCCTCGACGAGATCCACCGCTTCAACAAGGCCCAGCAGGACGCGCTGCTGCCGGCCGTCGAGGAGGGGCTCGTGACGCTGATCGGCGCGACGACGGAGAACCCGTCGTTCGAGGTCAACGGCGCGCTGCTGTCGCGCGCCCGCGTCTACGAGCTGGCGGAGCTGACCGACGCCGACGTGCTCGTGCTGCTGCGGCGCGCGCTGGAGCGCGGGGAATGCGGCGAGGTGCGCGTGGAGGATGACGCCGTCGAGCTGCTCGCCGCGCGCGCCGGCGGCGACGCGCGCACCGCGCTGGCCGCGCTCGAGGTGGCGTGCAGAACAGCGCCGGAGGGCGTCGTCACACAGGCGCACGCGGAGGACGCGCTGCAGCGGCGGATCCTCCACTACGACCGCGCCGACGACCGCCACTACGACACGATCTCCGCCTGGATCAAGGCGACGCGCGCGTCCGATCCCGACGCCTCGCTCTACTACCTCGCGGTGATGCTGGAGGGCGGCGAAGACCCGCGCTTCATCGCGCGGCGGATGGTGATCCTCGCGAGCGAGGACGTCGGCAACGCCGACCCGCAGGCGCTGAGCGTCGCCACCGCCGCGGCGGCGGCGGTCGACCGCGTCGGGCTGCCGGAGGCGCAGTTCCCGCTCGCGCAGGCGGCGATCTACCTGTCGCTGGCGCCGAAGTCCGACGCGGCCAAGCGCGCGATCGGCGCGGCGAAGGGCTTCGTGCGCGAGCGCGGCGCCGAGCCGCCGCCGGTGGCGCTGCGCTCCGGCGGCCGCGGCGAGGGCTACGACAGCCCGCATCGCCATCCCGGCCACGTGAACGAACAGGAGGTCGCGCCCCCCGGCGTCGCCGGCGAGCGCTTCTACGCGCCCGACGACGCGGAGGCGGCGCTCGCCGCGCGCCTGGCGGAGATCCGCAGGGCGCGCGGTCGCGAAGCCTGATCCGAACCGTCAGACGTCGGGTCCGCGCAGGCGCGCCGTCACCCGGCGCAGCGTGCGCAGATCCGCGAGCGAGACGTCCGAGAACCCCGCCGGCTGCTCGTAGAACTGCTCGGTGACGTCTGCCCGCAGTCTCGTGCCGAGCGCTGTGAGGACGACGACCTTCACGCGCCGGTCGCGCTCGTGCGGCCGGCGCTCGACGAGGCCGCGGCGCTCCAACCGGTCGACGATCCAGGTGACGGTCGAGGCGTCGCAGCGCCACGTGTCGGCGAGCGCGCCCATCGGCTGCGGCTCGCCGGGATCGAGCCGCAGCATCGCCTTGAGGTCGCCCGGGCTGACGCCGAAGCGCGCGGTCGCCTCGAGATGGCGCTCGTGCTCGGCGAGGAACAGCTCGTACAGCTCGCGCCACGTCTGGGAGCGCAGCTCGTCCTCGCCGGCACCGGTGTCGCGCTCGCCCACGCGCCTCATCGTACCTCGGTTTGGTCCGTCAAATTGTTTTATTGATCATATAGTTGGATATATCAAAATATCTTGCTAGGTTCCGCGCACGTCCCCGAGGCAAGGAGCAGTCATGACCGTTCTCGTCACCGGAGCCACCGGCCGCGTCGGCAGCCGTCTCGTCCCCCGCCTGCTCCAGCGGGGCTTCGCCGTGCGCGCGCTCGTTCGCGACGCCGGCCGCGCGCAGCCACTCGCCGAGCGCGGAGCAGAGCTGCTCGAGGGCGACCTGCTCGACGCGAGCGCACGAGAGCGAGCCGTCGCCGGCGCCGATGCGGTGGTCCATCTCGGCGCGGCGTTCCGCGGCGTGGAGGAGGCGGAGATCGCCGCCGTCAACCACGACGCGACAGTCGCGCTCGCAGAGGCGGCGCTGCAGGCCGGCGTGCGACGCTTCGTCGCCGTCAGCACGACGCTCGTCTACGGCGCCGGACGGGGGCGCCCGGCGCGCGAGGACGACGAGCTGCTCGGCGTCGACGCTTTCCGCGCGTACCCGGCAAGCAAGGTCGCGGCGGAGCGGGCGCTGCTCGAGCTGCATCGCGCGCACGGGCTGCCGCTGTGCATCGCGCGGCTCGGGTTCGTCTACGGCGACGGCGACCCGCACCTCGCCGAGTCGCTGATGTGGGCGCGGGAGTGGCCGCTGCACCAGCGCCTTCAGCTGGTCCATCACGCGGACGTCGCACAGGCGCTGGTCCTGCTCGTGAACGCGGCCGGCGTCGAGGGCCGGGTCTTCAACGTCGTGGACGACGCGCCCGTCACGGCGCACGACCTCTTGGAGCTGAACGGCGAACCGCCCGCCGACGGCGCCGCGGAGCGTCCGCTCGAGGACCCATGGGAGGGGATCGCCGACGGCTCCCGGCTGCGGCGCGAGCTCGGCTACCGCCCGGTGCACCCGACGGTCTTCGCGGCGCGCGACGCGGGAGCGCTGTGAGCGGCAGGCGCGCTACGCGGCGGCGCGCTCGCTCAGGTGCCGGCGCGCGTTGTAGCGCAACCGCCGCGGCAGCAGCGGGACGAGCACGCGGCGTGCGTACTCGGTGTGGCCGAGCAGGACGAGGCCCCGCGCCGGATCCCACGAGAAGCCGTAGTGGCCGCGGATGCGCGGCGGCAGCAGCCCGACGGTCACGAAGTTCGCCAGCTCGAGCAGCGGACGCGCGGCGAGCGGCACGGGCGGCCGCATGACGATCTCGCGCGCCGTCGTGCGCGCCTCGTCGGTCACGTGCAGATCCTCGCCGTCGAGCATGCGCCGCATGTAGCGGCGGAAGTCGCCGTAGGAGGCCGGCATGCGACCGTCGGGGATGCCGAACATGGCGCCGAAGACGCGCCAGTCCTGCCACAGCGCCTCGCGCTCGCCGGGCGTGAGCGGGCGCACGTAGCGCTGGTAGACGACCAGCCCCGAGTCGACGAGCGTGGCGAGGATCCACAGCAGCAGCTCCGGATCGTCGGCCGCGTACGGCGTGCCGGCGGGGAAGCGCCCGGCCGCCTCGTGCAGCTCGCCGCGCACCTTCTTGTGGATCGCGCGCACACGGCGCGTCGCCCGCTCCGCCTCTCTGCGCGGGCCGAACGTCACCAGCTCGACGATCTGGGCGGTGCGGTGCAGCCGCTCGTATGGCTCGTCCTTCGAGGCCGTCTGCGCGTAGAAGCCGGCCCACGCGACCGGGTGCGCCGCCTGCATCAGCAGCGCCCGCGGCCCCGCGAGCACCATCACGTGCTCGCGGTAGATGCGGCGGATGATCGCGTCGTCGTCGTAGATCCCCTCCGCGCCAGCCATGCACCCCAGGGTACTGGCTGCGCAGCCAGTCGGTGGGCTTATGCGCTGGGGCGGGCGCGGCCCGGCAGCCGCTCGCTCAGGCGCCCGAGCCGTTCGGCCGGACCCTGCAGCGGCTCGGCGAGCAGCGCGAGCGTGTTGACGGTGCCGTCGAGCCGGTCGAGCAGCACGAGCAGCCGCTCGAGCGACTCGCCGAGCATGACGATCGCCGGGGTGAGCGCCGGCAGCGAGCGCTCCAGCTCCACCAGCGCCGGCAGCGTGCCCTGGATGTCCGCCACGCGGCGGTCGAGCTCCGGCATCGCCTCGGTCGAGCGCGCGACGGCGCGCAGCTGCTCGAGCACCTCCGGCAGCACCTCGGTCGCGTCGGCCATGCGGCGGATGTCGCTTTGGAGGCCGGGCAGGCCCTCGACCGCGTTCGCGATCCGCTCGAGGTTCGCGAGCAGCGACAGCGGCGCCGTCAGGACGCCCAGCGGGCTCACGGGAAGCAGGCGCATGAACGTCAGCGTACGCGCGCGCCGGCCTCGTCGCCACCCGAAGCGGCCCGATACCCTCAAGCGCGATGCCCGCCCAGGCCTACAGCGGCAAGGAGTGCGTCTGCCAGCTCCGCAAGGGGATCTGCGACCAGTCGTGCGTGCGCGACATGCTGGAGACGCCGTTCTACATCGCCTGCCTGAAGCTGAAGGGGCGGCGCTGCCTCGTCGTCGGCGGCGGCGACGTGGGGCTGGAGAAGGTCGAGGGCCTGCTCGCCTGCGACGGCGACGTGACCGTCGTCGCGCCGGAGCTGCAGCCCGAGCTGGCGCGGCTCGCCGCCGAGGGCTCGATCGCGTGGCTGGCGCGCGCGTACGAGCCGGCCGACCTCGAGGGCACGTTCATGGCGATCGCGGCGACCGACGACTCCGAGGTCAACATCGGCGTCTACGAGGACGCCGAGCGGCGCGCGATGCTCGTGAACGTCGTCGACGTGCCGCCGCTGTGCAACTTCATCCTGCCGGCGATCGTGCGCACCGGTCCGCTCGCGATCGCGATCTCGACGGCCGGCGCCTCGCCCGCGCTGGCCAAGCGCATGAAGCGCGAGATCGGCGCGCTGTTCGGCGAGGACTACGCGCGCCTCGCGGTCATGCTCAACGACGCGCGCGGGTGGGCGAAGGCGACGCTGCCGACCTACCAGGACCGCAAGGAGTTCTTCGAGTCGATCGTCAACGGCTCGCCGGATCCGATCGAGCTGCTGCGCGCCGGCGACGAGCGTGCGGTGCTCGACTTGATCGCCGCCGCACGGCGCACGCACGCGCCGGCGTAAGAGTCCGCTTTCCGTCTCGGGATCCGTCTTGAACGACATGGATCTCGACACGCTGGTCACCACGCACCGCCGGCCGATCGAGCGGCACCTGCGCCGCCGCGTCGGCGACCCCTCGCTCGCCGAGGACCTCGCGCAGGAGGTCTTCCTGCGCGCCTGGCAGCACTGCCCCGACGGGATGCCGGAGCTGCGGCTGCGCGCGTGGCTCTACCGCGTCGCGACGAACGTCGCGATCGACGCGCTGCGCGCGCGGGCCGGTCGCGTGGGCGGGGTCCCGTCCGACGGCGCCCTGCTCGACGCGCTCGATCGCGCCAGCGCACCCGCCGGCGAAGACCCCGACGAGCGGCTCGCGATCGAGTCGGCGCTCGCGCAGATGCCGGCGCGCGAGCGCGCGCTCGTGACGCTCCAGTTCGCCGGCTTCGGCCCGACCGACGCGGCGCTGCTGCTGCAGACGACGCCGGAGGCGGCGCGCAAGCGCCTCACGCGAGCGCGCGAGCGCTTCCGCCGCGCCTACGCGGCGGGCGAGCCGGCGTCGAAGCCGCTCGTGCTGCTGCTCGTCCGCGACGCGCAGCCGGAGGCGTACGAGCGCTGGCTGGCGGGAGCCGAGGTGCGGGTCCGCCGCGTCGCGCGCGCCGACGACGCCGCCCGCCAGCTCGCGGCGGCGCACGCGCTCGTGCTGACCGGCGCCGACCACGACCTGCACCCGGCGCTGTACGGGCAGGAGGTCCGCGGCGCGCGCGACTCGCGGCTCGACGGCGATCGCGCCGACGCTGCGATCCTGTGCGATGCGCTCGCGAGCGGGATGCCGGTGCTGGGGATCTGCCGCGGCCACCAGCTGCTGAACGTCGTGCGCGGCGGGACCCTGCACCAGGACCTCGGCTCCGAGGGCGCGACGCAGCGCCCCGAGCTGCACGCCGACCGGCGTATGCACGCGGTCGCGACCGGCGGCGACTCGCTCACGCGACGGATGGTCGGTGCGCGAGCGGCGGTGCCGAGCCTCCACCACCAGGCAGTCGACGCCGTTGGCCGCGGCCTGCGCGTGACGTCGCGCTCGGCCGACGGGATCGTCGAGGGGATCGAGGACCCGCGCCACCCGTTCGCCGTCGGCGTGCAGTGGCACGCCGAGCTGCCCGAGGCGGGGATCGCCGGCCGGCGCGTGCGCGACGCGCTCGCCGACGCGGCGCTGCAGCATGCGACACTGGCCGCGTGAGCGAGCTGACGCACCTCGACGACGCCGGGCGTGCGCGGATGGTCGACGTCGGCGGCAAGGGCGTGACCGCCCGGCGCGCGCTCGCGCGGGCGGTCGTGCGGATGTCGCCGGCGACCGCCGCCGCCGTGCGCGACGGCGACGCGCCGAAGGGCGACGTGCTCGGCCCGGCGCGGATCGCGGGGATCCAGGCGGCGAAGCGCACGTGGGAGCTGATCCCGCTGTGCCACCAGCTGCCGCTGTCGTTCGCCGACGTGAGCGCCGAGGTCGACGCGGACGCCGGCACCGTGACGCTGACCGCCGAGGCGCGCACCACCGCGCAGACGGGCGTCGAGATGGAGGCGCTGACGGCCGCGTCCGTCGCCGCGCTGACCGTCTACGACATGGTCAAGGCGCTCGAGAAGGGCGTCGCGATCGAACAGGTCGCGTTGCTGGAGAAGTCCGGCGGCAGATCCGGCGACTGGCGACGAGAGGAGGCGTGATGGATCGCGACGAGCTGCGCGCCGTGCAGGCGCCGCTGAAGGACCGCTATCGCGAGCAGCCGGGTGCCGCGGTCGTGACGCTGTCGGCGACCGGAACGCTTGGCGAGGGCGTCTCCTGCTCGGTGCAGACCGGCCGCGCGCTCGCCGAGGCGGGGCTGCATCCCGCCTCCGGCGGCGACGGGTCGCAGCTGTGCTCGGGCGACATGCTGCTGGAGGCGCTCGCGGCGTGCGCGGGCGTGACGCTGCGCGCGGTCGCGACCTCGCTGGAGATCCCGGTGCGCGGCGGCAGCGTGCACGCCGAGGGCGAGCTGGACTTCCGCGGCACGCTCGGCGTCGCGAAGGACGCGCCGGTCGGCTTCTCCGCGATCCGCCTCGCCTTCGAGCTGGACGCCGACGCAGACGAGCAGCAGCTCGCGACGCTGCTGCGCCTGACCGAGCGCTACTGCGTCGTCTTCCAGACGCTCGCGAGCCCTCCCGCGCTGTCGGCGAGCCTCACGGCCGCAGCGCGCGGCTGACCGCAGCGAGGACCGCAGCGAGCTGCGCGCGGATCGCGTCGTCGGCGATCAAGCCGTCCGCGCCGATCGCGCCGCGTGGGACCGGAATCCGCGCGCAGGCGTCCTCGACGATCTCGGCGTGGACGTAGCCGAGCACCTTGCGCAGGGAGTCGTGCGCGTCGGCGGCGCCCGTCGGCGCGGCGGCGCCAGACGCGTTGATCCATGCGATGGGCTTTCTGTACGTGCTCGCATCGCCGACCGTCCACTCGAGCAGGTTCTTGAACGAGCCGGGCAGCGCGCCCGCGTACTCGGGCGTAGAGACGAGCAGCGCGTCGGCGCCGTGAATCGCGGCCCGCAGCACGGCGACGGCGGGGTGGACCGGCAGCCCCTCGGCGTCGTCGTCGGGGTTGAAGTGCGGCAGCGTCCCCATGCCGTCATAGAGCGTCGCCTCGACGCCCGCCGGCGCGACCGCGAGGGCGGTGCGCAGCAGGGCGCTGTTGGTCGAGCCGGCACGCAGCGAACCGGAGATCAGCAGGACGCGGGCGCGGGGCTCGGGCACGCGCCCGAGGCTACATGCCGGCCGGCTCAGTCGACGCTGCCGCGCGGCACGACCCACTGCAGCGCCTGGCTCGTGACCTCTGCGATGCGCTCATAGTCCGCGTCGTAGTGCAGGACGGTCAGGCCAGCGCTCTCGGCGCAGGCGGCGATGATGAGGTCGGGAAGCGGGACGCCGCGGTGCTGGGAGCGCTTCGCGAGATGCGCCTGCACCTCGAGCGCGCGGTCGACCACCTCCTCCGACATCGGGACGCGCGGCAGGGTGCGCAGGGCGGTCGCGACACGTGCGTGGTCGGCCGGTCCCATCGCGCTATAGAGCAACTCCAGGTCGATCATCCCGCACGTCGCCACCCGGCCCGAGACGAGCAGCGGCTCCAAGACTTCGCGTACCTCGGGGCGCGTTCTGCGCCGCGACAGCACGCTCGTGTCAGCCAGGTACCTCGCCGTGCCGGTCACCGCCAGGCACCGGCCATGACCTCGGGATCGTCGATCGCGAGCACGCCGGGCGCGAACAACAGGTCGACCAGCTTCCGACGCCCCTCGCGCTTGACGACCTCGTCGAGCGCGGCGTCGACCGTCTCCGTGATCGTTCTGGTACCGAGGATGGCGCGAGCCTCCTCGAGCTTGGCGAAGTCGAGCTCGAAGGAGGTCTTTCTGCGGGCTGGGTTGCGACGGGCAGGAGGAGCCATGACAGCTGACACGGTAGCGACGTTTCATCGAGTACAACAGACGAAATGATCATGAGTCGCTATCCGATCTGCGTCTACAGCCTTCTCCACTGCATCTGCCATCAGTGATCTGGCATGCACTCGTCTAAGCTCGCCCCCGTGCAGACGGCGATCCTGACGGTCTCCACCACGCTCGCGCGCGGGGAGGGCGACGACGTCTCGGGCGACCTGCTCGCGCAGCTCGCGACCGAGGCCGGCTGCGAGGTCGTCGCGCGCGGCGTCGTCGCCGACGACAAGGGACGGATCGAGCCGGCGCTGCGCGGCTATGTGCGCAGCGGGGTCCCGCTCGTCTTCACGACCGGCGGCACCGGCCTCACGCCCGACGACGTGACGCCCGAGGCGACGCGCGCGGTGATCGACCGCGAGGCGCCCGGCTTCGCGGAGGCACTGCGTGCCGAGTCGCTCAAGCACACGCCGATGGGGATCCTCTCGCGCGGCGTCTCCGGGATCGGGGGCCGCACGCTGATCGTCAACCTGCCGGGCAATCCGAAGGCGATCGCCCAGCTCTTCCCGGTGCTCGTGCCGACGCTGAGACACGTCGTCGCGACGCTGACCCGCGACGGTGGACGCAGCGGCAGCCATTGAGCTGCGCCGCGTCGGGCGCCGCTACGGGGAGCGCTGGGCACTCGACGACGTGTCCGTCAGCGTGCCTGCCGGTGCGACGCTCGTCGTCTTCGGCCCCAACGGCGCCGGCAAGTCGACGCTGCTGCGCGTGCTCGCAACCCTGCTGCGCCCGCACGGCGGCGCGGCGACCGTGCTCGGCGAGCCGCTCCCCGCGCGTGAGTGGGCGGTGCGCGGCAAGGTCGGCTTGCTCGCGCACGAGGCGCTGCTCTACCGCGACCTGTCCGCACGCGAGAACCTGCGCTTCCACGCACGGCTGCACAAGATCGGCGAGGCGCGAGTGGAGGAGCTGCTGGAGCGGATGCGGCTCGCCGGCCGCGCCGACGACCCCATCCGCACGCTGTCGCGCGGGCTGCTCCAGCGCGTCGCCGTCTGCCGCGCCGTGCTGCACGACCCGCCGCTGCTGCTGCTCGACGAGCCGCGCGCGAACCTCGACCCCGCCGCGGCGGAGCTGATCGAGCCGCTGATCGGGCGCGAGAGCGGGCGCACGCGCGTCGTGACGAGCCACGACCCGGCCGGCGGGCTGGCGGAGGCCGACCTCGCGCTGGGACTGCGCGACGGGCGCGTCGCGCTGAGCGCGCCGACCGGCGAGGTCAACCCGACCGCGGTCGAGGAGCTGTACCGCTGATGCGCCCGTCGATCGCGCTGCTGCGCAAGGACCTGCTGCTCGAGCGCCGCTCGCCGGAGGCGATCCCGGCGATGCTGCTGTTCAGCGTCACGACGTTCGTGCTGTTCCACTTCGGTCTCGGCCGCGACACCGTCTCCGGCCAGCTCGCGGCCGGGGTGCTGACGGTCACGATCCTGTTCGCGGCGATCCTCGGCATCAACCGGCTGTTCGTCTCCGAGCAGGAGGAGGGCGGCTTCGACGGCGTGCTGCTGGCGCCGATCGACCGCACCGCGCTGTTCGTCGCGAAGGCGGCGGCGCTGTTCCTGTTCCTGGCGCTCGTCGAGGTCGTGACCGTCGCGGCGTTCGCGATCCTGCTGCTCGGCCCGTCGCCGTGGCCGGCGCTGCCGGGGCTGATCCTCGTGCTGGCGCTGCTGGATCTGGCGCTCGCGGTCGTCGGCACGCTCGTCTCCGCGCTCGCGATCCGCACCCGGGCGCGCGACCTGATCGTGCCGATCGTCGCGCTGCCGATGCTCGTGCCGGCGCTGATCGCCGCGGCGCGCGGCGCGGCGCCGCTGCTGGCGGCCGGCGGGGCCGGCAGTCCGCCAACCAAGTGGCTGGCCGTGCTGGCGCTCTATGATCTCGTCTTCGGGCTGCTCGCCTACGCCGTCTTCGACTTCCTCCTGGAGGACTGACAAGCATGTACGGGAAGGGGCTCCGAGCGCTCTCGCTCGCCACCTTCGCCGCGCTGACCGCCACGTTCGCGCTGGTCTTCTTCTACGCCCCGCTCGACGCCGACCAGGGGTTCATCCAGAAGATCTTCTACGTGCACGTGCCGGTCGCGATCGTGACGCTGTGCGCATACGTCGTGGGCGCGGTGTTCGCGGCGATCCACCTGCGCACGCGCGACGCGCGCTGGGATCTGCGCTCCTACGTGGTGATCCACATCGCGCTGATCTTCAACATCCTCGGGCTGCTGACGGGCGCCATCTGGGCGAAGGCGTCGTGGGGCCACTGGTGGGTGTGGGACGAGCCGACGCTCGTCTCCTTCCTGATCGTCTTCCTGCTGTTCGCGACCTACCAGCCGCTGCGCTTCTCGATCGAGGACCCCGAGCGCCAGGCGCGCTACGCGTCGGTCTTCGCGCTCATGGCCGGCGCGTTCGTGCCGCTGAACTTCGCCGCGGTGCGCGCCGCCTCGCCATTCGTGCACCCGCGCGTGCTGGGGACGGCGAACGGCGGGCTGCCGAGCCAGATGGCGTGGGTGTTCGTGCTGGCGATCGTCGCGATCGGGCTGCTGTTCGCGCTGATGTGCGCCTACGAGATCGCCGCGAAGCAGACGAAGTGGAAGCTGCGCGCGCTCAGACGGCGACTGCTGGGGAGCGACGCGGTCGCGCCGCTCGGCCGCAGCGCCGCGCCGGCGTTCGGCGCGCCGGACCCGCGTCGCGACGGCGTCGGCCGGACGCCCGCATCCGCGCCGGGCAACCCCGCGGGGGCCGCCTCGTGATCCCCGCCCTGCTGGCCGCGGCGCCCGCGCTGCCGCTGAACGAGGCCGGCAAGTACGTCGCCGGCGCGTTCGTCGTGTTCGTCGCGGTGATCGTGATCTACGTCGCGATCATGGCCGTGAAGCTGCAGCGCATGAGCAGAGAGCTGCTCGAGCTGAATGCCGCGCTCGACCTGCGCGAGAAGGCGGAGCGCGAGGCGGCGGAGGCCGCCAGGCGATGAGCGAGGTGCTCGCGCTCGGCGTCTCGCACAAGACCGCGCCGCTGGCGGTGCGCGAGCGGCTCGCGCTCACCCCCGGCAAGGTCGAGACCTACCTGCACGAGGTGCAGGGCGTCGCCGGCGTGCAGGAGGCGGTCGCGATCTCCACGTGCAATCGCACCGAGACGTACCTCGTCGCGAGCGACCCGGTCGAGGCCGAGACGGCCGTGCTGGGGATGCTCGCGCGCAAGGCGGGGATCCGCCCAACCGAGCTGGCCTCCTCGATCTACGCGCTGCGCAACTGCGACGCGGCGCGCCACCTGTATCGGGTGACATCAGGCCTGGAGTCGATGATCGTCGGCGAGGCGGAGGTGCAGGGCCAGGTCAAGCGCGCCTACGAGGACGCGCTCGGCGCGCAGACGACCGGCCCGCTCACGAACCATCTGTTCCGCGCCGCGCTGGCGACCGGCAAGCGCGTGCGCAGCGAGACGAAGATCGGCGAGCGGCGGCTTTCGGTGTCGTCCGTCGCCGCGGCGCTCGCGGCCGAGCAGCTCGAGGGCCTGGAGCGGCGCGAGGTGCTGATCCTCGGCGCCGGCGAGACGAGCGAGCTGGCGGCGAGAGCACTCGCCGGGCACGGCGTCGAGGCGATCTTCGTCGCCAACCGCCGCCACGAGCGAGCGGTCTCGCTGGCGCAGCGCTACGGCGGCCAGGCGATGTCGTTCGACGAGCTGCCGCAGGAGCTGGAGCGCGCCGACGCGCTCGTGTGCGCGACCTCCTCGCCGCACGCGCTGCTCGGCGCGGAGGAGATCGCAGCCGTGATGGAGGCGCGCGGCGGGCGCGCATTGCTGGTCCTCGACCTCGCGGTCCCGCGCGACGTCGCCTCCGACGTGCGCGACGTGCCGGGCGTGTCGCTCTACGACGTCGACGACCTGCAGGCGGTCGTGCGGCGTAACAGAGCGGTGCGCCAGGGCGAGGCGTCGCACGCCGAGGGGATCGTGGAGGAGGAGATCCAGCGCTTCGCCGAGTGGCTCGGCTCGCTGGAGGTGCTGCCGACGCTGGCGGCGCTGCGCGAGCGCGGCAGAGCGATCGCCGAGCAGGTCGTGCGCGAGAACGAGGGCCGCTGGGAGTCGATGTCGGAGCGCGACCGCGACCGCGTCGAGGCGATCGCGCAGGCGATCGTGAAGCGCGTGCTGCACGAGCCGACGCTGCGGATGAAGCAGATGACCGACGAGCGCGTGCACCTGCGGATGCAGGTCGTGCGCGAGCTGTTCGGGCTGGAGGAGTCGGTCGACGGGGTCGACGCGGAGCAGCCGTTGGCAGACGTGCGGCCGCTGCGGCGGCCGGGCCCCGCCGCCTGATGCGGATCGGCTCGCGCGGCAGCGCGCTCGCGCTCGCGCAGGCCGGCTTCGTCGCCGAGCTGCTGGGCGGCGCCGACGCCGGAGTCGAGGTCGTCGCCGTGACGACGAGCGGGGATCGCGGCGCGCTCGTCGGCGACAAGTCGCGCTGGGTCAAGGAGCTGGAGGCGGCGCTGCTGGCGGGCTCGATCGACTGCGCGGTGCACTCCGCGAAGGACGTGCCGGCCGAGCTGCCCGGCGGGCTCGCGCTCGCCGCCGCGCCCGACCGCGCCGACGCGCGCGATGCGCTCTGCGGGGCGGCGTCGCTGGACGAGCTGCCGGAGGGCGCACGCGTCGGCACGAGCAGCCTGCGCCGCGCGGCCGGGCTGCGCGTGCTGCGGCCCGACCTCGACGTGGTCGCCCTGCGCGGCAACGTCGACACGCGCCTCGCGAAGTTGGAGAGCGGCGACTGTGCGGCGATCGTGCTGGCAATGGCGGGGCTGGAGCGGCTCGGCCGCGCGGCCGAGGCCGGCTGCGCGCTCGACGCGCTCGTGCCGGCGCCGGGGCAGGGCACCCTCGTGCTGGAGACGCGCGCGGACGACGCGGCCACGCGCGCCACGCTCGACGCGATCGACGATCCGCACGTGGCCGCCTGCCTCGCTGCCGAGCGTGCTTTGGCGCGGGCGCTGGGCGCGTCGTGCCACACGCCGCTCGGCGCGCACGCGGTGCTGGCCGACGACGGCGCGATGACGCTGCGCACGTTCCTCGGCCTGCCCGACGGGTCGGCGTGGCTGCGCGACGAGCTGACCGACCCTTTGGGCGCCTCCCCCGAGCGGCTCGGCGAAGAGGTCGCGGAGCGGATGCGCGCGGCTGGCGCGGACGAGCTGCTCGCCGCCTGCGAGGCACTCGGCAACGGTGCGGCGCCGCCGGCGAGCACGCCCGAGGGGACGCGGCTGTGAGCCGCACCGGGATCGTCCACCTCGTCGGCGCCGGCCCCGGCGACCCCGGCCTGCTGACCGCCCGCGCGCTGGAGCTGATCGCAGCGGCCGACACGATCCTCTACGACCGGCTGATCCCCGTCACCGCGCTCGACGGCGCGCGGCCCGGCGCCGAGCTGATCTACGTCGGCAAGGAGGGGCGCGGCCCGCAGATGCCGCAGGAGGAGATCGACCGCCTGCTGGTCGAGCACGGGCGCGCCGGCAAGCGCGTCGTGCGGCTGAAGGGCGGCGACCCGTTCGTGTTCGGCCGCGGCGGCGAGGAGGCGCTGGTGCTGCGCGAGGCCGAGATCCCGTTCGAGGTCGTGCCGGGCGTGACGTCCGGCGTGGCCGCACCCGCGTATGCCGGCATTCCCGTCACGCACCGCGAGCGGGCGAGCGCGGTCGCGCTCATCACCGGCCACGAGAATCCGGACAAGCCCGAGTCGGCGATCGACTGGCCGGCGCTGGCGGCGTTCCCGGGAACGCTCGTCTTTTACATGGGCGTCAAGCAGCTCCCGCGCATCGCGCAGCAGCTGATCGCCGGCGGCCGCCCGGCAGACCAGCCCGCGGCGGTGATCGAGCGGGGGACGCTGCCGGGACAGCGCACCGTCGTCGCGACGCTGGCGACGATCGCCGAGCGCGCCGCCGCGGAGGGGATCAGACCGCCGTCGATCACGCTCGTCGGCGACGTCGCCGCGCTGCGCGACGAGGGGATCGGCTGGTTCGAGCAGCGGCCGCTCTACGGCAAGACGGTCGCCGTGACCCGCGCGCGCGAGCAGGCGAGCGGACTGGCGGCGCGGCTGCGCGCGCTCGGAGCCGAGGTGGTGGAGACGCCGGTGATCAAGATCGTGCCGCTCGACCCGCCCGCGCCCGATCCGTCGCAGTACGACCTGATCTGCCTCACCTCGCCGAACGGTGTGCGGCTGCTGTTCGAGCGCCTCGCCGCCGCCGGCCTCGACGCCCGGGCGCTGCACGGCGCGCGCGTCGCCGCGATCGGCCCGGCGACCGCGCGGGCGCTGCGCGCGCGCAGCGTGCTGGCCGACGTGATGCCGGAGCGCGCGGTCGCCGAGGCGCTCGTGGAGGCGCTCGGCGACGCGCCGGTGCGGCGCGCCCTCGTCGCGCGCGCGAAGGTCGCGCGCGACGTCCTGCCCGACGCGCTGCGCGAGCGCGGAGCGGAGGTCGACGTGCTCGAGCTGTACGAGACCGTCGCCGAGCCGCTCTCCGACGAGCAGCTCGAAGCCGTGCGCAGCGCCGACTACGTCACCTTCACCTCCGCGTCCACGGTGGCGAACCTGCTGAGCGCCGCGGGCGGCACGCTCGACACGACCGCCCGCCTCGCCTCGATCGGCCCGGTCACGTCCGACGCGCTGCGCGCCAACGGCCTCGAACCGTCGCTCGAAGCCGAGCAGCACGACATCGACGGCCTGCTCGCCGCGCTCACCAGATCTCGTTGACCTCGCCCGCCGGCGGGTCCGGCAGGTGCGCGTCGCCGAAGACGACCTCCGCCCGCGCGGCGGCGTCATGGATCGCGCGCACGTCGAGCTCATGCGTCGTCAGCGGGATGCCGACGGCCGGCCACTCGCACACGAGCAGCGTCGGCTCGGCGGCGTCGGCGGGCGGCAGAGGCCACACCCATTGCTCCTGCCGCCAGTGCCGACCACCGCCACCGCCGTTCCCAGAGCGCATCACAGGCGACGGAGGCGCACCTGGAGCCGTTCCCCACCCGCCCGTGTTCGTGGCCTTCGAGCCGTCGGGGAACTGGACGCCGAGCCGCAGCAGCCCGGCCGGCAGCTCGGCGCGGGCTCGCCTGCGGATGTGTCCGAACTCGAACGGGTCGAGCTCGTCGTCGCGCTCGGGCGCGTGCACGACGACCTCGAAGCCGAAGCCGGTCGGGTAGACGTCGAGGTGCGAGACCCACACGACCGCCCGCTCCGAGCGCGCCAGCATGCACTCGAGCGCCAACACGCCCGGCAGCGTGCCCTCGGGCGGTCCCATCCAGGCCGGCCTGCGATACCGCGGCGGTCGCTGCGGCGGCGGGGTCTGCGGCGGCGGCTCGAAGAAGTCGCTCACGGGCGCGACGCTATCGTGTCGCGCGCGCCGCAGCGGCGATCCGCCCGCCGCCGCGCCTCCAAGGCATGATGCTCGGCACACCCCGCCTCCACCTCCGCGCAGTCGACTCGACGAACGTGCGCGCGCAGCGGCTCGCGGCGAGCGGGGCGCCGCACGGGACGCTCGTGACGGCCGAGGCGCAGACGGCCGGCCACGGGCGACAGGGGCGCGCGTGGGTGACGCCGGCGGGGCGGGCGCTGGCGTGCTCGCTCGTGCTGCGCGAGCCGCCGCGGCTGCTGCCGATGCTCGCCGCGCTCGCGGTCGCGGACGTGGCGGACCGCTTCGACGCGGCCGGGCGCGCGGCGGCGATCAAGTGGCCGAACGACGTGCTGCTGGACGGTCGCAAGGTCGCCGGGATCCTCGCCGAGGGCAGGCCGCAGGAGGGCTGGGTCGTGCTGGGGATCGGGCTCAACGTCGCGGTCGAGGAGGACGACTTCCCGCCGGAGCTGCGCGCGATCGCGACCTCGCTCGGCCACGAGCCGGCCGACGTGGAGCCGGTGCTCGCGCTGCTGCTCGAGCGGCTGGAAGCCTGGCTCGCGGCGACGCCGGCGGAGGCGATGGCCGCCTATCGCGCGCGCGACGCGCTCGCCGGGCGCGAGATCGCGTGGAACGGCGGGCGCGGCGTCGCGGTCGGCGTCGCCGACGACGGCAGGCTGCGGGTCCGGCCCGCGGACGCGGGCGACGGTGCCGGCGAGGAGCTGCTGCTCGACGCCGGCGAGGTCCACCTCGGCAGCAGCCGAGCGGGCTGACGCTCAGCCGTCGTCGCCGGGCTCGGCCGCGGCGACTCTCGCGGCCGCTCTGCGTCTGCGGGGTGCGCGTCTTCTCGGCGCGGGCTGGGCGTCGGCGTCGAGCCCCGGCAGGGCGTCGAGCGCCGTCTGCGCGTCGCCCGCTCCGTTGGTGCCGGGCTTGTCGGCTGCATCCGCCGCTCCGACCGGTCTGCGCCTGCGCGGCCCGCGTCTTCTCGCGGGCGGCGACGCGTCCGCGGACACCAGCTCGAGCGCGGCCTCGGCCGCGGTGTGGTCGCCGGCGCCGTTCGAGTCGGACGACGGAGACTGGGGTGCGCCGCGTCCCCGGCCCGCCCCGCGTCTGCGTCGCGGCCGCGGAGACGCGGCCTCGTGGTCGTGCGCGAGCGCCTCGGCGACCACGCCCTCGACGTCCTCGCGCCCCGCGTCGGGGAGCGGCGGCGACTCGTCGGCGTCGAGCGCCTCGTCGTAGGCCTCCTCGGCGACCTCGGGCGACGGCCCCTCGCCGAGCTCGTCGTCCAAGTCGAGATCCAGGTCCAGGTCGTCGGTGACTCCCCCGGCGTTCACGCCGGCGGCCACGCCCTCGGCGGCGGCGCCCTCCTTCGCCCCCTTGCGGCGGCGGCGCGAGCCGCGCCCGCGCCGGCCTCTCGGGAAGTTGCGCAGCAGCTCCCGCGCCAGCGCGCTCGGCTTGCGCGCCATCCGCGTGCGCGCCCCGCGCAGCGCCTCCTCGGCCTCCGGCGTGTGCGCCAGGGCAGCGGCGAGCAGTGCGGCGCTCAAGCGCCGGTCCTGTCTGCGCGCGGCATGGACCAGCCTGCGCGCGTTGCGCGCATGTGCGCCGCCGGAGGAGTTGACCAGCAGTCCCAGCAGGCGCTTCGTCTCCGGCCAGCGCTGCACGGCGTACTCCTCGTGCACCTCGCGCGTGTACTCCGCCATCCGCCAGATCCAGGCGTTCGCCTGATCCCTACGGCCGATCCGCTTTTCGGCGAGCGCCTGCAGCATGACCTTCACGCCCTCGCGGCGCTCGTCGCGCGGCCACGTGGCCATCAGGTCGATCGCTTCGTCGAACGCCTCGGCGTCGCGCGCGGCCGCGATCTCCTGCAGCGCGCGCAGGCGCAGCTGCCCGTTGCGGTTGCGCTCGACGGCGGTGATCAGGAAGCGGCGCTTGAGGTCGCCCTGGCGGTCGAAGTGCAGCATCGCCTTCGCGCGCCGCCAGCCGTTCGGCGCCACGCGCGCGCCGGCCAGGGCGGCCCACACGTGCTGCTCGGCGTAGTCGAGGTGCTCGACGGCGATCCGCCACAGCTCGCGCTCGAAGACCTCCGCGCGCCGCTCCGGATCGGGCGTCACCGGCAGCACGCGGCGCTCGACGCGCACGCGCCGTCCGCGCCCGCGGCGCACCGGCCCGACGACGATCGCGCCGCCGCGGTAGACGTCGCGGTCGAGCAGCGAGTGCAGCGTCACGACCGGGTCGTCGTGCTTCGTCGCGGGATGGACGAAGTCGATGACGATGCCCGCCTCCTTGCCCGGATGGCGGCGTGTGACGCGACCGACGCGCTGCTGGTAGATGCGCTTGGAGGCGGTCGGCGCGAGGTGCATGCAGACGGTCGCGCGGGGGGAGTTCCAACCCTCGGCCAGGAGCTGAGCATTGATGAGGACGTCGATGGTGCCGCGCTCGTACTCGGCGAGGATCCGCGCCAGCTCGCGCTTCGGCGTCTCGCCCGAGACGGCCTGCGCTCTCATGCCGACGTCGCGGAACGCCTGCGCGACGTTGTAGGCGTGCCGGACGCCGGCGGTGTAGACGACGCCGGGGACGCCGTTGAAGCGCGTCTTGTAGAGGTCCGCGATCGCGAGGTTGAACGGGAGCTGGTCCAGCAGCTCGGCCAGCATGTCCTGGTCGAACTCGGTGTCGACCTCGCCGCGCCGCAGCGGCACCTTCGCGATCGTGCGCACGCCGGGTCCGGGCGGGATCCGGATGCAGCGCAGCGGCGAGATCACGCCGCGGCGCGCCGCCTGCGCGAGGTCGAAGCGCGACGTCTGCGTCGGGAACAGGTCGGTGACGTGGCGTGCGATCAGCGCGCCCGTCGCGGTCATGCCGACGAAGACGGGGCCGGCCCATCTGCGGATCGAGGCGCTCGTCTTCTCGCCGAGCGCCGTGTGCGCCTCGTCGCAGATGACGATCGTGTACGCGTCGGAGATCTGGCCGGCGTTGCGGACGAACCACTGATACGTCTCGACCGTGACCGGGCCCTTCGGGTTGTCCCTGCCGGCGAGCAGCGGGGCGGCGATGCGGTCGCCGTAGCCGCGCTCGCGCAGCTCGCCGTGGAACTGGTCGACGAGGTTGCGGCGGTGGGTCAGGATCAGCACGCCTCCGGTGCGCGAGGCGTCGACGAAGCCGAGCGCGGCGACGGTCTTGCCGGCGCCCGTCGCGTGCTCGAACCAGAAGCGCTTGGCGGCGTTGGGATCCTCGGGCTGCTCGGCGAGCTGGACGTCCTCGTCGTCCTCGCTCTCCTCTTCCCAGTCCTGCGGCTCCTCGTCGGGCTCCTCGTCCTCCTCGTCGAGCTCCAGCTCGAGCTCTTCCTCGCCGGGGATCGCGACGGATGCCAGCTCGACCGGCTCCTCCTCCACCGGCGCAGCGGCGGCGCGGCCGTTCCCGTTCGCGGAGCGGCTCTGCACCTCCGCCATCAGCGCGGTCAGCGTGCCCGACAGCGCGTCGACCTGGTGGGGGTTGAGCAGCGTTCCGTCGGCGAGGCGCGGCTCGTCCTCCGACAGCACGCGCTCGAGGCCGAGCAGCAGCGAGTACTCGCGCCGCCAGGCGACCGACGGCGCCTTCAGGCCGGCGTCGAGCTCGGCGAGCGCCGCGTCGAGCGCGCGGCGGCGGGCGCTGCCGAGCGCGAGCGCGTCTTCGGGCAGCTCTCCCTCGTGAACGAATCGCTCACGTGTGAAGCGCTCCGCGCGTCTCAGCGCGCCGGCATCGGGAAGGGGCGTTGGGTCAGCCATGGACGGCTTGCAGGGGTTCCCTGTGAATGGACGTGGCCTCTGCGATGAGGGAGCCGCGGTGCAACTGCTGAGCGGCTCAGGAGGTCCGGCGGGTGCCGGGCACGGGGAGAACTCTCACCAGCGTTTCCCCGTCCAACACAGGAGGATAGCCACATTCAATCAGATAGGACGGGGGAATCGCGCGATGTGCCAAGCTTCGGCCCATGCGCGCCCCCTTCGTCGCAGCCGGCGCATGTGCGCTCGTCGTGCTGACGCTCGTCTTCGCAAGCGGGTGCGGATCGCAGGGGGCGCAGGTGAGCGTCCCCACTCCGGCGCAGGCGCGCACCGAGCTGGCCGGCTCGCCGGCCGCGCTGGCGGGCCTTCACGACCAGGCCGCGCAGCTGCTCGACGGCGGCATCTCCGCGTATCGCGCGCGCATCGCCGCGCTGAAGGGGCGCCCCGTCGTCGTCAACGCGTGGGCGTCGTGGTGCGGCCCCTGCCGCTTCGAGATGCCGTACTTCTCGCGCACGGCGGTGCGCCTCGGCAGACGCGTCGCCTTCCTCGGCGTGAACGTCGCCGACACGACCGGCGATGCGCGCGGGTTCCTCGCCGGGCACTGGATCCCCTACCCGAGCTATGTCGACACGCACTACGCGATCGCCGACGCGATCGGCGTGCGCGCCGGCCTGCCGACGACCGTCTTCTACGGGCGCGACGGGAAGGTGCAGTTCGTCCACCAGGGCCAGTACGCGAGCGAGAGAGCGCTCGTCGCCGACGTGAAGCGCTACGCGGGGGCCTCGTGAGCGTGGAGGTCCGCCGCGCCGACGGGCGCGCCGAGCTCGACGCGCTGCTGGACCTGCGCCACCGCGTCTTCTGCGTCGAGCAGGGCGTGCCGAAGCGCGAGGAGATCGACGGGCGCGACGGCGACGCGATCCACCTCGTCGCGGTGTGCGACGGGCGCGTGCTGGGCACCTGCCGGCTGCTGCTCGTCGACCGCACGGTGCAGCTCAGCCGCCTGGCGGTCGAGCCCGATGCGCGCCGGGCGGGGATCGCGACGGCGCTGCTGCTCGAGGCGGACCGCGAGGCGGACGCCGCACGCGCGAAGCGGATCGTCCTGCACGCGCAGACGTACGCGCGCGAGCTGTACGCGGCCGACGGCTACGAGGAGCGCGGACGCGTGTTCGTCGAGGCGGGGATCGAGCACGTCGCGATGGAGAAGCGCCTTTGAGCGAGGTGCGCGTCGACCCGCTGACGGGCCTGCGTGCGATCGTCGCCGGCGAGCGCGCCAACCGCCCGAACGCGGGCCTGAGCGCCGACGCCGGCCCGCCGCTCGACCCGGCCGGGGATCCGTTCGCAGAGGGGCACGAGGGCAAGACGCCGCCCGAGGTCTACGCGCTGCGCCCGGACGGAGGCGGGGCCGACTCGCCCGGCTGGACGGTGCGCGTCGTGCCGAACCTCTATCCGGCGCTGTCCGCGGACGGCGAGGCGCCCGAGCCGGACGCCTCGCCGGACCTCTTCACCGCCGCGGCGGCAAGCGGCGCACACGAGGTGATCGTCAACGCGCCGCAGTCGGTCACCGCATTGGCGGACCTGCCGGCCGCCCAGGTCGCGATCGCGATGGACGTGTGGCGGGAGCGGATGCGCACGCACGCCGACGCCGCCTACGTGCACGTGCTCGTCAACGAGCGGCGCGAGGCGGGCGCGTCGCTTCCACACACGCACGCGCAGCTCTACGCGCTCGACTTCGTGCCGGCGGCGATCGCGCGCGAGCGCGAGCGCTTCTCCGCCTACGCGGTCCACACGATGGGGGGCAACCTGCTGGCGGACCTGGTGCAGGAGGAGGTGCGCCGGCGCACGCGGATCGTCGCGATCGACGACGAGGCGGTCGCGATCGCGCCGTACGGGTCGCGGCTTCCGTACCAGCTGATGATTGCCCCGCGGCGCCCGCGCGAGCGCTTCGAGGACGACGGCCCGACCGGTGCCGCGCTGCTGCACGACGTCCTCGGGCGACTCGCGCGCAGGCTCGGCGCGAGCCCGCCCTTGAACCTGTGGGTGCGCACCGCGCCGCGCGGCGCGGACCACTTCTGCTGGCGGATCGACGTGATGCCGCGTCTGACGCACCTGGCCGGCCTGGAGCTGGGCACCGGCCTGCACCTCAACATCGTCGCGCCGGAGCAGGCGGCGGCGGAGCTGCGCGAGGCCTAGCGGTCGCATGCGCGCGCTCGTCCAGCGCGTCTCGCGCGCGAGCGTGCGCGTGGACGGCGAGGTCGTCGGAGCGATCAGCGCAGGCCTGCTCGTGCTGCTCGGCGTCACGCATGGCGACACCGAGGCCGTCGCAGACAGAGTCGCCGACAAGCTGCTGAAGCTGAGGATCTTCCCCGACGCCGACGGCCGCATGAACGAGCCGCTCGGCGACGCGCGCGAGATCCTCTGCATCAGCCAGTTCACGCTCTACGGCGACGCCCGCAAGGGCAACCGGCCCAGCTACGTCGCCGCCGCACCGCCGGAGATCGCCGAACCGCTCTACGACCGCATCTGCACCGCGCTGTCCGCCCAGCGCGGCGTGTTCGGCGCGCACATGGAGGTCGAGCTGGTGAACGACGGGCCGGTCACGCTGCTGGTGGAGGCGTGAGGCCGCGCGTCAGAACGCCTTGTGCGAGCCGCTCGCGCTGATCGCACTCGTCGAGATCGCGTTGCCGGCGAGGTCGGTGATCGTCGCGACGGGCGTGTAGCGCTCGATCGCGTTGCCGGACGAAGTGCTGGAGACGCCGGAGTCGAGCGAGCCGAGCACAATCGTCAGCGTGCTGCCGGAGAGCGTCATCGTGGACGGCGTGCCGTTCGCGCTCGCGAGCCCGAAGACGGCGTAGGAGCCTGACGTGACGAAGTCCGAGCGGCCGAGGTCGATCGTGCCGAGGGGCAGGTAGCTGGCGACGTTGAACGGCGTGGACTCGGCGTAGACGCGCAGGAGGTCGTCGCTGCTGCCGCCGCCGTCAACGACCGCGGCCTGCACGTTCATCGCGCTGCCGTCCCAGCCGTCGACGATCGAGTCGGGCTCGATCGCCTCGCTGAACGTGACCACGGCAGTGTCTCTCTGCTCGGCGCGCCCGGCGGTCCCGCCGGTGTGGTTCGTCGTCGCGATCGAGCTGGCCGACGGCGCGTTCTTGTCGAACGTGACCGACCCGCCGAGGCTGCCGGTCAGCCCGGCGGCGTCGGTCGCGGTGACGCTGAACGAGGTCGCACCGTTGCCCGAGTTGCTGACCGTCAGCAGCGCGCTGCGGTAGCCGTAGCTGACGCCGCCTGCGCTGAAGCTGCCCGCGCTGAGCGTGACGGGCGTCGAGGAGCCGGTGACGTTCGTGAGCGTCGCCTTGACCGACGACACGCCGCTGTCGTCGGTCGCGTTGGCGTAGACGTAGAACGTCCCCGAGCGCGCGATGTAGCCGGCGACGCCGCCGGCCGCCTTGTCGATGACCGCGGCCGAGACCGTCGGTGCCGTGTTGACGGCGGCGGCCGCGAAGCTGTTGCCGCTGTTGCTCGTGGAGGCGGTGAAGTCCGACGCGGTCCCGCCCAGCGCACCGCCGGCGAGCGCGAGCACCAGCACGCCCGCACCGAGCGCGGTGGCGGGCAGCAGCGCGAGCGCCAGCAGCCCGGCGCCGAGCGCGGCGAGCGCGATCCGCAGGCGCGGGTCGGCGAGCGACGTCACCACCCGCCCCGCGAGCGGGATGCGCGCGACGACGCGGCGCACCGGCGCGTCCGGCGCAAGCACCCAGCGCTCGGCGGCGTCGTTCGCGTCGCCGCGCGTGACGACGACGACGCGCCCGTCCTGGCGCGCGACCGACACGACGCGATGCGTGATCAGCCGACCGCTGAGCGGGTCCGGGATCGTCGCGACCTGGCCGCGTGCGAGGTCGGCGGGAGCGGTCGCGCGGTCGAGCACGACGTCGCCGGCGTCGATCGCGGGCGCCATGCTGCCGCTCACGTCCACCAGCGGCGTGAAGCCGGCGGCGCGCAGGCCGGCGCCGAGCGCGAGCAGCGCCACGACGACGACGAGCGCCCCGCTCGCCGCGCGGTTCGCGTGCCGCAGTGCGAGCGCGGGTGGGCTCACGTGCTCGCCGCCAGCCACGTGAAGTCGGCGGTCGCGTTGAGCCCCGCGCCGCTGGAGCCGCTCATCGTCACGCTCAGCTTGTAGGCGTGCGCGTCACCCTGCGCCCACTGCTGGTCGAGCGCGCTCGTCGGGTCCACGAGCGCACCGTTCGCGGAGCTGGGGAAGGCGGACAGCGCGCCGCTGTAGATCACGCCGGCGCCCTTGCCGAGGTAGTCGGTCGTGTCGGCGGTGAAGCCGGTGCACGACTTCGCGGCGGGCGTCCCGGCGATCGTGCCGCGCGTGATCGTGAGCGTCAGGCTGCTCGCGAGGCCGCTGCCGCCGACCGTTCCGTAGAGGCGCACGTCGGACGGCACGGTGCCGGAGTACGTCACCTTCACGCAGCTGGTGCCGCTGCTGCCGCTTCTCGCACCGGTCAGCGACAGCAGCGGCGTGCCGCCGTCGTTGTCGGCCAGCACGACGTTGCCGGTCGCCACGGAGTTGCCGGGCGAGGAGGCGGTGCGGTCGAACGCCGACCACGTGCCGCCCGACCACACGGCCGCGCTCGCCATGAGCGCGGCCGCGATGGCGCAGAGCTTGAGCGCGAGCGAGCGCGTGGCAGCTCTCCTACGAAGCGGCGGTGAACGTGTAGTCGACCGAGGTCGACGAGCCCTGGTACGAGTTGTCGCCGCCCTGCGTCCCGCTGTCCGGGAACGTGACCGCGAACTGGTAGCGGTGCTTCTGGTTGGCGTTGAAGGTGCCGAGCGCGATCGATCCCATGCCGGCGAGCGTCCCGCTGTAGACGGTCGTCGCCGCCGGGCAGCTCGACACGCAGGACGGGTCGCCCTGGTCGGTGATCACGAGGTTGAGCTTGGCCGACAGCGCCGGGCTCGCGGGCGTGTCGACGGGCGTGCTCTTCGTCAACGTGAAGACGCCGGCGACGGAGCCGCTGTTTGTGATGTCGACGGTGCCGGTGGCGGAGCCGCCGGGCTTCAGGTTCGAGGCGGTCAGGACCGCCTGGTTGGCCTTCGAGTTGCTCTGCGCGAGCGTCCCGGAGCTGAACGTGTTGGACGGGTTCGCCGAGGCGGAGTTGAAGTTCGCGCCCGATCCGACGGCGATCCCGGCGGCGATCAGCACGACGAGCAGTCCGGCGAGCACCTTGCGGGGCGAGGCCGACCACAGCGCCTTGAAACGAGACATGTACGAAGCTCCTTCCGGGGGGAGATGCAGCCCTACCTGGGTCGTACCGAATACGCCCGAACTTGAGGCCGGGGTCGGAACTCCCAGCCTGACTCGAACATTCGTTGGGATGGCTTGACTCGATCGAGGCCCTTCCCGAAGTAGCTGGTGGCATGCCGACGCGCCTCACCCTCCGGCCCGGCTTCCTGCTGAGCTTCGTGCTGCTGCTGGCGATCGGGGTCGCGGGCCTCGCGTACGCCGTCTCCAGCGTCACCGGCCACGACGCGCGCGACGAGCAGGTGACGGCCGCGCAGCAGCGCGCCGAGCTGCTCGCGCAGACGGTCTTCGCGCCGCGGCTGCAGGCGCACCTGTCGGGCTTCGACGCCGCCGCCCTGCGCCCGCTCGACGCCGCCGCGCTCGCCGCCGACCGCTCGGGCGACCTCGACTCGCTGGCCGTGTGGGATCCCCGCGGACGGATCGTCTACGCGCCCGACCACGCCCAGATCGACCGCACCTACCGGCCGCCGCAGGCGGTCGCGGACGCGTTCCAGGGGCAGACGGTCGTGACGACGCCGGACGGCCCGAGCGGCCCACTCGACCACACGAGCGGCAAGCAGATCGAGGTCGTCGTGCCGCTGTTCGCGCGCGGCGCCGAGAAGCCGCACGCGGTGCTCGACGCGCACGTCCCCTACGGCCCGGTGGCGGCGGAGGTCTCGCGCCGCACGCACCGCATCGACCTGATCCTGCTCGGCGCCGCGCTGCTGTTCCTCGCCGGCGTGTGGCCGCGGCTGCTGTCCGCCTCGCGCGCGCTGCGCGAGCGCGACGACCCGCGGCGGCGCACGGTCCTGCGCGAGCTGAGACGCGCGCTCGACGAGCAGCAGCTCGAGCTGCACTACCAGCCGAAGGTCGACCTGCGCAGCGGCGAGGTCGCCTCCGTCGAGTCGCTCGTGCGCTGGAACCACCCGAGAGAGGGCCTCGTCGGGCCGGACCGCTTCCTGCCGTACGCGGCGAGCAGCGAGCTGATCGGCCCGCTGACCGTGCACCTGATCGAACTGGCGCTGCGCGACTGCTCCGGCTGGCGCTCGCAGGGCGTGAGCGCGGGCGTCGACGTCAACCTCGACGCCGCGAACGTGCTCGACCCCCAGCTCCCGAGAGAGGTCGAGCGGCTGCTCGCCAAGTGGGCGCTGCCGGCGCGCGCGATCGGCTTCGAGGTGACCGAGGCGGCGATCCAGGCCGATCCCGACAAGGCCGCCGGGGTGCTGCGCGAGCTGGCGGACATGGGCGCGCGCCTGGCGGTCGACGACTTCGGGACGGGCTACTCGTCGCTCGCCGTGCTGCGCGAGCTGCCGGTGCGCGAGATCAAGATCGACCGCTCGTTCGTCGCGGGCCTCACGCAGGACGCGGCCGACGAGACGATCGTGCGCTCGACGATCGGGCTCGCGCACGACCTCGAGCTGGAGGTCGTGGCCGAGGGCGTCGAGGACGAGCAGACGCTGCGCCGCCTCGCCGAGCTGGGCTGCGACCAGGCGCAGGGCTGGTACTTCAGCCGCCCGCTGCGGCTCGACGCGCTGATGGCCTGGTTCGAGCGGCCGGCGATCGGCGCCGAGACCGGCGAGCCGGCCTCCCCGATCGGGGCGTGATGTCCCAGCCGACGGTCCGCCGCCTGCTGTTCGCGCTGGCGGCGCTACTGCTGGCGGCAGCGGCGGCGAGCGGCAGCGGCGCGAACTTCAACGCGACCTCGGCCAACACCGGCAACGTCATCAGAGCGGGGATCGTCTCGTTCACGACGTCGCCGAGCGGCTCCGCGGTGCTGACGACGAGCGCGCTCGCCCCGGGCCACTCCGACACCGACACGATCGACATCGCGAACACCGGCGACCTGAGCGCCGCGTTCACGCTCGCGGCTTCGAGCCTCGTCGACACGCCCGCGAGCCCCCCGCTGTCGGGCGAGCTGGACCTGCAGGTGCGCGACCTCGGCGACCCGGCGTGCAGAAGCTCGTGCCCGGCCGCGACGACGCTGTGGTCGGGCAAGCTGGGGACGCTCAGATCGGTCGCGCTGGGCACGTTCACGGCCGGCGCGACGCACCGGATCGCGTTCGTCGTGAGCATGCCGGACAGCGGCAGCGGCGCCGAGAACGCCTACCAGAGCGCGAGAAGCACGCTCGACTTCGGCTGGACCGCGGCGGGCTGACCGATGGTGCTGCGGCTGGCGACCAACGCGGCGATGGCGGTGCTGTTCGGCCTCGCCGCGGTGATGATCGTGCCGGCGACGCTCGGCTACCACCGCTACGTGATCCAGACCGGCTCGATGACCGGCACCTACGACCCCGGCTCGATCGTCTACGACCGCCCGGTGCCGACCGCGTCGCTGCGCGTCGGCGACCCGATCACGTACGCGCCGCCGCCCGGCGCGTCGCTGCACAAGCTCGTCACGCACCGCATCTACCGCATCGCGACCGCGCCGGACGGCCGCCGCGTGTTCCAGACGAAGGGCGACTTCAACAAGCTGCCGGACAACTGGCGCTTCGTGCTGCCGCAGCCGACGCAGGACGAGGTCAAGTTCAACGTCCCCTACCTCGGCTACGCGTTCGAGCTGCTGAGCGTGCCGCGCTACCGCAAGCTGCTGATCGGGATCCCGGCGGTGCTCGTCGCGATGTGGGTCGTGGCGGGCCTGTGGAAGGAGGGCGGCGAGGCGCAGCGGCGGCGCGAGCGCGGCATCGTGCCGTGGGGCGCGGACGTGGCGAGCGGGCTGCCGCAGCTCGCGCCCGCGCTGGCCGGCGGCGCGGTGGCGGCTCCCGGCGCCGTGCGCGTGCCGATCGGCTGGCCGGCGCCCGCGCCCAGGCGCCGGGGTCCGGCGACGCCCTCGACGCCTCCCTCCCACCCGGCGGCTGCGTTTGCGGCGCGGCGGGCTGTCCCGCGCACGCGCGTCGCGCTGCCCGCCGCGTGCGTCGCGCGACCGCCCCGCCGGCGCGCGGGCGAGCTGCGGACGCTGCCGGCCGACTGGCGCTTCGTGATCGGCCGGCGCGCCGGCTGACGGACGGGCAGGCGATAGTCTCCCGCCGCGATGGCGCCGACCGACCGCTTCGTGATCCGCTTCGCCGCGGAGCCGCCGCAGGAAGCGCTGCCGTACGGGCGCTGGGCGGACACGCTGCGCGGGCACTTCCTCGCGGCGGTCGCGGAGATCGACGCGGGCGACGAGCAGCTCGGCGAGCCGGGCGAGATCGCCTGGTTCCCCGACCGCAGCTACGCGGGCCGCACGTACGTGCCGGCGACGGCACGCACGACGACCGGCTACGAGCTGTTCGGCTTCGTCTCGTTCGCCGACGGCGCGGACGGTGCGCCGGACGACTTCGCCGCGCGGGCCGACTTCACGAGCGAGACGGCCGACGACAACCCCGACTGGCAGATCGACCTCAACGAGGAGGTGATCGGCCGCTGGCGCGGGGAGCAGGGCAGATCCGCCGACATGACGCTGATCTGGGGGACGCCGATGGTCGAGCACGGCGCGCTCGCGACGGCCGAGCTGGCCGACCTCGCCGTCGACCAGTGCGAGCTGCTGGACGAGCGCTTCACGCTCGTCGCGCCCGACGCCTATCGCGGCGACTTCCTCGACGTCAAGCTCTACTCCTCGCGCGGCCAGGAGCTGGCGAGCGAGTCGCTCTACGTCGAGGACGACGAGGACGACGGCGAGGGCTGAAGACGCGGGGCGGCTGGTAATACCTGTTAGTATTACCGCATGCGCGTCACGCAGAAGGGCCAGGTCACGATCCCGCTCGGCGTTCGGCAAGCGCTCGGGATTCACACGGGGACGGACGTCACGTTCGAGCTCGACCGGCTGGGCGCGCGTCTGATCGTGGAGCCTGCTCGCGCCGCGCGGGAGATCGCACGCATGCGAGGCGCCGGCGACGTCGCGATGACGACGGACGAGATCCTGGCGCTCACGCGCAAGTGACGCGCGCGGGCACGGTCGTCGACAGCAGTGTCCTGCTCGACGTCTTCACCGAGGATCCGCGGTGGCTGGCCTGGTCCGAGGACCACCTCGTCGAGGCTGCGCAACACGGAGCCTTGATCCTCAACGCCGTCGTCCTCGCCGAGATCGCGCCGCGCTTCACGCGCATCGAGGCGCTACGAGCGGCATTGCCATCGATGGCCGTCGTCGAGGAGATCCCGGCCGAAGCCTCGTTCCTCGCGGGACATGCTCACGCCGCCTACCGGCGAGCGGGCGGCGCCCGTCACGCCATGCTGCCCGACTTCCTCATCGGCGCGCACGCGGCGGTCACGCGCCGGCCGCTGCTCACGCGCGATCCCCGGCGCGTCGCGACCTACATCCCCGGAGCGACGATCGTCAGCCCGGACTGACCGGATCAGCCGCCGGCCGGACCGCTCGCGGACGGCGGGCCGGGGATCCGCGGCACCGCCGCCAACAGCTCTCGCGTGTAGGCCTCGCGCGGGGCGCGGTACAGCTCCTCCACGGGCGCGACCTCGACGAGCCGGCCGTCGTGCATCACCGCGACGCGGTCGCACATGTGGCGCACGACGGCGAGGTCGTGGGCGATCAGCACGAGCGTCAGCCCCAGCTCGCGGCGCAGCTCGCGCAGCAGCGTGAGGATCTGCGCCTGGATCGAGACGTCGAGGGCGGAGACCGGCTCGTCGGCGACCAGCAGCTCGGGCCCCAGCGCGATCGCGCGCGCGATCCCGACGCGCTGGCGCATGCCGCCCGACAGCTCGTGCGGGTAGCGGTTGGCCGAAGCCGCCTCCAGGCCCACCTGCTCCAGCAGCTCGCCGACGCGCCGCGCCCGGGCCGCGCGCTCGGGCAGCAGCCCGTGGATCGCGAACGGGTCGGCGACGGCGGCGCCGATCGTCTTGCGCGGGTTGAGCGATCCGGCCGGATCCTGGAAGACGAGCTGGCGCTTGCGCCGCAGCGCCGCGAGCTGCGCGCCGCGCGCGTGCGTGACGTCCTCGCCGCGGTAGCGCACGACGCCGCTCGTCGGCTCGAGCAGGTTCAGCAGCATGCGCGCGAGCGTCGACTTGCCGCTGCCGGTCTCGCCGACGATCCCGAGCGACTCGCCCTCCTGCACCGACAGCGTCACGCCGTCGACCGCCGCCACATCGCCGAGCCGGCGGCGGAAGACGACCCCGCGCGTGAGCGGGAAGCGCTTGACGAGCTGCTCGCCCCCGGCGAGCGGGGGTGCGGACCCTGCCGTCATACGCGCCCCTCCTCGCCGGCGGGCTCGATCGCCGCGCGCGCCTGCGCGGGCGTCGCGCCGGTCGCGAGCCGCGCCCACGCGACGCGCCGCTCGGCCTCCGGCAGCAGGCACGCGACGCGGTGCCCGGGCGCATCCGGCAACGGCTCCAGCGCCGGATCCTCCGAGCGGTGGCGCTCGCGCACGTACGGGCAGCGCGGGTGGAAGCGGCAGCCCGACGGCGGGTGGATCAGCGACGGCGGGCGGCCGGGGATCGGCACGAGCGCGGCGCCGGCGGGCGCGTCGACGCGCGGCATCGAGCGCAGCAGGCCCCACGTGTACGGATGCCGCGGCGCGGCGAACAGCTCGCCGGCGGGCGACTGCTCGACGATCCGCCCCGCGTACATGACGGCGACCTCGTCGGCCGTCTCGGCGACGACGCCGAGGTCGTGCGTGATCAGCACCATCGCCATCCCCAGCTCGTCGCGCAGGCGGCGCAGCAGCGCGAGGATCTGCGCCTGGACCGTCACGTCCAGCGCCGTCGTCGGCTCGTCGGCGATCAGCACGCGCGGCTCGTTCGCCAGCGCCATCGCGATCATCGCGCGCTGGCGCATGCCGCCCGACAGCTCGTGCGGGTAGGCGTCCACGCGCTGCCCCGCGTTCGGGATCGCGACCCACTCGAGCAGCTCCACGGCGCGGGCCCGCGCCGCCGCGCGCGAGACGCCCGGCCGATGCGCGCGCACCGCCTCGCCGATCTGCGCGCCGACGCGCAGCAGCGGGTGCAGCGCCGACAGCGGGTCCTGGAAGACCATCGCGATCGCGTCGCCGCGCAGCGCGCGCAGCCGCTGCGGCGCGGCGTCGAGCAGGTCCTCGCCGTCGAGCAGCACGCGCCCGGAGACGCGCACGCGCGGGCCGCGCGAGAGGCCCATCGCGGTCGTCGCCGCGACCGTCTTGCCGGAGCCGGACTCGCCGACGATCCCGAGCGTGCGGCCGGGCGCGACCGCGAACGAGACGCCGTCGACCGCCTGCACGAGCCCGTCGCGCGTGTCGAAGCCGACGCGCAGGTCCTCGACGCTCAGCACCGCGCCCGCGGCGTCCGCAGCGCTCACGCCGCGCGCACCCGCGGGTCGAGGTAGGCGTAGCCCACGTCGACGACGATGTTCGCGACGATCACGAAGCAGGCGGCGAGCAGCACCGTGCCCTGGATCACGGGATAGTCGGCGTGGATGATCGCGTCGTAGTTGAGGCGGCCGATGCCGGGGATGTCGAAGACCGTCTCGGTGAGGACCGCGCCGCCGAGCAGCAGGCCGATGTCGAGCCCGGCGAGCGTCACCAAAGGCGTCACGGCCGCGCGCAGCCCGTGGCGCCAGACGACGCGCCGCTCGCTCAGCCCTTTCGCGCGCGCCGTGCGCACGTAGTCCTCGGACAGCACCTCGATCATGTTGCCGCGCAGCAGCCGCGCGTAGACGGCGGCGAACGTCGAGGCGAGCACGAGCCACGGCAGGATCAGCGACGCGAACCACTTCCCCGGGTTGTCGGTGAACGGCACGTAGCTGCCGGCGCCGGGCAGCAGCGGCCACTTGCCGATGTCGTCGGCGAACAGGTAGAGCGCGACGAGCCCGAGCCAGTAGACGGGCGCGGAGACCCCCAGCAGCGCGCCGCCGGTCGTCAGCTTGTCGACCCACGTGCCGCGGCGCACCGCCGAGATCACGCCGAGCGGGACGGCGACGAGCAGCCACACGACGACCGCCCCGAGCGTCAGCGAGATCGTCGCCGGCAGCCGGTCGATCAGCAGCGAGCCGACCGACGCGCCGCTGAAGTAGCTGTAGCCGAGGTCGGCGTGGAAGACGAGGTGCGTGACGTAGGTCCAGTACTGCGCCGGCAGCGGCCGGTTCAGGCCGAGCGAGACGCGGATCTGGTGCAGCGTCGCCGGGGAGGCGTCGCGGCCCGCGCGCAGCTGCGCCGGGTCGGCGGACGGCAGCACGTAGAAGATCACGAACGTGAGCAGGCTCACGAGCGCGAGGAGCACGATGCCCCACAGCACGCGACGGAGGACGTAGGCGGCCAAGGTGCTCTGTGATTCGCGCCTGACCGCCTACTCCCTGTCGCCCGCTCCTACTTCAGCGACGAGTAGGCGAAGTCGCAGTGGCCCTGGTTCCACAGCTCGGGGACGCAGCGCACGTCCGCCGAGAAGATGTTCGGCTGTCTGTCCCACAGCCACGGGATCGCCGCGGCGGTCGCCGTGATCTGGCGGTCGATCGCGCCCCACGCGCTCGCGCGCGCCTGCGTCCCGACCGTCAGCTCGGCTCTCGACATCGCGTCGTCGATCGCCGTGTCGTTGAGCTGCGGCCAGTTGGGGTTGTTCTCCGGGGCGATGTCGTTGCCGTTGAAGGCGACGTCGAGCACGGTCTGCGGGTCGGCGAAGTCGCGGATCCAGCCGACGTTCGGGCACGCCTGCACTCTCGCCTTCGGCAGGCCGCAGAAGCGCGCGTACATGACCGAGCTGTCGACGAGCTTGAGGTTCGTCTTGAAGCCGAGATCCTGCAGCGCCTGCTCGAAGATCTGCGCGTCGTTGCTGTCGGGCGCGCCGGCGAGACCGACGATCTGCAGCATCTGACCGCCGGTGTACCTGCCGCTCGGGTAGCCGGCCGCCTTCATGTATCTGGCCGCGAGCGCTCTGTCGCCCGCGGGGTTCGCGAGGAAGTCGGCGCCGGTGCCCTGCTCGCCGCCCGCCTGCTCGAAGCCGATCACGCCCGGGTAGAGGAAGTGCGAGGCGATGTCGCCGACGACCGCGCCGCCGCGCACGGTCCGCATCTGCTGGCGGTCGAGTTCGGCAGCGACCGCCTTGCGCAGGTTCGCGTTGTCGAACGGCGGGATCGTCGTGTTGAGCGCGGCGTAGTTCGAGCCGCCGCCGGGCGAGAAGAAGATCTGGCTGCGGTTGTGCAGGTAGGCCTGCTTGACGAGCTCGGGCGTCGGCGAGTCGGCCAGCACGAGACCTCTCCCGGCGAGCACCTGGCGGCCGGCGACCGTCGTCGAGCCGCCGATTCTCACCTGGATCGCGTCGACGTAGGCCGGACGGCCGTCGCTCGTCGCGCTCCAGTTGGGGTTGCGCACGAAGCTGAGGCTGCGGCCGGGGACGTAGCCCGTCCCGAGCACGGTGCCGGATCTGTCGGCGGTGAGCATGTAGGGCCCGGTCGCGACGACGTGGTTGCCGTAGGTGGAGGGGGCCTTCGCGTCCAGCGGCTTCGCGTACTCCGGCGGGACGGGCGCCGACAGCGGAAGCACCGTCGCCTGCGCGACGAGCGAGGCGGTCGGGCGCGAGAGCTTGAAGACGATCGTGTGGTCGTCGGGCGTCTGGATGCCGGCGATCGGGCCGCCGGTCGCTCTGTCGGCGCCGACGACGTCGCCGTAGTACGTGCTCGCGTAGGGGCTCGCGACGTGCGGGTTGAAGCCGCGCTCGATCGCGTAGGCGACGTCTCTCGACGTCACCTCGCGGTTCACCGGTGGGCTGAAGCGGACACCGCTGCGGATCTTCACCGTGAGCGTCTTGCCGTCAGGTGAGATCTGCGGTGGCCCCGCGGCGAGGTCCGGGCTGATGTTCGTCGGGTCCGTCGGCTTGTACGCGTAGAGCGTGCGCTGCGTCGCGGCGAGCACATTGAGGTCGAGGCTCGCGTAGGCGCTCCCCGGGTCGAGGCTCGCCACGTCCTGACTGGTGAGGATCGTCAGCGTTCCCCCGCGATGGCCGCCCGCGCCGGTATCCGCCGTCGCACCGGTCCCGCTGTTGCCGCCGCTGGAGCCGCAGGCGCCGAGCGCGGTCGCGACGGCGGTGCACAGCAGGGCGAGGGGAAGCGCGCGCTTGACGGGTCGCGGCATGAGGGGTCCTTTCGGGGGTCGGGAAAGGGGGGTGGCCTGATTCACCGTTCAGCTCTCGGGTCGAGGGCGTCACGAAGTCCGTCACCCAGCAGATTGAATGCAAGCACGGTGAGCAGCAGTGCTGCGCCGGGAAACACCATGTACCACCACTGCGTGTCGAAGTTGTCGGCTGCGTCGGCGATCATCCAGCCCCAGCTCGCCGTCGGCGGGGACACGCCGACGCCCAGGAACGAAAGAGCCGCCTCGAGCAAGATCGTCTGCGGAAGCAGGAGACTTGAGTAGACAATGATCGAGGCAGTGAGGTTTGGGAGGATTTCGCGAATCACGATTCGCAGGTTCGAGGCGCCCAAAGACCGCGCCGCCACGACGAATTCGCGCTCTCGCAGGGAAAGCACCTGCCCGCGCACGATGCGCGCGATCGACGTCCAGCTCACGAGCGCGACGACGAGGATCACAGTGCGCACGCCCGGCGTTATGGCACCCGCGACGCAGCCGTTGCCCAGCGAGCAGGCCGACGCGATCCCGATCCCCAGCAGCAGCACGGGGAACGACAGCACGACGTCGACGAGCCGCGACAGCAGCGTGTCGACCCAGCCGCGGTAGTAGCCGGCGAGCAGGCCGACGGCGACGCCGAGCAGCATCGCGACGCCGGTCCCGACGATCCCCACGAGCAGCGAGACGCGCGCGCCGTAGACGGTGCGCGCGAACACGTCGCGCCCGAGCGGGTCGACGCCGAACAGGTGGCCCGCGCTGGGGCCGAGCGGCGTGCCGAACGCATCGACCGCGTTGCGGTCCTGCACGTTGGGCCCGGGCGCGCCGAACAGCTTGACCACGAGCGGCGCGAAGATCGCCGCGAGCACGAGCGCGACGATGACCCCGAGTGCGACCAGCGCGACCTTGTCCTCGCGCAGCCGCCGCCAGAACAGCTGCCACGGCGAGCGTGCGACGCCCGACTCGAAGTCGTGCTCGTAGCGCTCCTCCTGCGCGAGCAGGCCGGGCGCGCCGACGCTCATCGTCGGGCCTCGAACGGCCGGGCTCGTGGCTTGGGAATCGGGCGCATCGCTTCGTCTGCCTGCCCAGACGAGTTCGCGCGCGCCAGCTCAACTCCTGTTTTGAAGGTGAACGTGTACGCCCTGGGTCGTCCCATGAGGCGTGAAACCAGGGCGGCGAGGCTAGCCTCGATTCGCTCAGCGCGCTTGGTAGTGGACCTGGCCGGATCCGTTGACTTCGGTGACGACGAACGGCGTGCGGTCGCGCCCGGCGGTCGCCGTGCAGGTGAACACCAGCCCGCGCTGCTGGTGCACGCCGGTGGGGCAGCTCACCTGTGCGTGGACGCCGCGCTGGGCGAGGCTGCTCTGCTCGATCGCGCGCTCGATCTTCTCGGTGTTGAGGATCGTGTGCGAGGGCTCCGAGGAGCCGCAGGCGGCGATGTTCACGCTGAGCAAGGCACACACGAGGAGCGTGCCGGCGAGTCGGCGAGGGTGGGTTGTCAGGTGACGGGGCGGCATAGGCTAGGCGAGCTTCTCGATCGTCACGGAGGCGTTCGTGCTCGCCTGGGTTCCGCCGATCGGCGTGGCGAGGCCGATCGCCGCAGTCGAGGTGTGGTTGCGCACGGTCAGGACGTCGCCGGAGCCGGTCGTGACGATCGCCTGTCCGGTGTCCTGCTGGGTGCCGGCGCCGGAGCCGTAGACCGTGCCCGGCACGAGCGTTCCGTTGTCGAACAGGGCGAACTGGCTTGGCTCGGTGCCCGAGATCGAGAACGTGACCTCGTAGGTGCCGGCGGTCACGAGCGTGATGCCCGCTGCTCCGGACGCGTGGGTGATGCCGGCGGTGTGGACGCCGCTGGAGTCGAAGGTGACGTCGGCTTCGAGTGCCACGACCTCGGCGCCGAGGTTGTAGACGTAGGCGTACTGGGACAGCCCGTTCGAGCCGGTCGGGCCTGGCGCTCCGGCTGGCCCGGCGGAGCCGGTTGGACCGATTGGGCCTGCGGCGCCGTCGGTGCCGGCGGCGCCTGGCGGCCCGGCGGATCCGGTCGTGCCCGTCGGTCCCTGCGGGCCGGCTGCGCCTGGCGTGCCGGCGGCGCCGGCCGCACCTGGCGTGCCTGCGGCGCCGGTGTCGCCCTGGACGCCTTGCAGGCCCTGCGCACCGGCGGATCCGGCCGTTCCAGTCGATCCGGTCGTGCCCGTCGGTCCCTGCGGACCGGCGGCACCCGATGTGCCAACGGAGCCGGCTGTACCTGGCGTGCCGGTCTGGCCTGTCCCTCCACGCACGCCGGGTGCGCCGGTGCTGCCACTGACGCCGCGCAGGCCGCGAGGGCCGCGCGCAGCGCGGCAGCGCGGCGGCCTGGGGGCGGTGCAGCGCGAAGCATGCGCGCGGGTGCTGCCGGTGAATGCTGCCGGCTTGCAGGGAGGCGGAGGGAGGGACGGGCAGGCCGCGCCTGCGAAGGCCGCCGGGACGAGCACGGCGAGCACGCTCGTCACGAGGAGCAGCAGCCTTCGGCATCGAGATCCGAGCATGTCCTGTCCTGCCTTCCCGTCAGCGGGCGTCGGCAGGGGGCCGAGGTCCTCGAAGTAAGCAACCGTCTTGAGGAGTATCGACAGGGAGGAGCCGCTTATGACACCTATCGGCGTTGATGGCGCGTGGCAGGTGCGCCTTCGGCTCGATCCACTCAAGCGACGTCAGCGCCGCGTCGATGCAGCTCGAACACCAGGGCATCTCCTTGACACGCGCACCATGGAACGTCGTAGGGGGCCGCTCGGCAATCAGGGAGGACATCCATGTCCCGTCCCATCCATCGCGCGGTGAGCGCCACCGCGGTGGCGCTCGCGCTCGTGACGGTCGCGACCGGCGTGGCCATCCCGTCACGCGTCGCGGACGCGCAGGCGATCGCCGCGCAGCCGCTCGTGGTGCTGCTGCACGACCACGTCGTCCAAGTCCGGCCCGACCCGCGTGCGCGCCGGGTCGAGCGCGTCAGCGCGCTGCGGCCGCTGACGGACGTGCAAACCGTCCTGCCGGTGCTGGGCCGGGCGACCGGTCGCGACGGGAAGACGTGGGTGCATGTCCGGCTGCCGGGGCGCCCCAACAGCCACACGGGCTGGATCGCCGCCAGGCAGACGAGGCCCGCCTCGACCGAATGGCGCCTCGCGCTCACGCTGTCCGCGCGCCAGCTGACCGTCTATCACGATGGTCGCGTCGCCCGCCGCTTTCCTGCGGTGGTGGGGAAGCCCTCGACGCCGACGCCGAGCGGCCGGTTCTTCGTCGAGGAGCCGCTCGCGCTCGGCGCCCAGGTCGGCGGCCCGTTCGCGCTGGCCACCAGCGCACGCTCCGACGTGCTGCAGGAGTTCGAGGGAGGCCCGGGCCAGATCGCCATCCACGGCACCGACGGCCTCGCGGGCGCGCTCGGGACGGCCGCGTCCCACGGCTGCATCCGGCTCGCCAGCTCCGCCATCACCTGGCTCGCGCGGCGCATCGGCAGCGGCGTGCCGCTGAGCATCGTGCGCTGACTGGCTTCTCAGCCCTCGCGGCTGTCCTTGCCGCGGTAGAGCGCGGCGTCGGCGCGGGCGACGAGGGAGTCGAGCGTGTCGTCGTCGCGAAGCTCGGCGCAGCCGGCGCTGATCGAGGCCGGTGGGCGGTGGTCGTCCAGGGCACGCTGGATCTCGGCGATGCGATCCGACGCGACCTTCGCGCTGACGTCCGACATCGCGGCGACGAACTCGTCGCCGCCCCAGCGCACGGTCACGTCGTAGGAGCGCAGCGTCGAGACGATCGCGGTGGCGACCTCGCGCAGCAGTGCGTCGCCGACGGGGTGGCCGTGGGTGTCGTTGACGGCCTTGAGCGCATCGACGTCGATCATGGTGAGCACGAGCGATCGACCGCTTCGGCGCGAGCGGTCGATCTCGTGCATCAGCGTCAGCTCGCCGGTGCCGCGCCGCCACACGCCGGTCAGCTCGTCGAGGCCGTCGAGGTGGCGGTGGATCGCGGCGTATTGGCGGTCGGTGGCGGCGGCCTGACGATCGGCTGCTGCCGCGTCGCGGTCGGTCGCGGCCTGCTCCCGGGCCAACGCGCCGGAGAGCCGGAGGGTCCTCAGCACCGCGACGGTGTCGTCCGGGACGCCGGCATCGGCGGCGCGGCGCTCGCGTGCCACGGCTGCCGAGTCACGCGCTGCCGCCGCCTCGTCGCGGCTTCGGGCGATGCGATCGCGGGCCACGGCGGTCACGTCGCGCACGCGCGCGGCCTCGTCGCGGCGAGTCGCGATCGCGAGCCGATCATCGGTCGTCTTCGAGCGGTCCGCCGCGCTGGCCTCTCGCTCGCTGCGCGTCGCGTCCCGGACGTCACGCATGGCATCGTGCACTTGGCGTGTCGACGCGTCCTCGGAGGCGACGGAGCGTTCGCGATCGGCTGCGGCCTGGTCCCGGTCGGACGCGTTCTGGTCTCGATCGGCCAGCGTCTGATCGGTGTCGGAGACCTGCTGATCGGCTTCCGAGGTGCTCTGGTCGGAAGCGGCTTGCGTCTGATCGAGATCTGCTGCGGTCTGGTCCGCATCCTGCACGGTTCGGGCTTGCAGCTCGCGCTGGGCTGCGTCGGTCGCGCGGGCGATGAGGTCCTGGTCAGGATCTCGCGACAAGGATTCGACGTTAGCACCGCAAAACGGCGCGATTAGGCGTCCGAGCGATCCTGGCGTCTTCGCAGGGGCATCGCGGTCATTGCGAGCGGCGTCACGCCATGAAGCGCGAAAATCGGTCTGACTAATGAAAGAGCTGCGACACTCGTGAAAGGGAGGCAGGCCGGCCGCTCCGCCGAGTCACTCATCTGCCGGTCGATGCCATGCTGGACGTCGAGCAGGTCGCAGTGGCCAAGGAGCGCGTGCTCGTCATCGACGACGACGCGGCGAATCACGCAAAGCTCTGTCGCATCCTGACGGACGCCGGGTATCGCGCCACGTCGGCGAGCACCGCGGCACAGGCCCGTGCACGGCTCGCCGAGGCGCCCTTCGACCTGATGCTCTGCGACGTGCAGCTCGGCGGCGTCTCAGGCCTCGGCCTCGTCGAGCATGTCCTCGCCCATCATCCGCACATCGCGGCAGTGATCGTGAGTGGCCTGGATGACGTCGTGCTCGCCGACCGTGCGCTGGCGATCGGCGCCTGCGGATATCTCGTCAAGCCATTCGACGCCAACGACGTGCTGCGCAGCGTGACGAGCGCGGTCAGCCGCCGCCGGCACGACCTCGACGCCGAGGCGGTGTTGAGGGACTCGCGCGAGGAGATGGTCCGGCGCCTTTCCACCGCGATCGAGGCACGCGACCCCAGCACGGCGGCCCACATCGACCAGATGAGGGGCTACTGCGGCGCGATCGCGCGCGAGCTTGGCCTTCCCACGGATCATTGCGAGCTGATCCACACCGCGAGCGCGATGCACGACGTCGGCAAGATCGGCACCCCGGACGACATCCTGCTCAAACCCGGGACGCTCACGGCCCCCGAGCGCGCCGCGATGCAGCAACACGCCGAGATCGGCTACCACATCCTGGTCGGCTCGCGCAGCGAGCTGCTGCAGCTCGCAGCCGTGATCGCGTTGACCCATCACGAGCGCTTCGACGGCAGCGGCTACCCGCGCGGACTCGCCGGCCATGCGATCCCACTCGAAGGCCGCATCGCCGCCGTCGCCGACGTCTTCGATGCGCTCACCCGCGATCGCGTCTACCGCCCGCGCTTCTCCCGCGAAGACGCGGTCGAGATGCTCGAGCAAGGCCGCGGGAGCCACTTCGATCCCTACGTGCTCGACGCGCTGCTCGCCGTGCTCGAGCGGGGACTGGCCGCAGGCGCCGCGAGCACAACCCGGCGCTCGCCACCTGCACCCACGAGCGCTGCGAGCGCGCAGCCGCGCCGCTGAGCGAGTCCGGGCCGGCGGCGAACACGAAGCAGCGGAGCGAGACTCTGGGGAGGGGGGTACCCCGAAGACGCCTCGTCCGCGGAGCCGGGAGCCGGCTCCACCCGCAGCACCAACGCCAGGCGGTGCACGACGCCTCGCATACCGGTCATTCCTCGGCTAGGGTTTTGGTCACGGCCTCCCCCTGTGGCCGAAATCCCCCTGCAACCGCGCGTATCCGAGCGCATCCAGCACCCGCTCACGACACCCGGCCGGCGAGGCCGGCGTGGGCGCACACCATCGCGAATCCCCCCACAGCCCCGGTAGCTCAGCCGGATAGAGCGTTCCCCTCCTAAGGGAAAGGCCGCAGGTTCGACTCCTGCCCGGGGCACTCGCTGAGCGAATCGCGAGCGTCCGCACGACGCGATCGGGAGCCGCGCGCGATCCTGTGCCGGTGTCCGAGTCGAGCCTCGTCCGCAGCCGTCTCCAGGACCTGCGCGCCGCGGCGCTGCCGATCGCGCAGGCGACCGTCGCAGCCGGTGCGGCGTGGCTCGCCGCGCGGCACGTGCTCGGCCATCCTCAGCCATACTTCGCGCCGATCGCGGCGGTCATCTCGGTCGGCGCCTCCCACCTCGCGCGCGGGCGCCGCACGGCCGAGCTGGTCGTCGGCGTGGCGCTGGGGATCGCGATCGGCGACCTGCTGATCGCCGGCATCGGCGTGGGCGTCCTGCAGCTGATGCTCGTCGTCGCGCTGGCGATGTCGGCGGCCGTGCTGCTCGGCGGCGGGCCGCTGCTCGTGACGCAGGCCGCCTTCTCGGCCGTGCTCGTCGCGACCGTGCAGCCGCCCACGCACGGGATCTACTGGGGACGCTTCACCGACGCGCTCGTCGGCGGCGCGCTCGGGCTGCTCGTGACCGCGCTCGTCCCGGTCGACCCGGTCGCGCTCGCGCAACGCGCCGTGGCGCCGTTGCTGGAGGAGCTGGCCACGACGATCGAGGACGTCGCCGCCGCACTCGCGGGGCAAGACCACGAGGCCGCGGTCGCCGCGCTGCAGCGCGCCCGCCACATCGACGAGCGCTCCAGCGCGTTCCACGCCGCCGTGCTCGCGGGCGGCGAGACGGCGCGCCTGGCGCCCCAGCGCTGGCGCGCTCGCGGCGAGCTGGCCGCCTACGAGGACGCCGACCCGGCGCTCGACCTCGCCGGCCGCAACGTGCGGGTGCTCGCGCGCGGGACTCTGCGCGCGATCGAGCTGGGCGAGCACGTCCCGCCCGAGCTCCTGGAAGCGCTGCACGACCTCGCCGCCGCCGTGCGCGCCCTCGGGCCGGCGCTCGGCCGAGCCGGCGACGAGGCTGCCGCCTCGGCGGCCCGCGACGCCGCGCTGCGCGCCGGCGCCCGCGCGACGCTGGCGCTCGAGCGCGCCGGCAACCTCTCCGTCAGCGTCCTGGTCGGCCAGGTGCGCTCGACCGCCACCGACCTGCTGCGCGGGCTCGGGCTCGCTCCGCGCGAGGCCCGCGACGCCGTGCGCGCGGCAGCCGAGCGCGAGCTGGAGGAGGCCTGACGTCTAGTAGTAGACGTCGATCTGGTCCCCGAGGTGAAGCCAGGAGTAGATCGCGAATGCGTCGGGGATCGGCACGCGCAGGCAGCCGTGGCTGGCGTTGTAGGTCGGCACGTCGTAATAGCCGTGGATCGCGTAGCCGCGGATGAAGTAGGTCGAGTCGACCATGCCCTCGGAGTTCGTCCCCGGCTCTCTCATGTAGAAGCGGAAGGTGCCGAGCACAGTCGGGGTCGACGGCTTGCCCGAGCTGGTGGTGTACGCGCGCACGACCTTGCCGTGGTCGATCAGCGCGAGCACCTGCCAGCCGAGGTTCGCCTCGACGTGACGGCCCTGGCCCGGGTAGCGGATCTTGAAGCCGCCGACGCCGCGCAGCAGGCGGTCGACGATCAGCGGCGAGAGGGTCGTGAGACGCGGCATCCCGTTGACCTTGCGGAACGCGAGCACGGCGAGACCGGTGAGCGGGTCGTAGACGCCGGTCTGCGGCGTCGCGTAGCCGACCGCCGCCAAGCGCTGCTGCAGCAGCTGCACGAACGGCCCGCGCGAGCCGGGGCCGGCCTTCGGCGCGACGACCGGGAACGCTGTGTGCGCGAGCAGCCTGCCCTGCTGGTCGGTTCTGGCATGCACCGCGAAGACCTGCACGAGGCCGCTTCTGTCGGGCACGAAGCGGACGCTGAACGTGGCGGTGCGCTTCGTGCTCGTCGGCTTCGGCGTCACCGTCGCCTGCTTGATCAGCGTGTGGCCGCGCCAGATGCGCACGTTCACGGTCTGGCCGGCGACGTACGGGACGACGCGGCCTTCGACCCGCAGCGCGCGACCGGCGACCGCGAGCGCCTTGCCGTGCAGCGTGAACGAGCCGACGAGCGTCAGGCCGATGCGATCTCTCGGCAGCCCGGTTCTCGCCTTCGGCGCCGCGTGTGCGGCTGCCGCGGACAGCCCCGCAAGAGCGGCGATGACGAGCAGCGGGAGGACGGCGCGACGCAACATCAAGCGGTGGATGGTAATCGAGCGGCCGGCCGGTCAGGCCACCCGCGCACGCACGCCGAGCAGCGGCAGGCAGACGAGCATCGTGACCGCGACAGCGCCGATCCCGAGCAGCAGGATCTGACCAGCCGTCCAGTGCTCCGTGACACCGAATGCCAGTGCGTTGTTCGTCGCGTGCAGTGCGATACACGGCAGCAGCGAGCCCGTCTGCCAGCGCACGATGCACAGCGCGACGCCGAAGATCGCCAGCGGCAGCAGGAACACGACCGGCGCCGAGCCGACGTGGATCGCGCCGAACACCGCGCCGGTGAGCAGCGCTGCCGGCCACGGCCCGCGCCAGTTGCGCAGCGCGCCGAAGAAGAAGCCGCGGAAGAACGTCTCCTCCGCCAGCGGGGCGATCACCGTCACGAGCACGCACACGGCGACGAGCGCCGCGGTGCTCTCGTTGACGCCGAGGCTGGTCGGCAGGTTGTCCTTCGCGTGCGTGTGGACGAGCTGCGCCCACACCTGGCTGAGGATCGCGTAGGCGAAGTACGCGGCCGCCATCAGGCCGACAGCCCGCCCCAAGCGCGTGCGCACGAAGCCGAACTGCGCCGGCAGGACCGTTCCGGCGCGGCCGGCGAACAGGATCGCGGTGCCGATGAAGGCGATGTCCTGCACGACCGTCGCCGCGATGTTGACGGCCGGCGGCGGATCTCTGAAGCTCGCGCCGAAGATCGTGCCGACGAGGCCGACGACGACCGCACCGACGATCGCGAACATGAACGCGGTCACCAGCGCGAGCCACGCGCTCGACGGCGCCCAGCGCGGAGCGCCGCCCTCCTGCACCGGCGGCTGCTCGGGCGACGCCGCCACCGGCGGAAGCCACGAGCCATCGGGCGGGGCGGTGCTCATGGTCTCAACGATACGGAGCGGGCTCCATCGAGCAGTTGGAGCAGCGGCCGCAGCGTCGCGATCGTGCGCACGCCAGGCGGCACGGGCGCGTCCGGCACGGTGCCCTCGCGCACGAGCAGCAGCGGTGCGATCCCCGCCGCCAGCGCACCCGCGACGTCATGCTCGACGCTGTCGCCGACGTGCAGCGCCTGCCCCGCCGAGACCCCCGCGAGCGAAAGCCCGCGCGCGAAGATCGCGCCCGCCGGCTTCGCGCTGCCGATCTCGGCGGACGTCACGACGCCGTCGAGCAGCGGCGCCAGCCCCGTCTGCTCGAGCACATCGTGCAGCGAGACGTCCCAGTTGCTGACGACGACGAGCCGGACGCCACGCTCGCGCGCCACGCGCAGCACCTCTGGGACCTCGGCGAACGGGCGGAAGCGCAGCGCGGCCAGCAGCGCCTCGGTCAGCGGTCCCAGCTCCAGCGCGGCGCAGGCGGCCGGCAGCGCATCCCGCAGCGCACCAGCCGCGCGCTCGCGCAGGTCCGCCAGCGCGGCGCGGTCGGACGCCTCGTCGTGGTGCGCGCGGTAGAAGGCGATCTCGGCGCGCAGCGCGGCGCCCGCCTCGGCGGCGCTCAGCTCGACGCCGAAGCGCGCGCGCAGCTCGCGCCGCAGCGGCTCGACCGGCGGCTCCAACTCGACGAGCGTGCCGAGCGCGTCCAGCAGGAGAGCGCGTGTGACGTCGCCCGCAGGTCGTCCGCTTGCGGTGACCGAAGGGCGAAACCCCGTCATGCGACGAACCCCCAGTGCGCGAAGTACGCCGCGAACAGCCCGAGCAACACCGCGCTGACGCCGACCGCGCGCTCCGTCCCGCCGCGCTCGCCGCTCCAGCGCGCGAGCCACATCTGGAAGGGGAACAGCACGACGATGTAGCGCGGCAGCGACATCAGCGGCTGCGCGTCGAGCGGATAGGACAGCGTCACGGCCAGCGCGACGGCCGCGTATGCCCCGTAGGCGAGCGGCAGCCGCCGCAGCGCTCCCGCGCACGCGACGAGCGAGAAGACGAGGAAGCCGAGCAGCATCAGGCTGTCGCCCGCGACCGCGAACGGGTCGCCGCCGTTCGCCGTGAAGTAGCGCGGCGTCGGGGAGCCGTGCACGAGCTGGCGCAGGCCCAGCCACGCCGCGTGCACGCCGCCGCCGATCGCCCCGAGCGGCTCGAAGTGCCGCAGCCACAGCGCCTGCGCGTGGTAGGGCGCGAACACGTCGCCGAGCGCGATCGCCGACCAGGCGAGGTAGCTCGCCAGCCCGAGCGGCACGAGCCCGAGCCACAGCACCTGGGGCGTCAGGGAATAGCGCGGGCGCAGGCGCGCGAGCAGGCCGCCGTCCGCCGGCGGCCTCGCCTCACGGTCCGCCCGCGGCCCGTAGAGGAACAGCAGCAGCAGCGGCAGGAGCAGCAGCACGCCGGTGTTGCGCGTGAGCGCCGCCAGCGCGCCGAGCGCACCCGCCCACGCCCAGCGCCCGCTGCGTGCCGCGAGGAACGCGCCGACCGTGACGAGCAGGAACAGCGACTCCGAGTACACGGCCGAGAAGAAGAACGCCGTCGGGAAGAAGGCGACCAGCAGGACCGTCCCGCGCGCGTCGCGCGGGCCCAGCTCGAGCGCGGCCAGCCGATGCAGCAGCACGAGCGCGCCGAGGAAGCAGGCGAGCGAGACGAGGATCCCCGCCAGCAGCGGCGAGCCGACGACCCAGCCGACCACGCGCATCAGCATCGGATACAGCGGATAGAAGGCCGCCTGCGCGTGCGAGTGGGCGGTGCCGTAGCCGTTCTTGGCGATCGTCAGGTACCAGACGGAGTCCCACCGCGCGGCCGGCCCCACGAGCAGGTCGCCGAACGGCGAGAAGGGCGCCGTCAGGTGCGCGGTGTCGTACTGCTCCGTGCCGGGCACGCGGCCGAGCCACAGCACGCCGAGCAGCCCCGCCCCCCACACGACCAGGCGCGAGGTCCACAGCGCCCCCCACGCCTCGCGCCAGGCAACCGTCCGCTGCGGATCGCCGCCGAGCGTCGCGCGCAGCCGCGCGGACACGCTCGCGCGGACGGAGGGACTGCCGCGGCTGACGGTACGCTCGCGCTCCATGCTCGGCGAGGATGTTCCCACGCTCGCGGCCACGTTCCTGCAGGCGCACAAGAACGAGCTGACCGCGCTGCTGACCGTCGTCGGCACGTTCGTGCTCGCGATCGCCGTCGACCGCGCCCTCCTGCACCGCGGCCACAAGCTCGCGACCGCCGTCGTGCGCGACGAGCTGACGCCGGTGATCGACACGCGCCTGCGCTTCCTGCGCCGGCTGATCACGCTCGCGATCGTGGTGATCGGCCTGCTGCTGGCGTTGTCGCAGTTCGGCGGGCTCAACCGCCTCGCCGCCGGGCTGCTCGCCTCCGGCGCGCTGTTCGCGGCGATCCTCGGCTTCGCCGCGCGCCAGACGCTCGCGAACCTGATCGCAGGCGTGATGCTGACGATCGCGCAGCCGCTGCGGATCGGCGACCGCGTGACGGTCGAGGGCCAGAGCGGGACCGTAGAGGACGTGCGCCTCAACTACACCGTCGTGCGCGGCGGCGACGGCGGGCGCATCTTCGTCCCGAACGAGCGGCTGGCGTCGGGGATCCTCCGCAACGACACGATCGTCGAGCCGCTGATCGCGCTCGAGGTGGAGCTGTGGCTCGCGCCGGCGGCCGACGCCGACGCCGCGCTCGCAGCGCTGCGCGGACTCGACGGCGCGCCGATCGCGCATGTGGCCGAGGTCGCCGCAGACGGCGTCCGCTACACCGTCGCGCGCGGCACGGTGCCACCGGCCGAGCGAGGCGCGCGCGAGGCGGAGCTGCGGGCGGACTCGCTGCGCGCCCTGCGGGCAGCCGGGCTGATCTGACCGGCAGGAGCCCCGCCCCCCGGGCCGAAGAACGCTCACAGCTACACTTCCCCTGCTTGCCCGCGCTGGCGTTTCCCGTGCCGGCACGCCCCTTCTTCTGCCCGTGACCCGCCGAGAGCGACAGAGGCGCCGTCGGCGCCGGCACGGCCGGCCCGCCCGGCGTGCCCTGATCGTGGTCGCGACGCTGCTGCTCGTCGCCGGCCTGGCCGGCGGCGTCGCGTTCGCCGGCTGGGTCGTGCACGTCGTCGACGACACACCGAACATCCAGCAGCTGAGACCAAAGCCGCAGGGCGCCGTCTCGACCGTCTACGCGGCCGACGGGACGCGCCTCGGCTTCATCACCGGCGACACCTTGCGCAACGCGGTGCCGGGCAGTGAGATCCCGCTCGCGATGAAGCGCGCGACGATCGCGATCGAGGACAAGCGCTTCTACCAGCACGGCGGCGTCGACTACGTCGGCATCGTCCGCGCCGCCGTCAAGAACGTCACGACCGACCGCACCGCGCAGGGCGGCTCGACGCTGACGATGCAGCTCGTGCGCAACCTCTACATCCCGCAGGACCGCTTCCAGAAGACGCTCACGCGCAAGATCCGCGAAGCGAAGCTCGCCGAGCAGCTCGAGTCCGAGCACTCGAAGGCGTGGGTGCTGACCGCCTACCTCAACAACGTGCCGTACGGGACGGTCGGCGGCCAGACCGCGGTCGGCGTGGAGGCGGCGGCGCGGATCTTCTTCGGCAAGCCGTCCTCGCAACTCACGCTGCCGGAGGCCGCGCTGCTCGCCGGCCTGCCGCAGGCGCCGACGCAGTACAACCCGTTCAACGACCCGCGCGCCGCCAAGCGCCGCCGCGCCGAGGTGCTGAGAGCGATGGTCGGCTCGAGATACATCACGCAGTCGCAGGCCGACGCCGCCAACGCGTCGCCGCTCGGCGTTCGCCACACCGACTACTACGGGCTCCGCCGCGAGCAGTTCTTCTTCGACTACGTCAGAAGCGAGCTGATCAGACGCTACGGCCGCAAGGTCGTCGAACAGGGCGGCCTGAAGGTCTACACGACGATCAACCTCAGATACCAGCAGGTCGCGCGCCAGGCGATCCAGAGCCACGTCGGCTACCCGGGCGCGCCCTCGGCGGCGCTCGCGACGGTCGACCCGTCCAACGGCCACATCCTCGCGATGGCGTCCTCGGCGACGTACGGGCCGACCGTCTTCAACTACGCCGCGCAGGCGCACCGCCAGCCCGGCTCGTCGTTCAAGGTGATCGACCTGATGGCGGCCGTGCGGATGGGGATCGACCCGAACACGACCTACTACGTCTCCAGACACCTGGCGCCCGGCTGGCTGCCGGAGGCGCCGACGTGGGACGTGAGAACCGACAGCAACAGCTACGCCGGCTCGATCAGCCTCGCCGACGCGCTGCCGATCTCCGACAACACCGTCTACGCCCAGCTCGGCGCCGACATCGGCCCGGACAAGGTCGACCAGGCCGCCCACGACATGGGCGTCACGTCGCACCTCGACGGCTACTACGCCGAGGCGATCGGCGGCCTCAGATACGGCGTCTCCCCGCTCGAGATGGCCGACGCGTACGCGACCGTCGCCGACGGCGGCTGGCGCAACACGGTGACGGCGATCTCGAGAGTCGTCTTCCCCACCGGCAGAGTCGACGTGCCCGCCGCGCCGCGCGTGAAGAAGTTCACCGACGGCCAGACCGACGAGATCATCCCGGCGATGAAGGCGGTGATCTCGCGCGGCACCGCGGTCGGCGCGGACATCGGCTGCCCGAACGCGGGCAAGACCGGCACGACGTCCAACAACACGGACGCGTGGTTCGTCGGCATCACGCCGAGACTGTCGACGGCGGTGTGGGTCGGCTACCCGAACGAGACGACGACGCTCGGCAGCTCCGTCTTCGGCGGCACGATCGCCGCACCGATCTGGCACGACTTCATGGTCGTCGCGAAGGGCTCGTACTGCGGCGACTGGGGACCGCCGAGAGAGCCGTTCCAGGCACAGCCGTTCTTCGGCACCTACGCCGGCCAGAGCGGCGGGTCGAGCAGCTCGACCGACGGGACGAGCACGACGACGACCACGCCCGGCACCACGACCACACCGGGCACGACGACGCCCGGCGGCGGCAACAACCCGAACGCCTTCGCGCACCCGCCGCAGAGAGCGCCCTCCTCGCCGACGCCCGGCGGCGGCAGAGGCGGAGGCGGGAACGCCACGCCCGGCCCGAGCCAGGGCGGCGGCGCCGCGCCTCCCTCGCGCTGAGCCCATCCGCGCCGATACGCCGATCGCTGGTACGGTTCCCCCCGTGCCCAAGGAAGAAAAGGTCGAGCTCGAGGGCGAGGTGATCGAGGCCCTCCCGAACGCGATGTTCCGCGTGAGACTCGACAACGACCACGTCGTCCTCGGCCATGTCGCCGGCAAGATGCGCCGCTTCCGCATCCGCATCCTGCCGGGCGACCGCGTGCGCTGCGAGCTGTCGCCTTACGACCTCGACCGCGCGCGCATCGTCTACCGCCACCGCTGACGCCGAGCGGCGGGCCCGCGGTCCCATGCGCGAGCTGGAGCTGATCGAAGCGCTCGAGCGCGTGCTGCGACACGACGACGCGCGCGTCGTGCGCTGGCTCGGCGACGACGCGGCGGTCGTGCGCGGCTGCTCCTACGCCGTCACGTCGGTCGACACGATGGTCGAGGGCGTCCACCTCCCCGCGCTCTCAGAAGGTCTCTGCACGCTCGGCGACGCGGGGCACCGCGCGCTCGCGGGCGCGCTGTCGGACCTCGCCGCGATGGGCGCCGAGCCGGGCGAGGCGTACCTCGCGCTCGTGCTGCCGGCCGGCCTCGGACAGGACGACGTGCTCGGGCTGTTCGGCGCCGCGCAGGCGCTCGCGGCGGCGAGCGGCGTGACGATCGCCGGCGGCGATGTCGCGCGCGGGCCCGCGCTCATGTTGGCGGTGACGGTCGTCGGCTGGGCCGACGACGCCGCAGCGCTCGTCGGCCGCGACGGCGCGCAGCCGGGGGACCTCGTCGGCGTGACCGGCACGCTCGGCGACGCCGGCGCCGGGCTCGCGATCCTGCAGCAGCGGGCGCAGGGCATGCCGCAGCTCGTGCAGCGCTACCTGCGCCCGCTGCCGCGGCTGGCTGAGGGACGCGCGCTGGCGGCCGCGGGCGCGCACGCGATGATCGACCTGTCCGACGGGCTCGCGGCCGACGCACGCCACCTCGCCCGCCGCAGCGGCGCACGGCTCGTCGTCGACCTCGATCGCCTGCCGATCGCGCCCGGCGTCGCCGACGTCGCGCGCACGCTCGGCCGGGACCCGGCCGCGTTCGCGGCGACCGCCGGCGAGGACTACGAGCTGTGCGTCTGCGTGCCGCCGTCCGCTCGCCGTGCCGCCGAGGCGGCCGCGCCGATCACGTGGGTGGGGACGGTCGAGCAAGGCGAGCCGGAGCTCGACCTCGGGCCGCGCGGCGCCAACCTGCACGGCTTCGAGCACGAGCTGTGACGTCGCCCGCAGGTCGCCGCTTGCGGTGACCGGAGGGCGAAACCCGCATGCGGCGAAGCCGCTACGCCGGTAGATGCATCTCGTCCAGCGCGGCATCCCCGAGCAGGGCGCGCACGTCGGCGCGGCGCAGCGCGCCGTGCACCGCGAGCATGCGGTGGACGAACGCCTCCGCCACCGCCTCGACGTCCACGTCGTAGGCGGCGCGCTCGATCTGCGCTTTGAGCTCGGTGATCCTCACTGTCTGGGTCTCTTGGTCCATGCGATCCCTGCGCACGACCTTCCCGGCATCGCCGGTGGCACGGCCGCGGACCCGCATCCGCGATCTCCTCGTGCCGGTCGTCGCCATGGGTATCGGGGCTACCCGGATCTCGCGTGAGCACACCCTCGTAACATCGGACGTCCGGCCACCAGGGTCGCGGGCGCGGAACCCCAGGGGTGGCGCAGGTCAGCCGCGCAGCGCCGCGCCGAGCGCCGTCACGCGCCGCAGGCGGGCGAAGACGATGATGCGGTGAGAGGCGCTGTACAGCGGGTGGCAGGCGGACAGCACGAGTCGGTCGTAGCCGACGTCTCTCGTGACCCACAGCGCGGTGGGCAGGACGATCTGGGTGCGCTCCACCGAGTAGACGAAGCGGCCATACGGCATCGTCAGCACGATCGCGTCGCCGTGCTTCAGCTCGTTGACGTCGCGGAACGGCGCGAGGTACGTCGTGCGGTGGCCGGCGATCGCGACCGTTCCGGGCAGCCCCGGGAAGGTCGTGTCGGGATAGTGACCCGGGCCCTTGCGCAGCGACGCCGTGTCGGTGCCCTGCACGACGACGAAGTCGGCGCCGATCTTGGGGATGTTGATGCGACCGATCGGGTCGCCGGTGCGCGCGGTGCGGCGCGCCTCCCGCGCGAGGAACTCGATCCGCCGTCTCTGCGTGGCGAGCGCGGCGAGCACGCGCCGCTCGACGGGCGTGGGCGCCGTCCGCTCGATCCGGTCGAGCTGACCCGACAGCTTGTCCTGCTCGATGTGCGCCAGCAGCGCGGAGACCGGCTCCTGCCACGCGAGCGTGATTCCGGCGTCGGCGATCATCAGGGCGCCCGCCACGATCAGCACCGTCGAGATCGCTCGCAGGACGCGCCGCATCGCCGAAGCATCGCGCACGCGGCGGGGGGACGGCTGTTCGGGCGGGGCTGTGCCGGCCGCCGTCATCGCCGCAGCGCCGACTCGGTCCCGCCGAGCGAGCCCGGCCAGGCGTAGGTCTTCGGGCCGCGCACGGTGATCGGCGTGGCCGCCTCGGCGGCGCCGCTCGAGGTGCGCAGCACGACGATCAGCGCGCACGCGGCGCAACCGAGCACGAAGCCCCACACGAGCACGGCGAGCGGCGACAGCGCACCTCCGGCGACGAGCAGCATCCCCATCCACACCAGCTCGAGCGGGTCGAGCCCGAACTGGCGCGCGTACGCGTAGGCGACGAGCAGCGGCGGCAGCAGCCCGGCCGCCCACAGCGCGAGCGCGACCGGACGGCGCAGGTGCGTCTCCGGCGCCATCGCCAGCAGCCACAGGTGCAGCGCCGGGATCAGCAGCAGGCTCGCATACGGGTTCGCGAGCCAGACGACGAGCGTCATCGCGCACAAGACCAGCACGACGGCTGTGGCCGCCCCGCCGCCGGCGTGGTCGTCGATGCGGACTCCGGCGAGGCGCGCCAGCCACGGCCGCAGCCACGCCCAGGCTGCCGCGAAGACGACGACCACGCTCGCGAGCGCCGCGCCGTTCGGGACGGACGCGACGCCGGCGACGGGAGCGTCCGGCGCCGCATCGATCAGCCCGCTGCGAAACAGCGCGATCGCGAGCAGCGCGGCGAGCAGGAAGGGCGCCGCGGTTGCCGCGACCCAGCGCAGCCACATGCCGACGCGCTGGCGCCGGCGGCGCACCCGCGCGAACGCGTCGACGGCCGCCAGCAGCACCGGCAGCATCAGTGCGAGCGCGAGCAGCCGCACCGGCCAGGCCGGCAGCAGCTTCTGCTCCAGCACCACATAGGGGCCGCTGCCGGGCAGGTCGGCGCCGCCGTCGAGCGCGGTCACGCTGCGCAACGCAGCGCGCCCGAAGACCGTGAGCTGGGCGGCCGAGACCGGCGCGCTCGCGGCCGGCGCCCGCTCCCCGCCGGCCGACAGCAGCACCGCACCGAGGCCGTTTGCGTTGAACGGCCCCTGCTCGCCGAGCGTCAGCGGGAAGGCGAGGCGCGCGAGCTGCACGGCGGGCGTGACGCCGCCGGGCCGCAGGCTCGTCTCCTGCATGACCGCCGCCTCGACGGTGCGGCGCAGCGCGAGCGGCGCGAGCGCGGTGGACGACGACCACGGCACGACGAACGGGCGGCTCGTGCGCGTGCCGGCGAGGTCGCCGAGCACGAGCACCGCGTCGACCGGCGTCGCGCCGTCGCCGCCGTATTCCTGCGCCAACCGCTCCGCCGAGGCGAGCCCGGCCGTGCCGCCGCTGGTCGACGCGAGCACGAGCGTGCGCCCGAGCGTGCGGCCGCCCAGCACGCGCGCCAGCTCCAGCAGCGCAGCCGTACCGGACAACTCCGCGCGCGCCCCGCGCCCGAGCGCGTCGCGATGAGCGACGACGAGGATGCGGCGGTTGGAGAAGCCCGCGCGCTCTCCGACGACGGTCTCGAGCCGTCTGCTGCCGTCGGCCGTCTCGGCCGTGAACGACCGCACGCCGACGCGGAAGCCGTTCGCGCGCAGCGTCGCCCCGACGCGCTGCGCGACGAGCCGGTCGCCGGTCGAGCCGGGCCGCCGCCGCGGCGCCGCGGTCGCGAGCGCGTCGAGCTGGCCGAAGGCGGCCGCGCCGTCGAACGCGTCGGGCGCGAGCGAGGTCGTCAGCGGCCGCGGAGGCTCCCGCAGCGAGAAGCCGGCGAGCACGAGCGCGAACAGGATCGGCAGGAATCCAGCCCGGTAGATCCGCGGATCGAGCACCCACGGAGGTTATCCACGCGTGCCGTCGTGGCCCTTGCGAGCGAGCGCCCGAGGTGTTTGGGTAGTACGGCTGCGTTCATCGGACTACGCTTCACGCACGGCAATGGCAGAGCGATCCACCCGCATCCTGCTGGTCGACGACGAGCAGTCGATCCAGACGCTGCTGTCCTACCCGCTGCGGAGAGACGGCTACGAGGTCGTGCAGGCGGTCGACGGGCGCGAGGCGCTGGAGCGCTTCGACGAGCGGCCGTTCGACCTCGTCGTGCTCGACGTGATGCTGCCCAAGCTCGACGGGCTCGAGGTCTGCCGCCGGCTGCGCAGCCGCAGCGCGGTGCCGATCATCATGCTGACGGCGAAGTCGGAGGAGATCGATAAGGTCGTCGGGCTGGAGATCGGCGCCGACGACTACATCACCAAGCCGTTCTCGATGCGCGAGTTCCGCAGCCGCGTGAAGGCGGCGCTGCGCCGCTCCGAGCTGTCGCGCGCGGCCGACGGCGACGGCACCGCGCTCGAGCACCACGCGCTGCGGATCGACCCCGACAAGCGCGCCGTGTGGCTGGAGGGCGAGTCGATCGCGACGACGTTCGTCGAGTTCGAGATCCTGCTGACGCTCGCGCGCAGCCCCGGCCGCGTCTTCACGCGCGACATGCTGCTGGCGCGCGTGTGGGGCGACTCCTCCTACCGCGACCCGCGCACGATCGACGTCCACATCCGCCACCTGCGCGAGAAGCTCGAGCGCGACCCGAAGGAGCCGCAGTACCTGTTCACGGTGCGCGGCGTCGGCTACCGCTTCCGCGACACTGACGACTAGCCGGGGTCGGATCCCGCCCACCGCCCCGGCCGTCCATGCGCTCCCTTCGCAACCGGCTCGCCTTCCTCTTCTTCGCGATCACGCTCTCGGCGATCGGCGTGCTGTACCTGTACGTCGTGCCGCAGCTGCAGTCGCGCCTGCGCGACGAGAAGCTCTCGCAGCTCGCGGCGGCGGCACAGCAGGCGGTCCCGACGATCGTCTCCCCGCTCGACAGGAACGGCTCGTCGGCGGACGTCACGAAGGTCGTGCGCGCGGCGAGCGACACCGCGAACGCCCGCATCACGCTGCTGCGCATCGGCCGCGTCGGCGGCCTGCCGCTGCCCGGCACGATCACCGACTCGAGCGATCCCGCGCTGCCCGAGCTCGCGCTGCCGACGGCCGAGACGGCGGCCCGCACGGGCCGCACCGCGCGCGGCTCGGAGGTGTCCTCCGGCGGCCCGGTCGCCGAGGTCGCGGTGCCACTGCGCCAGGAAGGGCGCGTCGCCGAGGTCGCCGTCTTCTCGACGCCGATGGCCGACGTCGAGCGCAACGTCGCGATCGTGCGCGCGCAGATCCTCGTCGCCGGCGCGATCGCGCTCACGCTCGCGGTGTGCGCCGGCTGGCTGATCGCGCGCGCCCTCGCGCAGCGCGTCAAGCGGTTGGAGCGGGCGGCCGAGCAGGTCGCCGCCGGCGACTTCTCGCGCCCGATCCCGGTCGACTCCGACGACGAGCTGGGGCAGCTCGCGATGGCCTTCAACGACATGCAGCGCCAGCTCGCGCAGCTCGACCGCGCGCGCAAGCAGTTCATCGCGACCGCCTCGCACGAGCTGCGCACGCCGCTCTTCTCGCTCGGCGGCTTCGTCGAGCTGCTCGAGGACGAGGAGCTCGACGAGGAGACGCGCAGACGCTTCCTCGCGCAGGTGCGCCAGCAGGTCGACCGCCTCGCGAAGCTGTCCGTCGACCTGCTCGACCTGTCGCGCCTGGAGGCCGGCTCGCTCGAGCTGCGCCCGGAGCCGGTGGACCTCGCGGACCTGGCGCGCTCGGTCAGCTCCGAGTTCGAGCCGATGCTCGCCCAGCACGACTCGCATCTCGAGGTGCGGCTGCCGGGCGTGCCGGTCGAGGCGCAGTGCGATCCGGTGCGCGTCGCGCAGATCGCGCGGATCCTGATCGACAACGCCGTCACGCACACGACCCCGGGCACGAACATCGTCGTCTCGGCCGTGCGCGACGACGGCTTCGCGCTGCTTGCCGTGCGCGACCACGGCAAGGGCATCCCGCGCACCTCGCTGTCGCAGGTGTTCGAGCCCTTCTACACGTCCGACGACGCGCAGGGCTCGGGCCTCGGCCTCGCGATCGCGAGCGAGCTGGCGGAGCGGATGAACGGCCGCCTCGGCGTCGAGTCGCGCCCGGGCCGCACCGTCTTCACGCTCGAGCTGCCGGCCTGATCGCGGGCGCGCCAGCGTCGCCGGGGCGATTCGGTATCGTCCGCGCGCTCCACCCGTCCCGAGCCGAGCGAGCCGAATCGAATGCTCCAACCCATCGCCGTCGGTCACAAGACGCTCGCGGACTACGCAAGCATCGTCGGCCGCTCGCTGGTCGAGGAGATCCGCGAGCTCGCGGAGCCGCTCAAGGGCAAGCGCGTCCTGCACCTGTCGGCGACGGCGTTCGGCGGGGGCGTGTCGGAGATCCTCTACACGCTCGTGCCGCTGATGAGAGACGTCGGGCTCGATGTCGAGTGGCACGTCATCTACGGCCGCGAGGAGTTCTTCAACGCGACGAAGGTGATGCACAACGCGCTGCAGGGCAGCCCGCAGGACCTCACCGACGAGCAGTGGGACGCCTGGCGCAAGTACAACGAGATGAACGCACGCGAGCTGTCGCGCGGCTGGGACACGTGCATCGTGCACGACCCGCAGCCGGCCGCCCTGCACACGCTCGCGCCGGAGAAGGCGCGCCACTGGATCTGGCGCTGCCACATCGACCTCTCGACGCCGAACCCGGGGACGATCGAGCGCCTGCTGCCCTACATCAAGAGCTATCCCGCCTCCGTCTTCCACATGCAGCAGTACGTGCCGGAGGGAATGGAGGGCCAGATCAACATCGTCCCGCCGGCGATCGACCCGCTCGCGCCGAAGAACATGGCCTTCTCGCCGGAGGACTCGGTCTACATCTGCGAGCAGTTCGGAATCGACGTCGACCGCCCGCTGCTGTGCCAGGTCTCGCGCTTCGATCCATGGAAGGACCCGCTCGGGGTAATCGATGCGTATCGCGTCGTGAAGGAGCAGATGCCGGAGGTGCAGCTCGCGCTCGTCGGCTCGATGGCGACCGACGACCCCGAGGGCTGGGACTTCTTCAACGCGACGATCGCCCACGCCGACCGCGACCCGGACATCCACATCCTCAACAACTTCAACAACGTCGGCGCGATCGAGGTCAACGCGTTCCAGTCGCACGCCGACGTGCTGATCCAGAAGTCAACGCGCGAGGGCTTCGGGCTGACCGTCTCGGAGGCGATCTGGAAGGCGCGGCCGTTCATCGGCGGCAACGTCGGCGGGATCCCCCTGCAGGTCGAGGACGGTGTCTCCGGCTTCCTCGTCGACAGCGTCGAGGCGTGCGCGCAGCGTGCGCTCGAGGTGCTCGCCGACCCGGCGCTCGGGCGGCGGCTGGGGCGCGCCGGCAAGGAGCACGTGCGCCGGCACTTCCTGATGCCGCGCCTGCTGCGCGACTGGCTGCGGATGATCACCGCGCTGGAGGGACAGGGCTCCTGACCCCCTCCGGCTCCGCCCCGCTCGTCCTCGTCTCCAACCGCGGTCCGGTCACGTTCGGACCCGAGGGCGAGGTGCGACGCGGAACCGGCGGGCTGGTGACGGCGCTGACGGGCCTCGCCTCGCACCGCGAGGCGGTCTGGATCGCGTCCGCGATGACGGACGAGGACATCGTCGCGTCGCGCCAGCACGACAGCAGACCGTTCGCCGTCGAGCTGCCCGACGGCGGCACCTACCACGTGCGCCTGGTCGCCTCGGACCCGGACGCCTACGACCGCTTCTACAACGTCTTCGCGAACCCGATGCTGTGGTTCATCCAGCACTACCTGTGGGACCTGTCGAACGCGCCGGACATCCGCCGCGAGGAGGTCGAGGCGTTCGAGTTCGGCTACAACGTCGTCAACGAGGACCTCGCGCGCGCCGTGCTCGACGAGATCGAGGGCGAGGAGGAGCCGGTCGTGATGGTCCACGACTACCACCTCTACACGCTGCCGGCGCTCGTGCGCAAGATGCGCCCGGACGTCTTCCTGCACCACTTCATCCACATCCCGTGGACGCAGTCCGACGCGTGGCGCGTGCTGCCGGCGACGATCCGCGAGGAGCTGTACCGCGGCCTGCTGGCGAACGACATCGTCGGCTTTCACACGCGCTCCTACCGGCGCAACTTCCTGCAGTGCTGCCGCGACCTGATGGAGCTGGAGGTCGACTTCGACCGCGGCGTCGTCGAGTTCGAGGGGCGCGAGGTGTGGGTGCGCGCCTACCCGCTGCCGATCGACGCGGAGGCCACGCGCGCCGTCGCGCGGCGCGAGCGCACCGCCGAGTTCGAGCGCGAGCTGCTGCGCCGCCGCCGCGACCACCTGATCCTGCGCGTCGACCGCGCCGACCTGTCGAAGAACGTGCTGCGCGGCTTCACCGCCTTCGACGTCTTCCTCGACCAGCACCCCGAGTTTCGCGAGCGCGTGACGTTCATCGCGCAGCTGATGCCGTCGCGAACGGACGTGCCGGAGTACGCCGAGTACCTCGAGCGGATCGAGGCGATCGTGGCGGTCGTCAACCACCGCCACGGGACGCCCGACTGGATGCCGATCCACCTCAAGCTGCGCGACGACCTCGAGGAGGCCGTCGCCGCCTACAAGCACTACGACGTGCTGCTCGTCAACGCGATGTTCGACGGCATGAACCTCGTCGCGAAGGAGGGGCCACTCGTGAACGAGCGCGCCGGCGTCTCGATCTTGTCCGAGAACACCGGAGCGCACGAGGAGCTGGGCGAGTTCGCGCTGTCGGTCAACCCGTTCGACATCCAGGAGCTGGCCGACTCGATCCACGCGGCGCTGACGATGACGCCCACCGAGCGCGAGCGCCGCATGGCCGGGCTCGAGCGGATCGTCACGCAGCGCGATCCGGGCGACTGGATCGACGAGCAGCTCGCCGACATCCGCAAGAAGGCCGAAGCGCGGGGCTGAGCGGCGGCCGGGCCCGGCGCTCCACGCGGGGCGATCGGCTACGTTGCGGCGCATGGCGCTGCATCCGCTCGCGACCGGCTTCGCCAACGTCGCCGGCGCCTACGAGCGCGGGCGGCCGGAGTACGGGCCGGCCGTCGTCGGCGCGATCGCCGCCGAGCTGGGCGTGGTCGCCGGTGACCCGCTGCTCGACCTCGCGGCGGGGACCGGGAAGCTGACGCGGGCACTGCTCGCGTTCGGGCTCGACGTGGTCGCAGTCGAGCCGCAGCCGCAGCTGCGCGAGGCGCTGATCGCGAGCGTCGGAGGCGAGCGCGTGCGCGACGGACTCGCCGAGGCGATCCCGCTGCCCGACGGGGCAGTTGCAGCCGTGACGGTGGCCGACGCGTTTCACTGGTTCGACCACGCGGCGGCGCTCGCCGAGATCCGGCGCGTGCTGCGCCCGGGCGGCGGCCTGGCGGTGCTGACGACGTCGCCGGAGTGGGATGCGCCGTGGGCGCACGACGTCGGCGTGCTGCTGTCAGGCCTGCGGCCTTCGCATCCGGGCCACGACGGGCCGTCCTGGCGGGACTCGGTGCACGCGACGGGCGGCTGGAGCGCCCCGCGCGAGATCCGCGTGAGGGCGATGCAGCCGGCCTCGCGGGCGCAGGTCGTCGACTACATCGCCTCGATCAGCTGGATCGCGTCGCTGCCGCAGGAGCAGCGCACGGAGACGCTCGCGCAGGTCGACGCGATCATCGCCGGCGCCGAGACGCCCGCCGAGCTGCCGGTCCAGGTCACGATCGGCCTGACGACGCTCGCCTGAGCGCGCCGAGCGTCGCTCAACCGATCGCGAACTCCGGGGCAGGCGCCGGTGCGGGACCGGCCGCCGGCGCGGATGCCGACGCCCGCGACGTGGCCGGCGAGCCCTGCCGGCGAGTCGGGGCTGCCGGCACGCGAGCCGCGCCCCTACGTCTCGGCATGCGCCGGCCGGCCGCGCGTCTCCGCGTGCGCCGCACCGTGCGAGTACCGCGCTCGCCGGCGCGGGTGGAGGGCGGCGCGGTCTCGGCCGCGTCCGGCCCGGCCGGCGCCTCCGGAACGCTCGCCGGCACCGCGGCCGGCAGCCCGGCCGGCACCGCCGGAACGGCGTCGCCGCCCGTGCCGAGCCAGACGACGGCGAGCAGGATCGCGAGCAGCACGACTGCCGCAGTGACGACGTTCGGACGCGGGCCGCGCGACGGCGAGGGGATCTCGGGCATAGGGCGTCCGAGGGCTCGGGGCGGCATGTTTCGCCCCCGTTGGTATAGTGCCCGCCGCACTTCAATCAGCCATGGCCCAGCTCCCTCCCATCTACGACCTCATGGTCCTCCTCGCCACTTCGGCCGAGGACGAGCGCCGCGCGAGAATCCTCGCGGACGCCGAGCAGACGATCGCCGACGGCGGCGGAACGGTCGAGCTGAAGCAGGACTGGGGCGTGCGCAGACTCGCGTTCGAGATCGACCACACGGCCGATGCCGATTACCACCTGCTGCAGTTCAGCGGGCCGCCGGCGGTCGTCGAGACGCTGAGCTACAACCTCAAGATCACGGACGGCGTGCTGCGCCACCGGATCATCAAGGTCACGCCGGGCACCCCGCCGCCGCCGGAGCCGACGCTGCAGGAGCCGGTCGCCGTCGCCGCCGTCGAGCCCGCGCCGGCGCCCGCAGGCGCCGAGGCGTAACGGATCTCACGCGGTTGCGCACGCCTGTCACGGCGCTTCGCGACGTTTCTGCCCAGTTTCCGGCCATGAAGCCGGACCACGGCCGATCGCTGCGTACACTCGGTCGCCGCTGAGCATCTGCCGTCGAAAGGAGCCTCATGGCCGCCACCAACATCAACCGCGTCGTGATCACCGGGAACCTGACGCGCGACCCCGAGCTGCGCTCGACGTCGGGCGGGACATCCGTCTGCAGCCTGCGGATCGCCTGCAACACGCGGCGCAAGGGGGCCTCCGGCGAGTGGGAGGACAAGCCCAACTACTTCGACGTGACCGTCTGGGGCGCGCAGGGCGAGAACTGCGCCCGCTACCTCGCGAAGGGCCGTCCCGTCGCGATCGACGGACGGCTCGAGTGGCGCGAGTTCGAGACCAGAGAGGGACAGAGACGCCAGGCAATCGATATCATTGCCGATTCCGTGCAGTTCCTCGGCGGGCGTGACGACGCCGGCGCCGGGAACGGGTTCTCCGGACCTTCCGCAAGCGTAGCGGGAGGAGGGGACGTTCCGATCGACGACCGGGACTTCCAGTCCGCACCGGCTGCGCCCGCTTCCACCGCCGACGACGACATCCCGTTCTAGGGACTGACAGACGACTTCAACGAGGTAGAGCCAAGTGGCAAAGCAGCGTAGGCGCCCCACGAGGCGGCGTGACAAGAAGGGCGGTCCGGGCTCAGGTCGGCGCAAGCCGTGCCCGTACTGCAAGGACAAGATCGACCAGGTCGACTACAAGGATCTCGGCGCGCTGCGCCGGTTCATCAGCGAACGCGGCAAGATCCGCTCGCGCCGCATCACGGGCGCCTGCCGCCGGCACCAGAGCCAGGTCGCGACGGCGGTCAAGCGTGCGCGCGAGCTCGCGCTGCTGCCGTACGTCGCCGAGCCCGCGAACGAGCGCGCCGGCGGTGGCCGTCGCGATCGCGACCGCGATCGCGAGGACCGGTAGCCCCATGCCGCAGGCGATCCTCACGCAGGACGTCGAGCAGCTCGGCGAGCGCGGCACTGTCGTCGACGTCTCGGCGGGCTACCTGCGCAACTACCTGATCCCGCGCAAGCTCGCCCAGCCGGCGACGAAGGGCACGCTCGAAGCGGCGCAGGAGCGCAGATCCGCTGCCGAGCGGGCCGAGCGCGAGTCGAAGGCGCGTGCACAGGAAAACGCGGCGCTGCTGGGCAAGACCGTGCTCACGATCGAGCAGCAGGCCGGCGACGACGGGCGCCTCTTCGGCTCCGTCACGGCTCAGGACATCAGCGACGCGATCCGCGAGGCTCGCGGCATCAAGGTCGACAAGCGCAAGGTGCACCTCGAGGAGCCGATCCGGCACATCGGGACGCACATGGTCGTCGTCGAGATCGAGGACGGCGTCCACGCGACCATCAAGACGATGGTCGTCGAGCAGAAGTAGCACCGCACCACAGCCTCACCTCGTTTGAACGCGCCGCGGAGATCCGCGGCGCGTCGTCGTTCCGCCCGCAATTTGCGGGGCACACCGGTCGCCTGCCGGCCTGCCGGGCGACCACTCCGTTATCACTCCTCCGTGGCCGCGATCGAGCAGCAGAACAACCCCGCCCTCCTCCCGCCGCACAACCTCGAGGCCGAGCAGTCGGTGCTGGGGGCGATCCTGCTCGCCGACACGACGCTCTACGGGCTCGTCATCAACGAGGGGCTCAAGCCCGAGCAGTTCTACCGCGAGCAGCACGCGACGATCTACCGGGCGATGCTCGCGCTCTACGAGGAGAGCCGCGAGATCGACGTGCTCACCGTCACCGAGCAGCTGCGGCAGGCGGGCGAGCTGGAGCAGGTCGGCGGGCCGGCGATGGTCGACGCGCTCGCCGGCGCGGCGCCTGCCGCCGGCAACGTGCGCGAGTACGCGCGCATCGTCCAGAGCAACGCGCTGCTGCGGCGCCTGCTGACGACGACTCAGCAGATCCAGGCGAACGTCTGGAACCACGAGGCGCCCGCGCGCGAGCTGGTCGAGTGGGCCGAGCGCGACATCCTCGAGGTCGCCCACGACGACCGCCAGAAGGACTTCCGCGCCGTCGGCGAGGTGCTGCACGACGAGATGGACAAGCTCCACCGCCTCTCGCTCGAGCACACCGCCCTCACCGGCACCCCGTCCGGCTACAAGGACCTCGACGAGATCACCGGCGGCTTCCAGCCCGGCAACTTGATCATCCTGGCGGCACGACCGTCGATGGGCAAATGCCTGACAGGCGCATCACTCGTGTATGACCCGACGACCGGCGCCCGGCGACGGATGGACGAGGTGATCGCGAGCGTCGAGCGTGGAGAGGATGCTTGGATCGCGTCCGTCGGCCCGGACCTGAAGCTGCGGCCCGCCCGCGTGAGCGCAGCGCTGCGCAACGGGCGCAAGCCGGTCTTCGGCCTCACGACCCGGCTCGGTCGCCGCATCGAGGCGACGGCCAACCATCCACTGCTGACGATCAGCGGATGGCGCGAGCTGCGCGAGCTGGAGCCGGGCGCGCGCATCGCGGTTCCGCGCTGGCTTCCCCGGTCCGGCGAAGAGCAGCGAATGGCCGACCACGACATCGTGCTGCTCGCCGCCCTCATCGCGGACGGCAACCTCACCCAGAACACGCCGCGCTTCTGCTTCGGCGACGACTCTCCCGTGCTCGCGGACGTCGAGCGGGCTGCCGCCGCCTACGGCCTCCGAGTTCACCTCGGCGAGCGGAGTCACGGCACGGCGACGATCAGCGCCGGCCGCGGAGCGTCCGTGCCGAATCCAGTTCGCGCGCTGTGCGAGCGCCACGGCCTGTGGGGCAAGCGCTCGGCGGACAAGTTCGTCCCCGATGCCATCTTCGGACTCGGCGACGACCAGATCGCCCGCTTCCTCAGCGTCCTCTATGGCTGCGACGGCCACATCCACGCGGGCGAGCGCTTCAGCCAGATCGGCTACTCGACGATCAGCGAGCGGCTCGCGCGCGACGTCCAGCACCTGCTGCTGCGGCTCGGGATCGTCGCGGCGATCCGCACGTTGAAGCGCGACGTGTACGAGGGCACGACCACGGTCGCACGCGAGGTGCGGATCACCGGACAGGACGGGCTCACGGCGTTCTGCCGGCGCGTCGGAGCGTGCGGCAAGCAGGCGAACGCCGACCGCGTGCTTGCCCAAGCGGCGACCGTGCGGCGCAAGACGAACGTCGACACGCTCCCGGTCGAGGTCTGGTCGCGCGTGATCGAGGCGAAGGGCGCTCGCCCGTGGGCCGCGCTCGCACGCGCGACGGGGCGACCGGACAAGCACAACTGGCACGTCGGGCAGCGCGGCCTCTCGCGCGACCTCATGGGCGAGCTGGCGATCGCCACCGACAGCGGCGAGCTGGCGCAGCTCGCGACATCCGACTTGTGGTGGGACGAGATCGCGTCGATCGAGCCGATCGGCGAGCAGGAGACATATGACCTCACCGTCCCCGGCGACCACAACTTCCTCGCCGACGACGTCGTCGTCCACAACAGCGCTCTCGTCACCAACATCGCCGAGAACGCGGCGCTCGAGCACGGCAAGCCGGTCGCGCTGTTCTCGCTGGAGATGTCGGAGGCGGAGCTCGCGCAGCGCTTCGTCGCGTCGCAGGCGCGCATCCGCGGCGAGGAGCTGCGCAAGGGGCGCGTCGCGGAGAACCGCTGGCCGAGAATCCTCGCGGCCTGCCAGCGGCTGTCCGACGCGCCGCTGTACGTCGACGACTCGTCCGACATGGGCATCCTCGAGCTGCGCGCGAAGGCGCGGCGCCTGCACCAGCAGAGCGAGAACGGCCTCGGCCTGATCATCCTCGACTACCTGCAGCTGATGCGCGCCGACAGCCGCATCGAGAACCGCGTCGAGGCGGTCGGCCAGATGAGCCGCGGCCTGAAGATCCTCGCGCGCGAGCTGGAAGTGCCGGTGATCGCCCTTTCCCAGCTCAGTCGCGCCGTCGAGTCGCGCACCGACAAGAGACCGATCCTCTCCGACCTGCGCGAGTCGGGCAACATCGAGCAGGACGCCGACCTCGTGATGTTCATCTACCGCGACGAGTACTACGACAGAGAGTCCGAGCGCGAGGGCGAGGCCGACATCATCATCTCCAAGCACCGCAACGGGGCCTTGGGGGACGTGGTGCTGACGTTCCAGAAGGAGTACCCCAAGTTCATGAACTTCGCTGGGGATCGGTTCGGGTCGTAGGCATTGCGTTCCGGCGTTTGCTGGTACGCCGGGGCGCGGACGTGCTCCCTCGCGAGAGGCCCGTCGTGAGGCCATCCCGGCACGGCATTTGCTTGCGGGATCCGCAGAAGCCTCTCGCGAGGGACACGCCGCGCCCGGCTGCCCACCACGCCCGGTCGCCGAGCGCCCGGACCCGACCTCACTGGCGGGCTTTGCCTGGGCGCCGGCGGTGCTGAGCGAAAGCCCACGCCGATGCCGCCTGCGCGGACAGGGTAGGGAGCCGACGCCTGGGCGCCGGGAGCCCGGACGCTGCTGGTCAGCCGGGCGCGCGATGTCCTCCGCGAGAGGCTTCTGCGGATCCCACCACCGAGTGCGCCCGCGGCTCGGCCCCACGACGGGCCTCTCGCGGGGGAGCATCGCGCGCCCCGGCGTACCACCAACGCCAGGAGCACGGCGAAGCGGCAACCACGCAAGGCTCCCTACACTGTCAACCGCCATGCCAGGCATCGTGATCGTGGGCGCCCAATGGGGTGATGAGGGCAAGGGGAAGATCACCGACCTGCTCGCCGAGCGGTCGGATGCGGTCGTGCGCTTCCAGGGCGGCAACAACGCCGGCCACACGATCGTCCGCAACGGCGAGACGTGGAAGCTGCACCTGATGCCGTCGGGGATCCTCTATCCCGGCAAGCTCTGCATCATCGGCAACGGCGTCGTGATCGATCCGAAGGTGCTGACGGACGAGCTGGACGAGCTGCGCGGGCGCGGCGTCGACACGAGCGGGCTGCGGATCTCCGCCAACGCGCACATGATCATGCCCTACCACCTGATGCTCGACGACGCGGGCGAGGCGAGGCTGGGCAAGCTGAAGATCGGCACGACGCGGCGGGGGATCGGCCCCTGCTACGCCGACAAGGCGTCGCGCATCGGCATCCGCGTGCAGGATCTGCTGGACGAGAAGATCCTCAAGCAGAAGATCGTCGCGGCGCTCGAGCCGAAGCGCCTGGCGCTGCGGCCGTTCGCGCGCGACCCGAGACTGGACCTCCAGGCGATCACCGAGGAGTACCTCGCCTACGGCCACCGCCTGTCGGAGCACATCCAGGACACGACGCGGCTGGTATGGGACAAGCTCGACGAGAACGCGACGGTGATCTTCGAGGGCGCGCAGGGTGCGCTGCTCGACATCGACCACGGCACGTATCCGTTCGTCACCTCCTCGAACCCGATCGCCGCCTCGGCCTGCATTGGCAGCGGCGTCGGGCCGAAGGACATCGACGAGGTGTGGGGGATCACGAAGGCGTACAGCACGCGCGTCGGCTCGGGGCCGTTCCCGACCGAGCTGGACGACGAGCTGGGCGAGCGGCTGCGCCAGAAGGGCGGCGAGTTCGGCACGACGACCGGGCGCTCGCGCCGCGTCGGCTGGCTCGACCTCGTGGCGCTGCGCTACGCGGCGCGCATCAACTCGCTGACCGCGCTGGTCGTGACGAAGCTCGACGTGCTGACGGGGCTCGACACGATCAAGGTCTGCACGCGCTACCGCGGCGAGGACGGCGCCGAGTTCGACCACTTCCCCTACCACCAGAGCGTTTTGCACCACACGTCGGGCGAATACATCGATCTGCCGGGCTGGACCGAGGACATCGGCGAGGCACGCAGCGAAGACGACCTGCCGGCGAACGCGCGCCGCTACCTCGCGTTCGTCGAGGAGTTCATCGGCGTCCCGGTCGTGATGATCGGCGTCGGACCGGGCCGCGAGCAGACCGTCTGGACGGACGCCGGGCGCGAGACGGTGCCCGGCAAGGCCGTCGCCGCGGCGTAGACGCCGCGCGTCAGCGCCAGCGCTCGATCAGGTCCTCGTCGGGGACCTCGCGCACGACCCGCGCGGGCACGCCCATCACGACCGCGCGAGCAGGCACGTCGCGCACGACGACGGCGCCCGCCGCGACGAACGCCTCCTCCCCGACCTCGACGCCCGGCGTCAGCACCGCGCCACCGCCGATCCGGCACGCGCGCCGCAGGACAGCGCCGCGCAGCGGCGCGCCAGGAGCACGCCGCCCCATCGCATCGTCGTTCGTCGTCATCGCACACGGCCCGACGAACACGTCGTCCTCCACGACCGAGAAGGCGGTCAGGTAGACGCTCGTCTGCACCTTCACCCGAGCGCCGACGACCACGTCGTTGTCGACCGCCGACCCGCGCCCGATCACGCTCCGCGAGCCGATCGTCGTCCGCTCCCGCACATACGCCTGATCCCCCACGATCGCGCCCTCCCCGATCGTCGCCCCCGCGAACACGATCGCCCCACAGCACACCGTCGCCCCATCGCTGATCACCAGCGGCGGCACGGCCCCCGCAGCCGCCGACCCCGGCGCCAGCCGCGGACGCTTGCCGAGCACGGCGCCATCCTCGATCACGGCGCCGTCGCCGATCTCCACACCGTCATGCACGACCACGTGCGCGCCGAACACGACGCCGTCGCCGACGCGCGCAGACGGACTGAGAACGAGGCCAGGAGCGTCAGGCACGCGCGAAAGCCTACGCGGCGGGGAAGCGGCGGCGCTGGCGGCGCCGATAAGCTGCCAAGCCGTGCTGCGAGCAGCGACCCTCGGCCTCGGCATGATGGGCCGCCACCACGCCCGCATCCTCCAGTCCCTGCCCGGCGTCGCCTTCGCCGGCGCGGTCGACCCGCTCGGGGACCGCAACGACGCCGTGCGCGATCCAGCGCTGGTCTTCAAAACCCTCGACGAGCTGCTCGCCCAAGGCCCGCTCGACATGGCCGTCGTCGCGCTGCCGACGGAGGAGCATCTGCCGGTCGCGCTGCAGCTCGCCGAGGCCGGCGTCCACATGCTGATCGAGAAGCCGCTCGCGGCGTCGGTGCAGGAGGGCGAACAGATCGTGGCGGCGTGCGAGCGCGCCGGGGTGCGCGCGGCGGTCGGGCACGTCGAGCGCTTCAACCCGGCGCTGATCGCGCTGCGCGAGCGCGTGCTGGCAGGCCAGCTCGGCGACGTGTTCCTCGTCGCGACCGAGCGGATCGGGCCGTTCCCCGAACGCGTGCGCGACGTCGGCGTCGTGAAGGACCTCGCGACGCACGACCTCGACATCGTCACGTGGGTCGCCGACGCGCCGATCGCGACTGTCGCCGCGCAGACGGCGCACCGCACCGGGCGACCGCACGAGGACCTCGTGCTCGTGACGGGACGACTCGCCTCCGACGTGCCGTTCAACTCGATCGTCGACTGGCTGACGCCGACCAAGACGCGCCGCACGCGCGTGCTGGGCGACCGCGGGATGCTCGTCGCCGAGACGGTCACCGCCGACCTGACGTTCTACGAGAACGGCCAGGTCACCTCGTCGTGGCCCAGCTCGCAGGCGCTGCGCGGCGTCTCCGAGGGCGACGCGACGCGCTACGCGCTCGCCCGCGCGGAGCCGCTGCGGACCGAGCTGGAGGCGTTCCGCGACCTCGTGGCGGGGCACGACGACGCCCCCGTCGTGACGCTCGCACAGGGGCTCGCGGCGCTGCGCTCCGCCGAGGCGGTGCTGGCGAGCGCCGCAGGCGGCGAGACGGTCCGCCTGGCGCCATGAGAGTCGTCGTCGTCGCGCTCGGGAAGATCGGCCTGCCGCTCGCCGCCTACGTCGCGAGAGCGGGACACGAGGTCGTCGGCTGCGACGTCGACGCGCGTGTGTGCGAGCTGGTGAACGCGGCGCGGGCGCCCTTTCCCGGCGAGGCCGCCCTGGACGAGGCGCTCGCGGAGGTCGTCGGCGACGGGCGCCTGCGCGCGCAGACGGACACCGCCGCGGCGGTCGGCGAGGGCGCCGACCTCGTGATCGCGGTGCCGCCGCTCGTGGTCGACGCGGACGCGCGGCCTGACTGGCGGATCCTCGACAGCGTGCTCGCGGACATCGCGCGGGGGCTGCGGGCAGCGGCGGACGGCGGCGGGCAGCGCGGCACGGTCGTGAGCGTCGAGACGACGCTGCCGATCGGGACGACGCGCACGCGCGTCGCGCCGGCGCTGGCGGCCGGCAGCGGCCTGCATCCCGAGCACGACTTCTTCGTCGCGTTCAGCCCGGAGCGCGTCTACAGCGGGCGCATCTTCGCGGACCTCGGCACCTATCCAAAGCTCGTCGGCGGCTGCTCGGAGGAGGGCGAGGCGCGCGCCGTCGAGCTGTACCGCGCGTTCGTGGAGCCGGCCGCCGAGGTATGGCCGATGGGCTCCGCCGAGGCCGCGGAGCTGGCGAAGCTGGCGGAGACGACCTACCGCGACCTCAACATCGCCTTCGCCAACGAGCTGGCGCGCCACGCCGACCGCGCCGGCGTCGACGTGATGCGCGTGATCGACGCGTCCAACAGCCAGCCGTTCAGCCACATCCACCGGCCGGGCGTCGCGGTCGGCGGGCACTGCATCCCCGTCTACCCGCACTTCTACCTGCACGGCGATCCGGCGGCGCGCCTGCCGGCGGTGGCGCGCGAGGTGAACGGGGCGATGCCGGCGTACGCCGTGGACCTGCTGGAGGGCGCGCTCGGCGGGCTCGACGGCGCGCGGGTGCTGATCCTCGGCGTCGCCTATCGCGGCGGCGTGAAGGAGACCGCCTTCTCGGGCGCGTTCCCGCTGCGCGACGAGCTCGCGGCGCGCGGGGCGACGGTGGTAGCTGTCGACCCGCTGTACGACGAGCGCGAGCTGGGCGAGCTGGGATTCGAGCGGTGGGACGGCGAGCCGCTCGACGGCGCGATCCTGCAAGCCGACCATGCGCAGTACCGCACCCTGACCCCGGCGGATCTCGCGGGCGCGCGCGCGGTGGTCGACGGACGCGATGCGCTCGACCCGGCGCCGTTCGCCGCGGCCGGCGTGGCGCTGCGGCGGATCGGGCGGCCGTAGGCGACCGGTCAGGCGGGCGCGGCCGTGCCCGCGCCCAGCGCGCGCACGGCCTCGGCGACCCGCTCGCCGGCGCGGCCGTCGCCGTACAGCTGCGGGCGCTCGCGCGGCGGCGTGCGGTCCAGCGCCGCGAGCGCGGCGGCGGTGTCGAGGTCGACGAGCACGTTCCAGCCGGCGTCGACCGTCTCGACCCACTCCGTGCTCGGGCGCAGTGTCACGCACGGAACGCCGGCGAGGTAGGCCTCCTTCTGCACGCCGCCGGAGTCGGTCACGACCGCGGCGGCGTTGCAGACCAGCGCGGTGAAGTCGAGGTAGCCGAGCGGCGGCGCCAGGCGGATGCGCGAAGCGCTCATGACCGCGTCGAGCAGGCCGGCGGCCTCCAGCCGGGCGCGCGTGCGCGGATGCAGCGGCAGCACGGTCGGCAGCGGCAGCGCGAGCAGCAGCTCGACGAGCAGCGCCAGCCGCACCGGATCGTCGACGTTGCCGGCGCGGTGCGCGGTCGCGAGCAGGAAGCCGCCCGGCTCGACGCCGTAGGGCTCCAGCGCCGCGATGCGCGCCCGCGCGGCCGGCTGCAGCAGCTGGGCGACGTCGACCATCACGTCGCCGACCAGCTCGACCGCGCCCGCGACCGACTCGCGCCGCAGGTTCTCCACCGCCGTCTGCGAAGGAACCAGCAGCAGCGCGCTGAGGTGGTCGGTCACGACGCGGTTGACCTCCTCCGGCATCGCGCGGTCGAACGAGCGCATCCCCGCCTCGACGTGCGCGACCGGGATCCCCGCCTGCACGGCCGCGAGCGCGCCGGCGAGCGTCGAGTTCGTGTCGCCGTAGACGAGCACGGCGTCGGGCGCGACATCCGCCAGCAGCGGCTCGAGCGCGGCCAGCATGCGCGCCGTCTGCGCCGTGTTCGTCCCGCCGCCGATGCCGAGCAGGTGCTCGGGCGGCGGCAGCTCCAGCTCGTCGAAGAAGACCTGCGACAGCTCGGCGTCGTAGTGCTGGCCGGTGTGGACCGTGACCTCCTCGCCCAGCGCGCGCAGGCGCGAGGAGACGGCCGAGGCCTTGATGAACTGCGGGCGGTTCCCGATGACGGTGAGGACGCGCATCAGCCGGCCGCGACCACGTCGCGCAGGATCCGCTCGTGGAGACGCTGCGACAGCTCGCGCGCGATCGGCCCCGGCTCTCCCCCTCCGATCGCGCGCCCGTCGACGCTTGCGACCGGCTGCAGCTCGCGCGTGGTCGAGACGAGGAATGCCTCGTCGGCGGCGAGCAGCTCGTCGAGCGTGCACGAGCGCTCCTCCGCGTCCGCCAGCTCGATCGTCACCGCGCGCGTGATCGAGGCGAGGATGTGGTCGCTGAGCGGCGGCGTGAGCACCGCCTCGCTGCGGACCCAGAAGATCGACGACGTGGGCGCCTCCAGCACGCGCCCGTGCGGCGTCACGAGCAGCGCCTCGTCAGCGCCCTGCTCCTGCGCGAGCCGCGTCGCGAGCATGTTGGCGGCGTAGGAGAGCGACTTGACCCCGTCGAGCAGGCGCACGGGCGCGTAGGTGACGGTTGCGAGGCGGATCGCAGGCACGTGGGCGGGGAGCGACTCGATCAGCAGCACGCGCCGGCCGCCGCGCGTGAGGACGATCCGCAGCATGCCCGGGTCCGGCTCCCCGTCAGCCGCGCCGAGCAGCCGCTCGGCGTCGGCGCGCACGGCGGCCAGGTCGACCGGGAGGCGCAGGTTCTCGGCCGAGCGGGCCAGCCGCTCCAGGTGCTCGTCCAGTGCGAACGGCCGCCCGCCGTAGAGGCGCAGCACCTCGAAGACGCCGTCGCCGCGCAGGAGCCCCTCGTCGGTCGCGGGCACGACGGCCTCCGCCGCGAGCATCACGGCGCCGTCGAGGCAGGCGAGATGGGCGGTCGCCATCGGCGCAAATGCTAGTCGGCGCTTGCGCGGCAAGCCGAATCCAGGGAGACTGGCTGGGCAGCCAGTCCGCCCACGCGCACCCACATCCGCAAGGAGAACCGCCATGGCCAAGCAGCCCCGCACGCTCACCGGCAAGGTCGTCGCGATCACCGGCGGCGCCCGCGGCATCGGCCGCGCGACGGCTGCCGCGCTCGTGCGCAAGGGCGCGAAGGTCGCGATCGGCGACGTCGACGTGGAGCTGGCGGAGCGCACCGCGGCGGAGCTGGGCGGCGGCACGGTCGCGCTCGCGCTCGACGTGACCGACCGCGAGTCGTTCGAGCGCTTCCTCGACGAGGCCGAGCAGCGGCTCGGCCTGCTCGACGTGCTCGTCAACAACGCCGGGATCATGCAGCTCGGGCGCTTCGCGGAGGAGAGCGACGCGGTCTCCGCGCGGCAGATCGACATCAACCTGCACGGCGTGATCCTCGGCTCGAAGCTCGCGCTGCAGCGCTTCCTGCCGCGCCGCACCGGTCACCTCGTGAACATCGCCTCGACCGCTGGCAAGGCGGGCGTGCCCGGCGGCGCAACCTACTCGGCGACGAAGCACGCCGTCGTGGGGCTTACGGAGGCGATCCGCGGTGAGATCCGCGGCAGCGGCGTCGAGACGAGCGTCGTGATGCCGGTGCCGGTCAACACGGAGCTGGCGGCCGGGCTGGTGAGAGGGCGTGGGCTGACGGCGACCGTCGAGCCCGAGCAGGTCGCCGACGCGATCGTCGAGGCGCTCGAGCACCCGCGCCACGACGTCTACGTGCCGAAGGCGATCAGTGTCGGCGTACGCATCGGCGCGCTGATGCCGCGACGCCTCGCCGAGGCGATCGGTCGCAGCGCGAAGACCGACCGCATCCTCGCCGACGCCGACCTGTCGGCGCGCGCCGCCTACGAGCAGCGCGCCGCCGCGAGCGAGCCGCGCCGCGAGCCGGAGCACGCGGAGGCGGGCTGAACGCCCGCGGAGCTGCCGGCGGGCGGAGAGTGGGCCGTGGAGGAATCGAACCTCCAACCTTGGGATTAAGAGTCCCCTGCTCTGCCAGTTGAGCTAACGGCCCGGGGATGGCGCGGCCCCAGTGGGGCTGACCGACCCGGCATGGTAGCCGGTGGCGGCGCGATCTGCATATGCCCGCGGCGAAACGCAGCCGACAGGGCTGCGCTCAGCCGGTGCCGTTGACGGCTTGGCCGCCCGACTGCGTGCCTCTGGCGGACTGCTGGAGCACCTGTCTCTTGACGTTCGCGAGATTGACTCTCAGCAGTCTCTGCTGCGCTGAAGGCGCGAGCGACACCGCCTTCGCCGCTGCGAGGTCGCCCTTGCGCATCTGGTTGGCGAGGTACGCGTACTCGGCAAGCGTCGCGTAGGCGGCCTCCGACGGCTGCTGCGCGGTGACGATCTCCATCGTGGACGAGGCGTTGGCCGGCTGGTTGAGCCCGCTCTGCGAGTAGGCGTTTGCCATCAGGCGCGCCAGCGTCGCGCTCGGATGCTGCGGATCGAGCGTGAGGTATCTCTGCCACGAGCGAGAGGCGACGAGGAGCTTCTTTCTGCCCGCGGTCGTGAACGCGCCGTTCCCGTTGTCGAGGGTGTTGTCGAACGGCGCCGACTGGTACTGCGCGTAGGTGAGCTTGTACCAGGCGTTGGGATCCTGCGGGTTGAGTCTGACCAGTCTGGCGGCGCTCTTCTCGGCGCTGCTGACCTGCGCGCTCGTGCTGGTGCTGCTGTTGCTGAAGATGTCGAAGAAGCCGCCGCCGCCCGTGCCCGTGCCGATCCCGAACAGCAGCAGGCCGCCGCCCATCAGCACGGCGAGGCCGAGGTAGATGATCTTGACGGCGGTTCTGCGGCCGCGGCTCTGAAGGTCGAACAGCATCTGTGGTCAGCTTCCCTCTATCTCGTCGCCGTCGTGCAGCCCGTCCGTCGCGAGCTTGTCATGACGCCCCCGTCGCCGGTCGGCGATCTCCAGGAGCAGGATACTCAGGCCGTACAGCATGAGCAGCGGTACCATCTCGATCGTCGTCGTGACCGGGTCGACGCCCGGCAGCAGCGCGGCGATGATCGCGATCGCGACGATCGCGTAGCGCCAGATGGAGCGCAGCTGACGAGCGCTCACGATCCCGACCGCATTGGCCGCGAGCAGCCCGATCGGGAGCTGGAAGACGAGCCCGATCGACAACAGGGTCAAGAGCTGGAAGCGGTAATAGTCTCTGGCCTGGATGAGGATGTCGAAGCTTCCGCTGTTGAAGTTCTGCAGGAACGAGATGGCGGGCGGCAGCACGAGGTAGTACGCGAACGCCACGCCGCAGACGAACAGCACCGGCACCATCAACATCGTGGGAAGCGCGATCTGCCGCTCCCGCGGGCTGAACGCAGGCAGCACGAACGCGTACGCCTGGTACAGCAGCAGCGGGAGCGAGAACAGCAGCGCGAAGTAGGCGGCGACGGTGAGCGTCACCGTGAACGGCTCGGCGACGCCGGTGGTGATCGGCACGCGCGGCGGCGTCGTCTTCGGCAGCGCCTGGGCAGCGGCGCCCACCTGTGTGGCCGCCTCGGTCATCTCCCGGCGCTGCGCGGCCGTGAGGTTAGGCGCCGTCGCGAGTGCGCCGAACGCTCTGGCGGTCGCGGCGAGCCCTCTCTGCACCGTCTGCTCCGCGCTCGCGGCCTGCGCGAGGCGCCCGCTGCCCTTGGTGGTCTGGGTCGCCTCCTTGAGCGGCTTGTTGAGGATGTTCAACAGCGCGCCGTTCTGCCAGAAGCAGAACCCGAACGCGATCGCGATCGTGACGACGCAGATGATCAGCCGCGAGCGCAGCTCGTCGAGGTGATCGACGATCGTGAGCCGGTCTTCGTGACCGATCGGCTTGAGCGCGGTCGCCATGGGCGCTGCGGGTGAGCTGCGTCAGCCGCGCTGCTCAGGCGCCGGGTCGGCGCTCTGCGGAGCCGGAGCGACGGCGGGCGGCGCAGCGGCGGGCGGCGTGTCGGCCTGGGCCTGGCTCAAGACAGGGCGGGCGGCGGCATCAGCATCCTCGTCGTGCTTGTCGTTGCCGGTGATCGAGTCCTTGAACTCGCGCATCCCCGTCCCCAGCGACTTGCCGAGCGAGGGCAGGCGCTTGGGGCCGAAGATCACCAGCAGGACGACGATGACGAGGACGATCTCGAGCGGACCGATCTGAGAGAACACGGAAAGCCTCCGATTGGGTCTGCACAGCGTAGCGCCCGGCTCGCAGCTGGTCCGTGAGGTCCACGGAGCGGGTCTGCGGGCGATCCGCTCAAGTTCGCGCTGCGGGCGACCGATCCTGTGGCCAGAGAGCCATGAGCCACCCCGCAGACCACCACTCCACCCGCCGCGTCACACTCCCCACCGGGCAGGCCGTCGACGTCCTGTTCGTGGCGGGCGCAGACGATGCCGCACCCGGCATGCCACCGAGCCCGCCCGTCGAAAGCGGCCTCCACGTGTGCCCCGAGTGCGCCTCCTCGCTCGTCGCTCCCGTCGCCTGGGAGCAGGCCGGGCCGCGCGAGTGGGCGGTCACGATCCAGTGCCCCAACTGCGAATGGTGGGACGCGGACGTCTTCGACGAGGACACCGTCGAGCGCTTCGACGAGGAGCTCGACCGCGGCACCGAGGCGCTCGTGCGCGATCTGCTGCGGCTGATGCGCGCCAACATGGAAGACGACGTCGAGCGCTTCGTCACCGCCCTCCACGCCGACGCGATCCTGCCCGAAGACTTCTGAGCAGCGCTCAGGCGTAGCGCTCGACGACGCCCTCGGCGACCAGCTCGAGCGCGCGCTGCTGGGCCGGCGGCAGCAGCGGCAACCCGCGACGCGCTTGCTCGACGACCGCCAGCGCATGCTCCTTCGCGCTCACAAGCGCTCCTGTCGCGGCGATGCGGTCACAGACCTCCTCGGCGTCGGCGGGCGTGCGCAGCGCGCGCAGGTCGAGCCGCGCCAGCTCCGGATCGCGCTCGCGCCCGAGGATCAGGGGCAGCGTGACGGTGCCGTCGAGCAGGTCGGTGCCGCGGGCCTTGCCCGTGCGGGCCGCCGGACCGGACACGTCGAGCACGTCGTCGAGCAGTTGGAAGGCCAAGCCGATGCGGCGGCCGAACAGCGCGAGCGCGTCTGTGACGTCGCCCCCTGTTCCGAGCGCGCCGAGCCGGCACGCCGCCTCGAACAGGCTGCCGGTCTTCAACTCGCAGCGACGGATGTAGCGCTCGAGCGAGATGCCCGCGTCCCACGCGTCGGCGCGCTGCACCAGCTCCCCGGCCGCGAGCGCCGAGGCGGCCGCCGACAGGGCGCGGACGTCGTCGAGCTGGCCGCCGCCGGCCGCGAGCTCGGCAAAGGCACGCGAGAACAGCAGGTCGCCGGTGGCGATGGCTATCGTGCGGCCGGCCGCGGCGACGACGGTGGGGGCACCGCGCCGCAGCGCGGCGGCATCGAGCACGTCGTCGTGCACGAGGCTCGCGCTGTGGATCAGCTCGACGGCGACCGCAGCGCGCACGAGCCGCGCCTCCTCGGCGCCGTCAGCCATCTCCCCGGCGGAGAGGAACACCAGCAGCGGGCGCAGGCGCTTGCCACCTGCCGAGATCGTGGCCGTCGCGTGGTGCGCGAGCGTCGTGCCGTGACCGGCGGCCAAGGCGACGAGCCGCTCCTCGGTGCGCTCGAGCAGGGCGGCGAGTCTCGGGCCGCCGGCGCGCACCACCCGATCGACGGCGGCCGCGGTCGTCGTCGTGGCTTCGCGTTCCGCGGCGCGCGTCACGCGACCTCGCCGACGTGGATCGCGATGATCCCCCCGGCGGTCAGCACGTAACGAATCGAGCGCAGCCCGCAGCGCTCCATCGTCGCCGCCAGCTCCTGCGGCCCGGGAAAGCGTCTGACCGACCGCGGCAGGTAGGTGAAGGCGTCGCCGTCCCCGGCGACGCGGCCGAGCAGCGGCACGACGCGGTCGAACCAGACGCGGAAGAACGTCGACAGCGGGGGCCGCGTCGGCGTCGTCATCTCCAGCACGACGACGCGACCGCCGGGCCGCACCACGCGCGCCAGCTCCGACAGACCGCGCTCGAGGTCGGAGAAGTTGCGCACGCCGAACCCCACTGTCGCGGCGGCGAACTCGTCGTCCGCATAGGGCAGCTCGAGCGCGTTCGCCCATTCGACGCGGATCGGCGCGTGCGGGACGGCCGCGTCGCGGCCCGCCGCCTTGACGCGCGCCAGCTCCAGCATCTGCTCGGAGAAGTCGCAGGCGACGATCTCGCCACCGGGGCCGACGCGGCGGGCCAGCTCGAGCGCCAGGTCGCCGGTGCCGCAGGCGACGTCGAGCGCGCGAGCGCCGGGTGCGAGCTGGGCCAGGTCGGCGGCGCGCTCGCGCCAGCGATGGTGCATGCCGGCCGTCATCACCGAGTTCATGCGGTCGTAGACGCGCGCGATGCCGTCGAACATCGCGCGCACCTGCGGCTCCTCCAGCGTTCCAGTGGCGGGGCTCGACTCGGTGGTGCCGCCGCTCGCGGTCATGCCGGCGCTACTTGAGCTGGCTGAGGAACGCGACGAGCGCCTGGAACTTCTGCGGCTGCTGCTCGGCGAGCGCCTGGAAGGACGGCATCGGCGCGGTCGGGTTGCGCAGCGTCTGCGCGATCGCCGACGCCGGCAACGTGCCGCCGATTCTGGTCAGGTGCGGACCCGGGCCGTCGTTGCCGTTCTCGCCGATCTTGTGGCAGGCGAGGCAGCCGGACTGGGCCGCCACGAGCTTGCCGGCGTTCCATTGGGACAGCGCCGCGCCCTGCAGGCCGTGCGGTGGCGAGAGGTCGATCTCGTTCGGCGAGCCGGCGCTGGCGCCGAGATACGTCAGGAACGCCATCGCCGCGATCGTGAAGATGCCCGCCGTGGTCGCGAGCGGACGCCGCTCGGGACGCCGCTCCGGGCTGCGGTCGTAGAACGGCAGCAGGAACAGCAGGATCATGCAGATCGTCGGCACGCCGATCGTCGCGAACGGGACGAAGTTCGGCGGCTTGATGACGCGCAGCACCTCGAACAGGAAGAAGAAGTACCACTCCGGCCGCGGCACGTAGGTCGTCGTCGTCGGATCGGCCTTCGGGCCCATCTCGGCGCCGAGCACGATCGACATCGTGATGATCACGACCATCACGATCACGGCCATCGCCGAGTCCTTCGCGACCGCGTAGGGGAAGAACGGCTTCCCCTGCGACTTCAGCGTCGCGTACTCGCGCAGGTACTGCTCCTTCTCGCGCTGGTTCATCGCACGCCGTGGGTCGGGGTGGCGGTCATCGCTAGACCTCGGACTCCGTCAGGCGCTCGTCCGGCTTCGCCTTGATCCACGGCGGAGCGGTCGTGCCGAGCTTTGCGACGAGATACAGGTGGGCGCCGATCAGCGCGGCGAGCAGTCCGGGCACGAGCATCATGTGGATCGCGTAGAAGCGCGACAGCGTCGTGGCGCCGAACTCGGGTCCGGCGCGCAGGAAGTCCGACAGGTACGGGCCGATCAGCGGGCCGGTGCCGTTGATGTTCACGCCGACGATCGTCGCCCAGTAGGAGCGCTGGTCGAACGGCAGCAGGTAGCCGGTGAACGACATCGTCATCGTCAGGATCAACAGCACGACGCCGATCACCCAGTTCAGCTCGCGCGGGTACTTGTACGCGCCGAAGAAGAACGTGCGGCCCATGTGCAGGAAGACGAGGATCACCATCACGGTCGATCCCCACTTGTGCATCCCGCGCACGAACTGGCCGAGAAAGGCGTCGTTTGTGACGTACCGGATCGACTCGTACGCGCGCGTCGGCGACGGGTCGTAGTACATCGCCAGGAAGACGCCGGTCACCGCCTGCGACAGGAAGGCGAACATCGCCGCCGAGCCGAGCGTGTAGAACCAGTTCGTCCCCTTCGGAACCTTGCGGAAGAGCATCCAGCGGACGCCGCCCGACAGCGACGTGCGCTCGTCGATCCAGTCGACGACCGTCATGCCGGCCTCGGCCGCGTGGTCGAGCGGGCCGGCTCTGCCGTTGCCGGTGCCCGGGCGCGGCGGCTGCGGCTTGAGTGCCGGCGGCACGGGCGGAGCGGGAAGCTTCATTCTCGGCATGCGCTCATCTCCCCGGCTTCTCGGGCGTCGAGAAGCGTGCCGGGTACAGGTACTGGCCGATGCCGTCGAGCGGCTCGCCCGGGTCGCGCGGCGAGAAGCGGCGCAGCTGGCTGTTGACGCTGTAGCGCGGGCCGACCATCACGAGGCCGTTGTCGACTCTCGTGTAGAAGCGGTCGAGCGGACGCACCGGCGGGCCGCCCTCGCGGATGCCGCGGAAGTCGTACACGCCGCCGTGGCACGGGCAGATGAACTTGCCGGCCGCCTGCGTGAAGCGCACCGGGCAGCCGAGGTGGTTGCAGCGCGTGGAGATGATGATCGCGGCGGACTTGCCGCCCGGCTCGGTGTCGATCGCGGGGTTGCGCTTGCGGACGTAGACCGTCGTCTTGCCGGCCTCGCCGATTCCGGCGACGATCTGGATCACGCGCGGGTAGTACGTGTCCTCGGTGAAGTCGGTGAGCGGGCCGACCGACTGCCACGGCATCTTCGTGCGCTCGAACACCGGCCCGAGCGCGAAGCCGAGCGCCGGGAGCGCGAACGCGCCGGCGGCGACGGCGCCGAGCGTGTGGGTGGTGGCGCCCATGAAGCGACGGCGGGTGACCGTCTCGCCGTCGAAGGCACCGGGGATGCCGCGATCGGCCGTGTAGGGCGAGGTCTTCTTGTGTCTGTCTTCAGCCACGGTGAGAATTCTGCGGGGTTCGTGCGGGGCGGCCAGTGGACGACCGCGGCCGCGAACCATATCGCCAACGGGCCGTGGGACGTCGCACGGGTGCGTTGGCTGACGCCGCGGCCGGCGAGCTAAGGCTTGCGCCCGATCGTCTCCACCGCAGCGTCCCACGCGGCGGACGCGCGCGCCGGATCCCCGTCGGCGTGGGCGCGGGCGCAGTCGGAGATCAGGTCGGCCAGCGCGGCGACGGCGTCGAGGTCGCCCAGCGCTGCCAGCTCCGCGAGCGCGAGCGCGTAGAGGCGGTCGCCGCCCAGCAGCGCGAGATCGCCGTCGCCGGCGTCGACGACGCGGCCCTCGGCGTAGTGCAGCAGGTAGCCCTCGCGCACCGCTGCCAGCGTGAGCGCGTAGGGGCCGGGCGGCACGGGCGCGAGGAGCGGCTCGTCGTCGCGGCCCGCGTCGCCCGGGCGCAGCGCGCCGGCGAGCAGGCCGCCTTCTCGGTGCACCGCCTCGGCGAGCTGCTGCGCGCAGCTCACGCGCCGGCCCCTCGCGGGAGCGCGGCGAACGCCGCCGTGGCCGCCTCGAGCGTCCGCTCCACGGCCACCTCGTCGTGCGCGAGGGACGGGAACCACGCCTCGAACTGGGAGGCCGGCGGGTAGACGCCGCGGGCGAGCAGCTCGCGGCACCAGGCGGCGTACGCGTCGCGGTCGCAGTCGGCGGCGTCGGCGTAGTCGCGCACGCGGTCGCGGCGGAAGAAGACGGTCAGCAGCCCCGGCACGCTGACGACGTGCGCGCGGCCGAACCAGCCGCCCGCGCGGATCGCGTCGCGCAGGCCGTCGGCGAGCAGCTCGGTCGTTCTGGCGAGCTGGGCGTAGGCGGTCTCGGTCAGCAGCTCCAGCGTCTTGAGCCCGGCCGCGACGGCGAGCGGGTTCCCCGACAGCGTGCCGGCCTGGTAGACGTCGCCGGCGGGCGCGATCCGCTCCATCAGCTCGCGGCGGCCGCCGTAGGCGGCAGCCGGCAGCCCGCCGCCGATCACCTTGCCCATGATCGTCAGGTCGGGGATCACGTCGCTGCGCTCCTGCGCGCCGCCGGGCGCGACGCGGAAGCCGCTGATCACCTCGTCGAAGACGAGCAGCGCGCCGTTGTGCGCGGCGCGCTCGCGCAGCAGCTCGAGGAAGCCGGGCGCGGGCGGGACGAGGCCCATGTTCGCCGGGTAGGGCTCGGCGACGATCGCCGCCAGCTCGTAGTGGTTCGTCGCGGCGACGAGCGCATCGGTGTCGTTCCACGGCACGACGACCGTCTCCTTGGCGGCGGCGGCTGGGACGCCCGGGCTGGCGGGGATCCCCTGCGTCGCGAGGCCCGAGCCGGCATCGGCGAGCAGGCCGTCGACGTGGCCGTGGTAGGCGCCGGCGAACTTGAGGATCGTGTCGCGGCCGGTGGCGGCGCGCGCGAGCCGCAGCGCGCTCATCGACGCCTCGGTGCCGGACGAGGTCATGCGGACCATCTCGACGGACGGCACGCGCGCGGCGATCTCGGCGGCGATCTCGACCTCGCCCGGTGTCGGCGCGCCGAAGCTCGTGCCAAGCGCGGCGGCGTCGGTGACGGCTTTGACGATCTCGGGGTGCGCGTGGCCGTGGATCAGCGGCCCCCAGGAGCAGACGTAGTCGACGTAGCGGTTGCCGTCGACGTCGATCAGCTCACAGCCCTCTCCGCGCGCGACGAAGAGCGGGTCGCGGCCGATCGCGCGCATCGCCCGCACCGGCGAGTTGACGCCGCCGGGGAGCAGCGTGAGCGCCCGCGCGTACAGCTCGGCGGAACGGCTGTCGGCGAGCGACGAGGCGGGAGTGACCGGGTTTCGCCCTCCGGTCACCGCAAGCGGAGACCTGCGGGCGACGTCACCCGTGCTCACGTTCCCAGGCCTTGAACTCGTCCGTGAAGTAGAGGAGGCGGATCTTCTTGAACTCGGTCGAGGAGTAGAGCGTCGCGCGCTCGGTGATGCCGTGCGTCTCGGCGATCGAGTCGAGGATCGCGTCGCACTCCTCCTTCGAGCGTCCGTGCGCCATCGTGAAGACGCTGTAGGGCCAGTCCGCGTACGTCGGCCGCTGGTAGCAGTGGGAGATGCCGCGCACCGCCGCCATCTGGCGGCCGACGTCGAGGATCTGCTCGTCGGGCACCTTCCACACGCCCATGCCGTTGGCGGAGAAGCCGGCGCGGCGGTGGTAGAGGATCGCGGCGACGCGGCGCAGCAGGCCGCGCTCCTGCATGCCGCTGAGATGCTCGAGGAAGCGTTCCTGCGGGACGCCGAGCGACGCCGCGGCGGGCGCGTACGGTTCCGGGATCACCGGCATGTCGCCCTGCAGCGCGCGGATCACGGCGATGTCGAATTCGTCGTACGGCTGCGGCTCCAGCTCGACCGGGTCGGCGGCGACGGCGGCTCTCGCGAGGTCCTCCGTCGTGCCCTCCATCTCGAGGTCCATGCGGATCTTGAACAGCTTGAGCGTCGGGAGCTGGCGGACCGACTCGGCGCCGGCCTCCTCCGCGAGCGCGTTCAGCGTGCCCTCCAGCCCGAGCTTCGAGTCCGGCTCGGTCGCGATCGTGAACCACAGGTTGAACTCGTGGTTGCGCAGGTAGTTGTGCGACACGCCGGGGTGGGCGTTGATGATCTTGGCGGCGCGATGCGGGTTCTCGGCGTCGACCTTGGCGGCGACGAGCATCGAGCTGTAGCCGAGCGCGCGCGTGTCGAAGATCGGCGTGACCTGGCGGATGATGCGCTCGTTCAGCAGGTGCTGGACGCGCGCCATCACCTCCTCCTCGGAGATCGACGCCAGCTCAGCGACGCGCGCATAGGGCCGCGGCGCGATCGGGAAGCGGCCCTGCATCAGGTTGAGCAGGCGTCTGTCCAGCTCCTCCAGCGGGATCGCGGCGCCGTGCTTGCGGCTGCGCAGCTTCGGCGTTGCCGTGCTCGGGTCGGTCAGTCCGTTTCTGACAGCCATCTGGCGGCGTCCTTCGCGTGGTAGGTGATGACGACGTCGGCTCCGGCGCGACGGATCGAGGTGAGCACCTCCAGCACGGTGGCGCGCTCGTCCAGTGCGCCGGCGGCGGCGGCGGCCTTCACCATCGCATACTCGCCGCCGACGTTGTACGCCACCAGCGGCATGCGGGTCGCGTCCTTTACCTGCCTGATCACGTCGAGATAGGGCAGCGCGGGCTTGACCATCACGAGGTCGGCGCCTTCCTCGACGTCCTGCAGGACCTCGCGCAGCGCCTCGTCGCCGTTGGCGGGATCCATCTGGTAGCCGCGGCGGTCGCCGGTGGCCGGCGTCGAGTCGGCCGCCTCGCGGAACGGGCCGTAGAAGACGGACGCGTACTTGGCGGAGTACGCGAGGATCGGCAGGTCGCCGAAGCCCTCGTCGTCGAGTGCAGTACGGATCGCACCGACGCGCCCGTCCATCATGTCGCTCGGCGCGATCACGTCGGCACCGGCACGCGCGTGCGAAACGGCGCTGCGGGCGAGCAGCGGGAGCGTCTGGTCATTGTCGACCGTGTCCCCGCGCAGCACGCCGCAATGGCCGTGCGACGTGTACTCGCACAGGCACAGGTCGGGGATCACGACCAGGTGCGGGTGCTGCTCCTTGATCGCGCGGATCGCGAGCTGGACCACACCCTCGTCGTCCCACGCGCCGGAGCCCTCCGCGTCCTTGTCGGCCGGGATGCCGAACAGCATCACCGCGGGGATCCCAAGCGCGGCCGCCTCGCCGGCCTCGGCGACTGCATGCTCGATGCTGAGGCGCTCGACGCCCGGCATCGTCGAGATCGGCTCGCGGCGATCGCTGCCGTGCGTGACGAACAGCGGCAGGATCAGGTCGCCCGCGTCGAGCCGCGTCTCACGGACGAGCCCGCGCAGCGGGGCGGATCGGCGCAGCCGGCGCATGCGGGTGGCGGGGAAGGACATGCGGTTCGGAGGATATCGGCGGGTGGGTGGCGCGCCGCTCGGGCGCTTGTCGGCGCCCCGACCGCGTGGGTCGGGCATCGAGGGGAGCGGAGCGCCACCCTCAGTCGAACCGCCGCAGCGCCAAGCGCGCCAAGGCGGTGTAGGCCACCGCCAAAGCGGCCAGGTGCGCCAACGCGACCGCCAGGCCGCCGCCCCCGTTCAAACCCGCGTCCAGCGCCTGCAGCGTCGCCTTGAACGGGAAGGCCGCCGACACAGCGCGCACCACGTCGTACAGCCCCGACGACACCGCCCCGCTCGGCACCAGGGCGAGGAACGCGATCGGCAAGGACAGCAGGAACGCCAGCAGCGAGGCGGCGCGCACCTCGCGCGCGAGTCCGCCGATCGCCACGCCCAGGGCGGCGAACGCCACCGCCCCGGCCGCCAGCGCGAGCAGCCACTGCGGGAAGCGCGACCAGTCCAGCGAGATGAAGAAGCCGCCGAGCGCGAGCAGCATCAGCAGCGTCACCGCGAACGCGCACAGCGCGGCGAGCGAGATCTTCTCGACAAGCAGCCCGAGCCGCGAGACGAGCCCGCGCACGAGTCGCGAGAAGGCGTGCTCCTCGCGCTCGAGCGCCAACAGGCCGGCGGCGAGCAGCAGCGTCAGGAACATCAGCGAGACGGTCACCGAGATCGCGGCGGCGAACGTGTCGAGCGGCGTGCGCCGGCCGCCGACGATCGTCTGTCTGACGACGACCGGCTGGCCGACAGATCTCAGCACGTCTCTGGAGACGCCGAGGTTGTCGATCGCGAGGCGGCCGAACTCGGAGACCTGGCCGAGCGACGTGCGCAGCGGCGAGCTCGGCGGCAGCGCGGCGATCGCGCCGACGACGATCGCGTGCGCATTCTTCAGCCCGAGGATGTCGACGCTGCGGCCGAGCACGTTGAGCGTGCCGCCGTTGAGCAGCAGGTCGAGGTAGCCGACGGTCGCCTGCTGGAAGCGCCGCGAGAGCGCGACGTTCGCCTCCGCCATGCGCGCTCTGATGACCGAGTCGACGTAACGCTGCTTGACCGGGTCCGCGCCGTTGTAGAGCACCTCGATCGTCGGCTGCTCGGTGCCGGTCGCGAGTCTCTGCGTGATGTCGGGCGGCAGGATCACCGCGCCGAGCACCTTGCCGTCGCGCACGAGCCGCAGCGCGTCGGCGCGCGTCGGCGCTCTCACCACGTTCACCGATCTGAGGAAGGACGGCAGGTACTCGTCGGCGTTGAGCTTCGAGCCGGCGACGTCGAAGCTGCGCTGCTGCTTCGGGATCTGGTTGACCAGCGCGATCGTCGGCTTGTCCGGCCCGCGCGAGAGCGCGAAGCCCATCAGCAACGCGATCAGGATCGGGTAGATCACGAGCAGCGCCACCAGCAGCGGCGAGCGGCGCAGGATGCGGAGGTCCTTGAGCAGCAGCCAGCGCATGCGCTCAGTGGCCCCGCTCGTGCAGGAAGCGCACGAACGCGGTCTCGAAGTCGCGCGGGCCCGCGGCGTCGCCGCCGCCGGGCTCCACGACCGCCGCGGCCAGCTCCGCCGCGGTGCCGGCGAACAGCAGCTCGCCGTCGGCCAGCACGAGCACGCGGTCGGCGTAGCGCTCCGCCTCCTGCACGTCGTGCGTGGAGAAGATCACGGCCGTGCCGCGCGCCGCCTGCGCGCCGACGAACTCCCACAGGCGCGCGCGCTGGCGCGGGTCGAGCGACGCGGACGGCTCGTCGAGCAGCAGCACGGGCGGCTCGGCGAGCAGGCCGATCGCGATGTTGACGCGCTGCCGGTTGCCGCCGGACAGCGTCCCCAGCTCGTCGTCGGCCCGCTCGGCGAGGTCCGTCTGCGCCAACATGCGCGAAACAGTCCCTGACCAATCAGGAACTTTCTCGAGACGGGCGAACAACCGCAGGTTCTCCGCGACCGTCAGCTTCGAGTAGACGGCCGGCTGCTGCGGGACCCAGCCGATCTCGCGCGGCGGGCGCGTCACCTCGCCGGCGTCGGCGCGCTGGATGCCGGCGAGGATCGACAGCAGCGTCGTCTTGCCGGCGCCGTTGGGGCCGATCACCGCGACCAGCTCGCCCGCCGCCGCCGCGAAGCTCACCTCGCGCAGCGCGACGCGATCGCCGTAGCGCTTCGTGAGCCCGGACGCGGCGAGCGCGGCCGGCGCGTGCGTCGCGACGGGGGAAGCCACCCGTCCAGCCTAAGCGAGCGGGGTGCCCGGAGGCGGCGCCTCCGGCGGCCGCGTCACCGGCCAGCGCTCGAGCACGACGTGGCGGCGCAGGTAGACGACCGTCTCGCGCAGCACCGCCGCGACCGGCAGCGCCACGAACGCACCGACGATCCCGAACAGCTCGGCGCCGAACAGCAGCGCGAAGATGATCAGCAGCGGGTTGACGCGCAGCGAGTGCCCGAACACCTGCGGTGCGACCACATGTCCCTCGAGCTGCTGGATCCCGAGGAACAGCAGCCCGACCCAGATCGCCGTGATCGGGTTGTCGAACAGCGCGACGAGGATCGGCGGCAGCGCGCCCAGCACCGGGCCGATGTACGGGATCAGCTCCATCAGGCCGAAGAACGCCCCGAAGAACAGCGCGTAGCGCTGGCCGTCCGGGAAGACCCCGACCGCGCCGAGGATCCACAGCGTGACGGCCGCCGTCACGCCCATGATCAGGCTGAACAGCAGCTGTCCGCGCACATAGCTGGAGACGGCCTTCTGCGCGCGCACGGGGAAGTCGTCGTCCGGCGAGCCGTCGCCGGCGGGCAGCACGGAGCGGACGACGTTCCCGATCCCCTCCGCGTAGATCAGCATGTAGATCGAGATCACGAGGATCAGGATCAGCGCGAACGACGTCTCGACGATCCGCTGCAGCAGGTCACGCGTGAACGAGACGACGTTGCCGGAGCCTCTCAGCACCTTGCTCTCGATCGTCTGCAGCGCGGATTGGCCCTGGGTCTTGATGTGCACGTTGATGCCGCGCCGGTCGAGGAAGCTCTGGAAGTCGTCGAGCGAGTGGGTCGCGTCTCTGACGAGCTTCGGCACGTCGCGCTGGAAGTTCTCCACCTGCTGGCTGACCGGGTTGGCGAGCAGGCCGCCGATGCCCACGAGCACGGCGAGCAATCCGATATACACCGCGAAGACGGCCGCGCCGTGCGGCAGGCGGCGGCGCTCCACCAGCTTCACGAGCGGATTGAGGATCAGCGCGATGACGCCGGCGATCACGAAGATCAGCAGCACCGTCCCGGCGGCGCGCGCGACCGCCCAGGCCGCGAGCAGGCCGACGAGCAGCAGCACGAGCTGGACCCCGCGCGGGACGACGACCGGGGCCGGCGCCGGAGCGGCGGGCTGGGCGTCGGCGGGAGCTGGCGGATCGTCGGTCATGGGGCAATCATCGTGAGCCGACCGGTCGCGATCCTGTTCGTGGGCGACATCGTCGGCTCCGCCGGACGGCGGCTGCTGCTCGCGCTGCTACCCGAGCTGCGCGAGCGGCATGCGATCGACTTCGTCGTCGTCAACGGCGAGAACGCGGCGAACGGCGTCGGCATCACGCCGAAGATCGCCGACGCGCTGTTCCGCTCCGGCGTCGACGTGATCACGCTCGGCAACCACACGTACCGCCAGAGAGAGATCTACGCCTACCTCGACGAGCACGAGCGGATCCTGCGCCCGGCCAACTTCCTCAGAAGCCAGCCCGGCCACGGCTGGTGCGTGGTCGAGCGCGACGGCGTGCGGCTCGGCGTCGTGAACCTGTCGGGCAACCTCTACATGCAGGCCGGGCACCCGGCCTTCCCGCAGGCGGACGCGGCGCTGCACGCGCTGCGCGGCAAGGTCGACCACGTGCTGGTCGACATGCACGCCGAGGCGACGAGCGAGAAGATCGCGATGGGCTGGCACCTCGACGGGCGCGCGACCGCCGTCGTCGGCACGCACACGCACGTCCCGACCGCCGACGCGCGCGTGCTGCCGGGCGGGACCGCCTACGTCACCGACGTCGGCATGACCGGCGCGCGCGGCGGCGTGATCGGCGTCAAGCGCGAGCTGGCACTCGAGGCGCTCGTGACGCAGATGCCGGTCAAGTTCGAGCCGTCCGAGGCCGACCCGTGGCTCGACGCCGTCGTGATCCGCGCCGCGTCAGAGCCCCTGCGCGCCGACGGGATCGAGCAGCTCCTGGTGCCCGCCCCGCCCGGCTTCCGCTGAGCCGGGCGCGTACCCGGCCGCGGCCGGCGCGGCCGGCTCCCCGTAGCGCGCGAACAGCGCGACCAGCACGAGCGGGAAGAACCACACGACGTAGAGGAAGAACCAGTACGTGAGGCCGAGCTGCAGGGCGATCAGCACGGCCGCGCCGCACGCCGCCATCTGCGCGAGCGTCGGGCGCCGCGGCCATACGCCGACCGCGAGCGCGAGCAGCACGGCGCCGATCTGCACTGCGGTCTTGACGCCGTCGAGACCGCCGTACAACCCCCAGATCGAGAACGGCGACGTGCGCCCGCGCTGGAACCCGATCGTGTGGTCCCAGAAGGTGCGCAGCGCGCCGCCGCCGTCGAGCAGCACCGGCAGCATCGCGAGCGCCGCGGCGAGCGCGAAGCCGAGCGCGTAGGCCACGAACGACACCGGCCCGGGCCGCAGCCCGTCGCGCTTGCCGTCGCGCGGGGTGCGCGCGAACAGCGGCGCCAGGGCGAGCGGCGCGAACTTCGTCAGCCCCGCGAGCGCGGCCGCCGCGCCGCGCGCCGCCGGCCGGCCCGCGACCAGCAGCGTGACGACGAGCATCAGCGCGACGAGCGCGTCGTTCGAGTTCGTCGAGGAGGCGTAGAGCGTGAACGGATAGGCCGCCCACGCATACGCGAGCACGATCCCCAGCGACGGGCCGCGGATCCGCCGCCCGAGCAGGAACAGCCCGCCGATCGTCAGCAGGTCGAAGGCGATCGCGGCGGCGTGCGCGGCCGGCAGGTCGTCCCATCTGCCGCTCCAGTGGAAGATCCGCTCGAACGGCACGTAGGCGTAGTAGTTGACGGGGCCGTACGTGTCGCCGGAGGCGTCGTTGCTCGGCCAGTCTCTGGCGTACAGCGACTGGCCGTGCACGAGCCGGTGCGCGCCGATCACGCCGGAGTAGCCCACGTCGATCACGTTCGAGTTCGTGACGTTGAGGCCGACGCGGAAGCCGACGAGGAACACGAGCCCGACCGCCAACCACGAGACGGGCACGAGCAGGCGCAGCGGCTCCCGCCGCCCGCCGCGGCGCGCGACCAGCAGCATGCGCACGAGCAGGTACACGAGCAGCGGGTAGACGAGCGGCGTCGAGAGGCCGATCCGCGCCGCGTTGAAGAACGCGAGCGCGACGGAGAAGCCGAGCAGCACGAGCAGGTCGAGGTGCAGCCAGGAGGGGCGCCAGCGTCGACCGGCCCCACCCGCCCCACCGCTCGCGAGGAACGGCGCGACGAACAGCAGGCACATCGGGATCCACACGTACCAGGCGTTCACGCGCCGGCCGAACGCGCCGTCGTAGCCGCGCGCCATCGTCCACGGTACCTGGTAGCCGGTCCACGCCTCCAGCACGAGCCCGGTCGCGTCGTCGATCGTCACCTGGCCGAGCTCCGTGCGGCCTCTCGCGCTGAAGATCGACACCTGCCACTGCGACGCGCCCTTCGTGTACGCGGTCGGGTAGGAGCCGGGGTGCTCGCGTCTGACGCGGCGGATCTTCGGGACCGCCTCGGCGATCGCGATCGCGCGGTTCGCCGTGAGGCGGTGGCCGGGCGGCGCGATCGACGGGCTCGGCGGCGTCGAGAGCGCGTTCGGGTCGGTCGCCGTCGTGCCCGTGGCCAGCGTCGGCGCGGCGGCGGACGGGGCGATCGTCGGGACGGGAAGCTGCGCGGCGGACGCGCCGCCGGTCATCAACGCCGCGATCAGCAGAGCCGCCGCGGCGCCCCGGCCCGCGGCCCGCCTCATGCCCTGAAGCTCCAGAGCTTCTGCCCGAGGAACGACAGCGGCGTCGCGGTGACGATCGCGACCGCCTGCGCGAGCACTTCGGGCAGGTGCGCCGCCTCGACCAGCACGAGCAGCACGACGTAGGAGAACAGGAACGCGGCGACGCTGACGGTCAGGAAGCGCGCCGCCTGGAAGCCGGCGTGGCCGCCGCGCGCGTCGAACGTCCAGTGGCGATTGAGCCAGAAGTTGCTCGTGACGGACACGAGGAAGGCGAGCACGGCGGCGATCTTGTAGTCGATCCCTGCGACGTGGACGGCGGCCGCGAAGACCGCGAGGTTGACCACGTAGCCGCTCGCGCCGACCGCGCCGAAGCGCACCAGCTGGAGCCAGTTGGCGGGATGGCGCAGGCCGTGCCGCACGCGATGGTGCAGCGGCCGTGCGGAGACGGTCGCGTCCTCCTGCATCGGGACAGGGTAACCCGCGGCGCCGGTCGGCCCGACGGCTCAGCCCGCGTCGAGCCCGAAGTGGCGCGTGACCATCGGCAGCATGTCCTGCAAGGTCCACTGCTCGCGAGCGTCCCGCGAGTCCGGCCCCGTGCCGCACCACAGCAGCGCGCCGAGCGAGTCGCTCTTGTGCAGCGAGCCATGGCTGCCGCCGCCGAGGTGGTCGGCCCCGCCCCAGTCGACGAACTCGAAGCCGGGCGCGGCGCTCAGCAGCACGTCACCGGCCGTCGGGCAGGTGAGCGCGGACCACACGCGTCCGAGCGCGTCGGGGTAGTCGGGCGTGAGCAGACGGCCGTCCTCGACGCGGGCGTCGAGCGTCTCGAGCTGGCCGTCGACGCTCCAGCGGCGCCCGCGCAGGTCGACGAGGTCGCCGCCGGGCGAGAAGCGCAGCTCGCCGCGCTCGCCGAAGATCGCGCCCTCGCGCGGCGCGGTCCGCCGCATCACGAGGTCGACGCCGGGGACCGTCCCCGCCTCGCGCGCGGCGCGGGCGGTCAGTCTCGCGCGCCGCTCCTCGTCGAGCACGTAGATCATCGCCGAGCGCTGGGCGAGGCCGAGGGCGATCTCGCCGCCGCGGTCCGGCTCGCCGCCGCGCGCGCCGTTCGGCCGCGGCTGCGCGAGGTCCCAGTCGTCGAAGGCGCTGCGCAGCGCGATGCGCCGCTCGACCGCCGCATGCGAGTGGTCGGCCAGCACGATCATCGCGTGCTCCTCGAGGAAGCGCTCGAGCCCGCCGCCCGCCTGCACGAGCCGCTCGAGCTGGCGGTCGGCGTTGCCGATCGAGGCGACCGTCGCGTGCGGGCCGTTGCGATGCGAGAAGGCGTCGTTGTCCGGCAGCGAGAACAGCAGGAAGTCGAACAGGTCGTGCTCCACGAGGTACGAACCGACGCAGCCACTGTGCTGGTCACGCTGGCCCGGCATCCCGAGCTGGCCGCGGCAGCCGGTTCTGCGGCTCGCGAACAGGTCCGCGTAGAACAGCTCTCTCGGCCCCATCACCGACTCGCGGAAGACGGCGCCGGCTATACGGGCGAGCGCGGTCTCGCCGGCGATCTGGTGGCGGTGGCGGCCGCGGTAGATCAGGTACGTCGTGCCGGCGGTGCGCAGGCCGGCGTCGTCGAGGCGCTCGAAGACGGTCGGCACCTCGGGCGCGAGGTGTCTGCCGTTCATGTTGTAGACGGTGTCGGTGAGCGAGCGCATGACGCCGGCGCGGCGGCTCGCGCCGAAGCTCGAGCCGTACTCGACATAGCGCCGCTCGGCGCGGTCGTACCAGTTCATGCTCGGGATGCGGTGCTGGTCGGGACCGGTCCCCGTCGCGATCGACGCGGCGCACACGGGCGTGACGGACGGGAACGCGGCGACGCAGTCGTCGACGTAGGCGCCGCGCTCCATGATCGCCTTCAGGATCGGCGCACGACCCTGCTCGACCGCCCGCTCCAGCATCGCCGGCTTGAGCCCGTCGATGACCGTCAGGACGAGCTTGCGCGGCGCGGCGGAGGGATCGCCACTCACCGCAATATGCGCAGGCCCGCGTACTTGCGCCCGGCGCGTCTGCGCTGGTTCAGCAGCAGCCACACGAGGAACGCGAGCGCGACGAGCGCGACGGGCGGCGCCAGCACCGACAGGCCCGCGAGCACGAGGGCCGCGACCTCGGCGTAGAACGGCAGCGTCCCCGCCGCCTCTCTGTCGAGCCGTCTGCGCGTGCTCTCGAAGAAGCCGCGCGCGGCCGCCTCGGCGAGCGCGGCGCATGCGATCCCGGCGATCAGGCCGATCCCGAACGCGTAGTGGTGGTCCTGCAGGGCCCCGCCGAACAGCAGCGCGCCGAGCGCGAGGCCGATGCCCGCGATCGCCGCGCCGAACGGCCCGCTGGAGACGTGCTCGGGGCCGTATCTGCGCTCCATCGCGACGAGCACGATCACGCCGATCAGCAGCGCGAGCAGGAAGGCGGGCTTCTCCATGAACGCGACGTCCGTGTGCTCGAAGTCGATGCCGGCGTCGCCGCGCGCGAGCGCGCAGGCGAGCAGCGCGGGCAGAAACGGGCGCAGCCCGACGGCCAGCGCGAGGCCGATTCCGAGGCAGATGGCGAGGAAGAGCGTCATGTTCTGCGGTAGCTTGGCTGCATGACGATAGCCGAGCGCGACAGGCTTCCGGACCGTCGCGGCGAAGATCTTCACATGCCGATGCACCGCCGGGCGCAGCGATGACGCGCCGCGAGCCGCCGCGCTCGACCACGCGCGATCTCGAGCGCTACGCGGGCCTGTTCGCCCAGCGCACGAAGGTCATGAAGTCCTCGGCGATGCGCGACCTGATGGCGCTGACCGAGCGCGCCGAGGTGATCTCGCTCGCCGGCGGGCTGCCCGACACGTCGACCTTCCCCCCCGACACGTACGCGTCGCTGATGGCGTCCGTGGCCGAAGAGGCGTGCGCGAGAGCGCTCCAGTACGGCCCGACCGAGGGCTTCGCGACCGCGGCGCACTGCATCGCCGAGGTGATGGAGGCGGAGGGGATGACGGTCGACGAAGGCGAGCTGCTCGTCACGACCGGCGGCCAGCAGGTGATCGACCTCGTCTGCAAGACGCTCGTGGACCCCGGCGACGTGATCGTCGCAGAGGCGCCGACCTACCCGGGCGCGGTGCCGACGTTCTGCTCCTACGAGGCCGACGTCGTGCAGATCGAGATGGACGAGGACGGCATGCGCGTCGACGTGCTCGAGGAGACGCTCGACCGGCTCGAGCGCGAGGGCCGGCGGCCGAAGTTCATCTACACGATCCCGAGCTTCCAGAACCCGGGCGGCGTGACGATGTCGCTGCCGCGTCGCCGGCGGCTCGTGCAGGTGGCGCACGAGCGCGAGCTGCTCGTGCTGGAGGACAACCCGTACGGCCTGCTGCGCTACGAGGGAGAGCCGCTGCCGACGCTCTACTCGCTCGACGGCGGCGAGTTCGTGATCTACCTCGGCACGTTCTCGAAGATCCTCTCGCCGGGGATCCGGCTCGGCTGGGCGGCGGCGCCGCGGCCGGTGCTGCAGAAGATGAACCTCGGCAAGCAGGCGGCCGACCTGTGCAGCTCCTCGATGACGCAGCTGTTCGTCGTCGAGTACTTCGCGTCGGGCGACTGGCGCGGCTACGTCGACTCGCTGATCGGCATCTACCGCGACCGCCGCGACGCGATGCTGGACGCGCTGAGAACGCACTTCCCGCGCGAGGCGGCGTGGACGCAGCCGCAGGGCGGCCTGTTCATCTGGGCGACGCTGCCGGACTACATCGACACGACGGACCTGCTGGCGCGCGCGCTCGACGAGAACGTCGCGTTCGTGCCGGGGCGCGCGGCGTACCTCGACGGCCGCGGCGGAGCGTCGATGCGCCTGAACTTCTCCGGCTCCGACGAGGCGGCGATCCGCGAGGGCGTGCGGCGGATCGGCAAGGTCGTGGCCGAGCAGGTGGCGCTGTACGGGACGCTGACCGGCCAGGCCCCGGCGCCCGCGTCCGCCGTCGACGAGCCGCGCGAGGCCGGACAGCTCGCCGACGTGCTGGAGCTGCCGCGGCGGCGCAGAGCGCGCGGCCGCGCCGAGTCCGACCGCTGAGATGGTCACCGTCGCGGTCCTCCAGGGCGGCCGCTCCTTGGAGCGGCAGGTGTCGCTGAAGTCCGGCGCGCGCGTCGAGGACGCGCTGCAGCGGCTCGGCCACACGGCGGCCGCGATCGACGTCGGCACCGATCTCGTCGCGCGCTTGACCGAGCTGGCGCCCGATGCCGTGTTCGTGGCGCTGCACGGGCGCGACGGCGAGGACGGGACGATCCAGGAGCTGTTGGACGTGCTCGGCCTGCCCTACACGGGCTCGGGCGTGGCGGCGTGCATCCGCTGCTGGGACAAGGTGCTGACGAAGCACCTGCTGCGCGCCGAGGGGATCCCAACGCCCGACTTCCACGCCTTCAGCGAGACCGCCTTCCGCGAGCTGGGCGCGGCGCAGGCGCTGCCGGCGATCGAGCGCCAGCTCGACTTCCCGCTCGTGGTCAAGCCGGCGGCACAGGGCTCGGCGCTGGGGATCAAGTTCGCGCGCACGGCGGCGGATGTGCCGGCGGCGATCGTCTCCGCCTTCTCGTATGACCGCAAGGTGCTGCTTGAGCGCTGCGTGCCGGGGCGGGACCTGGCGGTGTCGATCGTGGACGAGGACGGCTCGCCGCGGGCGCTGCCGGTCGTGGAGGCGGTGCCGGAGGGGCGCGACTTCTACGACTTCGAGGCGCGCTACGAGATCGGCCGCACGCGCTTCGTGTGCCCGGCAGAGCTGCCCTCCGGGGTCGCGGAGCGCACGCAGGAGCTGGCGGTCGCCGCCTACCGGGCGCTCGGCTGTGCGGGCTTCGCGCGGGTCGACCTGATGCTGCGCGACGACGGCGAGCTGTTCGTGCTCGAGGCGAACTCGGTGCCCGGGCTGACGGAGACGAGCCTGCTGCCGCAGGCGGCGGACGCGGCGGGGATCGGCTTCGACCAGCTGGTCGAGCGGATCCTGAGCATCGCGTTGAGCCGCACGCCCGCCTGAGCGGGGCGGAGACGGCCTGGGGGCCCGCCTCCGGTGGCCACGTGGCCACCTCCGACACCCCTAGCTGTCGCCGGCGGCGAAGTCCTCCGGCGTGACCTCGTCGAGGAAGTCCTTGAACTTCTCGACGACCTCCTCGGTGTCCTCGACCTCGTGTTCGAACTCGATCGCGGACTCGGCGATGACCTCCTCGGCGGCGAAGATCGGCGCGCCGGCGCGGACGGCGAGCGCGAGCGCGTCGCTCGGGCGCGAGTCGATCTCCATCTCTCTGCCGTTGACGGCGAGCGTGATCGACGCGTAGAAGGTGTTCTCGCGCAGCTCGGTGACGGCGACTCTCGTGCAGGCGACGTCCAGCTCGCCGAGCACTTCGGACAGCAGATCGTGCGTCATCGGCCGCGGCGTGGTCGCGCCCTGGAGCTTCATCAGGATCGCCGCCGCCTCCGGATGCCCGATCCAGATCGGCAGGAACTTGTTGCTGTCGACGGTCTTCAACAGCACGATCGGCTGCTTGCCGACCATGTCGAAGCTCACGCCGTAGATGACCATCTCCTGCAACGAACGGCTCCTTGCGGTGGGCGAGGTCCAAGTATAGGCGTGGCCTTGCGCGCGAAAGGTGGGGCGAGCAGGCGTCGGCTCGGGGTCCGCGGCGACGTCCGTGGCGTGCCTCGGTCCCGTCCCGCTGCCCGGGGACCGGACCGGCGGCCCTATCGGGTCGCGTTGCCGACGATTGCGATGCGGAATCCGAGCCACGGATAGGTGACCGTGAACAGCGCGTTGTCCTGCGGCTGGAGTCCGACAGCGGAGAGCCACAACTGGTAGGCGGGAGAGTTCGCGATGCCGCCGTGCAGCCGGCGCCACACGCGCCCCTTGTCCGTCCCGAGCGGCGACGGAGTGATCGTGTCGGTCCATTCGACCACGTTTCCGCCCTGGTCGAGCGTGCCCCACGGCGACGGGGTCCGCGCCTGGCCCACGCTGCTGAGCGAGCCCTGGTAGGCGGCCGCATAGGTGGTGGGGTCGATCCCGAACGGGTTGACGCTGGCGCAGGTGCTGGCGGTTTGGACCTGACCGGGGCACCAGGTTGGAGCGGCCGCACCGGATGCGTGATACGTCGCCAGCGGCTGCGTGGAGGCGTTCGTCACGTCGCCGGTCGAGGCGCCGAGGACGGTCGGGCTGGGAGCGGTCGCCGTGCCGTCGCCGAAGACGCCGGGGTTGGTCGGGTACTTCCAGTACGAGAGGGTCCCGCCGCCTTTGGGGTCGTAGTAGGCGGCCTTGGTCCACTCGTTCTGACTCGGGATGACGAAGCCCGCGCGCTTGGTGCGGGTGGCCTTGTGACGGCTCATGTCGTACATCCCGCGCTCGGTCTGGCGCGACAGCATGATCCGGCGGATGACGACCGTGAAGCCTCCGGCGCGGCCGGTGCGCTTGGAGAGCGTTCGGCCGTTCTCGAGCGAGTTGACGAAGCGCGCGGCGCGCAGGAAGTTGGCGAAGCCGTACGGCTTGTCGGTCCACTCGGGGTAGGCCACGGAGTAGTGGCGGCCGGCCGCGGCGCGCGACGCCCGGTTGATCTGGCCGTACTTCGGCCACGCTGCCGCACTTTCGGTCGAGTCGTACAGATGGTGTCGATCGCGGCCGCTCGGGTCGACGGTGTTGAGGAAGGCGACCCACTGCCCGACGGTGATCTCCAGACGACCGATCTCGTAGCGGTAGCTGACGCCGCCGAGCGTCTGGCAGCCCGCCTTCGTCTGGGGCGCGTCGGCGCACGACGCGTAGATCGCGTCGGTAAAGGGGACGACGGCTGCAGAAGGATTCCCGGGAGCGCCGACCTTGACGGTGCTCAGCGTCACGATGGCCCGCGGAGGCGCCGCGCCGGCGGATCCTGCACTCAGCGACAGCACGAACGCCGCGAACGCGAACGCCAGCAGCAGCAGCGGTATCCGGGCCGAGTACGACAAGCTCTGACGAGAACGGCGGGGGCTGGAAAAGACCGAGCGCATGAGCCGTGGCGAATCACCACGAGCGCTGCACGCTACTCGCTATTAGTCAAATAATCAGAGTCTTGTCCGGCAGCCGCTCAGGGGATCTGCACTTCGCCGACTGCTTGCTCCCGTCATGGCTTATCTGGCGCTGGTGTGAGGCGGCAGGGCTGTCGCAGCGGTGATATCTAGTGATATCCTCGGCTCATGCCCGACGTCCTGATCCGAGATGTGCCCGCGGAGGATCTTGCCCGCATCGACGCACTTGCCGCCGGGCTCAAGCTCTCTCGCACGGAGTACCTGCGGCGCCGGCTTCATCAGGAGGCCGCTCGTCCGTCGGCGCCGGTGACCTCAGCCGATCTGCAGCGGTTCGCGTCTCGCTTCGCCGACCTCGAGGACCCCGAAGTCATGCGCCGCGCCTGGTCGTGACCGCAGCTGCAGAGCTGTCGGGCTGGCTGATCGACAAGTCTGCGCTGGTCCGGCTCGGACGCAGCCCGGACAGCGCCACGTGGGCAGATCGAATCGAGCGAGGACTCGTCCGCGTCGCCACCGTCACATTGCTCGAAGTCGGCTTCTGCGCACGGGATTCAGAGGATCTCCACGCGGGGCTGCGAGAGGCTCCGGTCGCATCGATGCCCGTCGAGTACGCGACGCCCGCAGCAGAAGATCGCGCCGTCGAGGTTCTCACCCTGCTCGCCGACCGTGGTCATCATCGGGCGCCGGCCGTGCCAGATCTGCTCATCGCAGCCATCGCCGAGCGCGCAGGCGTCGTGGTCCTGCATCAGGACCAGGACTTCGACCTCATCGCACAGATCACCGGGCAGCCGACCGAACGGCTCGACAGCTGAATACCGGCAAGTCTGACGGTTAACCGGCGTGGCCGGTGTGCAGTCCAACAGGCTCCCCAGGACCTCTCGCAAGGGAAAACCACTTGCGGAGTGGGCGATCCTGGATTCGAACCAGGGACCTCTTCCTTATCAGAGAAGCGCTCTAACCGACTGAGCTAATCGCCCCGCGAGAGCCGATTCTAGCGGGATGGCCGCGGCGTGTCTGCGTGACCGCCGGCGCGGTGCGCAGCGGCGTCAAGCCGGCGTGGCGGCGCCGAGGCGCCGGGCCAGCTCGAGCGCGTCGTCGAGCGACTCGAAGGCGAGTTGGAGGCGGTAGCCGTCGCCCTGCGGGACGACGCGCACGGCCGTGCCGAGGGCGGTGCCGAAGGCGTCGGAGAGCTGTTCGACGGCCGCCTGCTGGTCCGGGTGCAGCACGCTGCGGCTGGCCGTGCGGCCGCGCCCGGGTCGCGGCTCGTCCGCCTCGCGCGCCCGGCGCTCCAGCTCGCGCACCGACCAGCCCGCTGCGGCGGCATCGCGGGCGAGGCGGCGTCGGGCGTCGTGGTCTCTCGCGAGCAGCAGCGCGCGGCCGTGGCCTTCGCTGAGGTCTCCGCGCTCGACCAGCGCGAGCGCCTCGTCGGGCAGGTCGAGCAGGCGAATCAGGTTCGAGACGGCGACGCGGCCGCGGCCGACGCGGCGGCCGACATCCTCACGCGTGAGGCCCAGCTCGTCGACGAGCGCGGCGCACGCACGCGCCTCCTCGACCGGGTTGAGGTCCTCGCGCGCCATGTTCTCGATCACGGCCAGCTCGAGCGAGGCCGCGTTGTCGTGGTGGCGGACGATCGCGGGGATCTGTCTCAGGCCCGCGAGCTGCGCCGCGCGCCAGCGGCGCTCGCCGGCGATCAGCTCGTAGAAGCCGCCCGCAAGCGGCCGCACGAGCACCGGCTGCAGCACGCCGCGCGCCTCCAGCGATGCGGCGAGCGCGGTCAGCGCCTCCTCGTCGAAGTGGCGGCGCGGCTGATTCGGGTTCGGGCCGATCGTCTCGACCGCGAGCTGGCGCAGCTCCTCCGGCTCCTCTCTCGGCGAGGCGGCGAGGATCGCCGCGAGGCCCTTGCCCATGCCGCGCGTCTTGGCGGCCGCTCTGCGCGGGAGTGCCTCCTGAAAGTCCGCCTTGCGGTGCGCGCCGTTCTTCGGCGGCTTGTCAGCCACGGGCCGCCACCTCTCGCGCCAGCTCGAAGTAGGCGTCGGAGCCGGCGCAGTGCGGGTCGTGGTGGATCACCGGCTGCCCGAAGCTCGGCGCCTCGCCGATTCGGACGTTGCGCGGGATGACGGTGTCGAACACAAGCTGTGGGAAGTGCGAGCGGACCTCCTGCTCGACGTCCTGGGCAAGCCGCGTGCGGCCGTCGTGCATCGTCAGCACCATGCCCGCGATCGTGAGCCGCGGGTTCAGCTCGCGCTGGATCAGCGAGAGCGTGTCGAGCAGGCCGGCGAGGCCCTCGAGCGCGAAGTACTCGGCCTGCACCGGCACGATCACGCGATCGGCCGCGACGAGCGCGTTGACGGTCAGCGGCCCGAGCGACGGCGGGCAGTCGAGGATCGTGAAGGCGTAGCGGTCGCGCACCGCCGCGAGCGCGTCGCGCAGTCGATGCTCGGATCCCTCGATGCGCGGCAGCTCGACGTTCGCGCCCGCGAGCTCGGGGCTGGAGGGGACGATCGCGAGGTGCTCGATCTCCGTCGGGCGGATCGCGTCGGCGAGCGCCGCGTCGCCGGCGAGCACGTCGTAGATGCTCGGCGTGGCGTCCTTTGACAGGCCGAGGCCGACGGTCGCGTTCGCCTGCGCGTCCATGTCGATGAGCAGCACCTCGTACTCCGCCTCGGCGATGCAGGCGGCGAGGTTCACGGCCGTCGTCGTCTTGCCGACCCCGCCCTTCTGGTTGGCGATCGCGTAGACGGTGCTCATGCGGCGGGGGCGCGGTCAGGCATCGCTGTCACGGTAGCGGCGAACACGGTCGGAGGTCGGCCGGTTGCGCGCTGCGAGCGGGCGTTTCCGTGCCATCCCCGGCCGGCGGGGGTAGCGGTCGGGCGTCGGCGCGACCTTGCGCAGGACGTGCAGGTGGCGGTGCTCGGCACCGGGGTACGGATGGACAGCGTGGATCTCCTCCACCGCCAGCCCCAGCTCGCCCGCCGCCGCAGCGGCGTCCAGCTCCTCCTGCTCGTCGCGGCGCCCCTTCCAGGCGACGAGTGCACCCCCCTCGCGCAGCAGCGGCGCGGCGTACTCGGCGAGGACCGCGAGTGGCGCGAGCGCCCGTGCGGTCACGAGGTTGCGCGTGCCGAGGCCGGCGCTCCACGACTCCGCGCGGTCGGCGACGACGTCGGCGTTCGTCAGCTGCGCGGCGTCGGCGGCAGCGCGGATGAAGGCGCACTTACGCGCGACGCTCTCGATCAGCACGACCTCCGCCATCGGCAGGGCGACCGCCAGTGCCAGGCCCGGAAAGCCCGCCCCGGCGCCGAGATCCGCGACGCTGGTCGCTTCCCGGACGACGTCCAGCTCGAGCGCGACGAGGGAGTCGGCGAGGTGGGTGCGGGCCGCCTCCGCCGGCGTTCGCACGGTCGTCGGCGCGTGCGGATCGGCGTCGAGCGCGGCCAGGAGCGCCGCGAGTTGGGCGGGGGCCGACGCGGGCAGGCCGTAGCGGTCGGCCAGCTCGCCCAGTTCTTGCTCGACCGTCGGCGCGAGCGTCACGACGCAGATGCCGCACGTGCGCGGACGCGGGCGATGTAGTCGGCGTACGTCGTGCGCATCGCGTCGAAGCGCGCGGCGGCGTGACCGTCGAGATCGGGCCCGAGCGCGTCCTCGAGGATCGGCAGGACGTCTTCGACGAGCGCCTGTCCGCGGGCCATCCACTGGTAGTACGAGCGCTCGCCGTGGTGGTACGGGCCGTAGAGCTTCGTGCGCGGGAATGCCTCGATCAACCATCTGAACAGCGCCTCATGGCGGGTGTGCATGCGCAGCGTGATCTGCGGCTGCTTGCCGTCGCCGCCGAAGGAGCCCTCGCCGATGAGGATCCCGACCAGCAGGCCGCGCTCGAAGGAGGTCAGGGACGCCATCGCCTCAGAATCTGTTTCACCGTCATGTAAAACGTGAAACGCGGCGTGCGTTCTCTGAATCGCCCGGGCGCTACTCGCCCGCGGGGGCGACGACGAGGTAGCGGTCGGGCTCTGCGCCCTCGCTGTACGTCTCGATCCCGTCGCGGTCGCGCAGGTACTCGTGCACCACGCGCCGCTCGACCGCGTTCATCGCGTCGAGCGCGACCGGTTCGCCGGTGCGGAGCGCCTCGTCGGCCGCCTCGTCCGCGTCCTGCTGCAGCAGCGCAGCACGCCGCTCGCGATAGCCCGCCGCGTCGACCGTCACGCGCTTGCGCTCGTCCTCGCCGCGGTAGGCGACCCGGTACGCGAGGTGCTGGATCGCATCGATCGTCTGGCCGTGACGGCCGATCAGCAGCCCGAGGTCCTCGCCGTCGAGGTTCGCGCGCAGCCCGTCTGCGTCCTCGGACACGTCGATGGTGGCGACCACGCCGACCGCATCGACGATCTCCTCCAGCATCCGTCGCACGCGCGTCGCCGCGTCGCTGTCCGTGCGCGCGCTCACCGACGCCGCCCCGTCCGCTTCTTCTTTCTGCGCGGCGGCGGCGTGCCGCCGGCGGACGCCCCGTTCGTGCCGGCCTTCGCCGCGGGCGCCTGCGTCTTGGCCGACCCGGAGTCCTTGTCCGGCGGGGCCTTGGCCGCCGCCGTCCCATCCTTCCCCTCGCCCCCGCTCTTGCGCCTGCCGCCGGTCAACGCCGCGGCGCCCGCGGGCGCGCCCGCCGTCGCGAGCGCAGGCCGGTTGGGCACCCCCACCGTCTTGCGCACGATCAACTGCTGCACGATCGTCCAGCAGTTCGTCGTGATCCAGTAGACCATCAGACCGGCGGGGAAGCGGATGATGAACGTGACGAAGATGAGCGGCAGGCCGAGCATCAGCATCCGCTGGTTTCTGTCCGTCATCGCGGAGGAGCTCAACAGGCCCGAGCCGAGCTGGCTCGCGATGTAGAGCACGATCAGCGTGATCAGCACCGCGCCCGTCGCCTTCGCGGTCAGATCCGGGATGAAGAGGAAGCTCGGGTCCGCGACCGTGATGTGGTGCGCGGCGGCGTACGAGGAGTCGGCAAACTGCGAGCAGGTGACGTTCGCCACGCTCGCGTGCTGCGAGGCCGCGTAGCCCTCGATGCCAGGGCACATGTCCAGCTTCAGGTCCTTGCGCAGCATGTAGTACAGCGCGAAGAAGAACGGGAGCTGGAAGACCAGCGGCAGGCAGGAGGCCAGAGGGTTGACTCTGTTCTCCCGGTAGAACTTCATCATCTCCTGCTGCTGGCGCTGCTTGTCGTCTCTGTACTTCGCCTGGATCGCCTTCATCTCCGGCGCCAGCACCTGGAGACGCTGCATCGACGTGACCTGCTTCAGCGTCAGCGGCAGGACGACGAGCCGCACCGAGATCGTCAGCAGGATGATCGAGAGGCCCCAGCCCGTTCCCACGGTGTCGTGGAAGAACAGCAGGACTCTTTCGCAGACCGTGATCAGCGGCTGGAGCGGATTGGCGAAGACGGTGAACATGGGGGAGATCAGGCGCTCGGGGCTGCCGGTCGACGTGAGGCGAAGAGATGCTGCTCGTGGACCGGGTCGCAGCCCCCGTGGCTCCACGGATTGCAGCGCAGCAGCCGCCAGCCCGCGAGGACGAGCCCGCGCAGTATGCCGTACTCCTGCACCGCCTGCGCGGCGTAGTGCGAGCAGCTCGGGTAGTACTTGCAGCGCGCCTGTACCAGCGGCGAGATCGCCCGCTGGTACAGGCGGATCGGCGCGACCGCGATGGCGCGTGCCCAGCTCATCTGCGCTCGCCCTCGACGCGCGCGCGCAACTGGTCGATCAACTCGGCGAGCGGCGCGCGCAGACCCTCGAGCCCGTCGCGCTCGGCGACGACGCGCGCCTCGGGCCGCGCCACGATCACGACGTCGTGGCCCTCCGGCAGCCGCGCGGACTCCTGCTCGAACGCCTCGCGCAGCAGCCGCTTCACGCGGTTGCGCTCGACCGCGCCGCCGACTCTGCGAGACACGGACAGGCCGAGCCGCGGCTCGCCGTCCTGTCCCCGCGGAAAGCCGTAGAGGACCAGGACGCGGTTCGCATGCGAGCGTCCTTGACGGAACACCCGGTCGAACTCGGCGCTGCGGGAGAGCCGCCCGCGCTTGCTTCGCCGGGCTGCGACGCCCGGGCGACCGCTCATCAGACGGTGAGGCGGCTGCGGCCCTTGTCGCGGCGACGCTTGAGCGTCAGGCGGCCTGCGCGCGTCTGCATCCGGGCGCGGAAGCCATGCGTGCGAGCGCGCTTGCGCTTCTTGGGCTGGTAGGTGCGTTTCATGTCAGCTCCTGCGCGGGGACTCGCCTCCGCCGGCCACACGGTCGGCTTCGGCACCCCTGACGATGCCGTCGGGAAGGGCCAGTATACGCGCCGGCGCCTGTGGACTATCTCCCCACTTCTGCACAGGCTTGTCGACAGGTTCTCAACAGCTCTTCGCAGACCTCCCGCAGCAACTCCGCGACCTTTTTCCCGCGATTTGCGCACTCCCCCGCAGGCATCCGCCAAGGGTGCCGAGCGCGGCCTGGCGGCGCTGCTATATTCGCCGCCCCCCGGGGCCTTCACGGTCCCTCCATCCCCCCGCAACGCCATCCGACGAGGAGTCGGTCGACGACCCCTGTGCACCCAGCGCTCGAGCACACCTGGCCCCAGATCCAAGCCGAGCTGCGGCGCGCGGTCACCGACTCCACCTACCACCTCTGGCTCGCGCCGCTGCAAGCGCGGGCGATCGAGGGCGACGCGCTGCTGGTCGGTGCACCCGAGGAGATCCGCACCTGGGTCGCCGACCGCTTCGCGCGCGTGCTGCAGACCTGCGCTGCCGCGGTCCTCGGAGAAGCCACGACGATCACGATCGTCCCGCTCGACGGACCGCTGTCCGACTCACCGCAGACGGCACCCGCGCCGGCTTACAACCGCTTCGCCGCCGCCGCACCGGTCCCGTCCGGCCGCCCGAGCGACGTCTTCAACCCGAAGTACACGTTCGACCAGTTCGTGATCGGCGACGGCAATCGCCTTGCGCACGCCGCAGCCCTCGCGGTCGCCGAACTGCCCGGACAGGCCTACAACCCGCTCTTCCTCTACGGGCCACCGGGCCTCGGCAAGACGCACCTGCTGCACGCCATCGCCAACTACGTCGACGCCTACGGCGGCGGCATGGCCGTGCGCTACACCACGCTCGAGGCGTTCACCGGCGAGTTCGTCGGGGCGCTCAAGTCCAGCTCGGTCGAGCACTTCAAGCGCCGCTACCGCGACACGGACATCCTGCTCATCGACGACGTGCAGTTCCTCGAGCGCAAGGCGAAGGTCGAGGAGGAGTTCTTCCACACCTTCAACGCGTTGTACGAGACGGGCAGCCAGCTCGTCGTCACGTGCGACCGCATGCCGCGCGACATGAACGCGCTGGCCGACCGGCTGCGCGAGCGCTTCGAGTCCGGCCTCGTCGCCGACATCCGACCGCCCGACCTCGCGACGCGCATGACGATCCTGCGCAAGCGCGTGCACCACGACGGCCTCCGGCTCGACGATGCCGACGCGATCGTGCCGATCGCCGAGCGCGTCACGACGAACGTCCGCGCCCTGCAAGGAGCGCTGATCCGCGTCGTCGCCTTCCACTCGCTGACCGGCCGTCCGATCGACCGTGCCCTCGTCACGCACGTGCTGGACGGCCTCTATCCGGACGGCGTGACCGGCCGCGTGAGCACCGTGGAGGAGATCCAGGCGGCCACGTGCGAGCGCCTCGGCATCTCGCCCGACGCGCTCCGCTCACCCGACCGCAGCGCGCGCGTCGCGTGGGCCCGCCAGGTCGCGATGTACCTCTCGCGCGAGCTGACCGACGCGACGCTGCCTGCGATCGGACGCGCCTTCGGCGGCCGCAACCACAGCACCGTGCTGCACGCCTGCCGGCGCACGACCCAACGGATCGCCAGCGACGCCGAGGCGCACGAGCTCGTGCGCAGCCTCACCGCCGCCCTTCAACAGCCCGGTGCCGACGCCGGTGCCGACCGCCCTTCCTGAAAGACTTCCCACGCTCGTGTCCACAGGCCGTGTGCGCAGATCCTCCCCGCACCAGCGCGGATTTCGCCCGGTTGTGCACATATCCACCCTCCCTATGACAACGACTCTCTCCTATCCGAGGTCTTCATCGTGAAGCTGTCCGCCGCGCGCGACGAGCTGCTCGCCCAGCTCCAGACCGTCAGCCGCGTCGCCTCCACTCGCGGCGCAATCCAAGCGCTCTCGGGCGTCCAGATCGTCGCCGGGGCGGGTGGGAGCGGAGTGGTGGAGCTGCGCGCGACCGACATGGAGGTCGGGCTGCGCGTCCCGCTCCCAGCCCAAGTCGAGCGCGAGGGCTCGATCGTGCTCCCGGCACGGCTGCTGGTCGACGTGGTGCGGTCGCTGTCGGGACCGACGGTAACGCTCGAGCTGCGCGCCGCCGAGCAGGACGTCGAACTGGTCGCCGGCAACGCGACGTTCCACATCCGCACGCTGCGCGGTGAGGACTTCCCCCCGTTCCCCGAGCCGGAGGACGCCGGCGCGGTGCGCGTACCGGCGGAGGCCTTCGTGGCGACGATCCTCAAGGTCGCCAACTCGGCCTCGCGCGACGAGACGCGCCCGGTCCTCACCGGCATCCTCGTCTCGGCGTCCGAGCGCGAGCTGCGCATGGTCGCGACCGACTCCTACCGTCTCAGCGTCAAGGAGACGCAGCTCGAGCAGCCGCTGCAGCAGGCGTTCGAGGCAAATGTGCCGGCGCGTGCGCTGCAGGAGCTGGCGCGCCTCGTACAGCAGCTCGACGGCGAGGATCTCACCGTCGCCGTGCGCCAGAACCAGATCGTCTTCGCGATCGCCGGCGTCGTGCTGTCGTCGCGGCTGATCGAAGGCCAGTTCCCCAACTACCGCCAGCTGCTGCCCGAGACGTACGAACACGAGCTGGCGCTTGCCGGGAGCGAGATCACGGACGTCGTGCGCCGCATCAGCCTGCTGGCGCAGAAGAATGCGCCGCTGCGGCTGTCGTTCCAGCCCGGCGAGCTGACGATCTCCGCGCAGACGCCCGACATCGGCGAAGCGCGCGAGTCGCTGCCCGTCGCCTTCCAGGGCGAGCCGTTCGAGATCGGCTTCAACCCAGAGTTCCTGCGCGACGGGCTCGAGGGCGTCGAGTCGGGCGGCATCGTGCTGAAGCTGATCAGCCCGCTGCGCCCCGGCCTGATCCAGGCTGCCGACGACCCGGGCTTCCTCTACCTCATCATGCCGATCCGGCTGAACGTCTAGGCGGGCAGCCGCCGTGCGGATCGTGCGCCTCGCGATGCGCAACTTCCGCAGCTACGCCGCCGCCGACGTCGAGCTCGGCCCCGGCGTGACGGTCGTGACGGGCAGCAACGGCGCGGGCAAGACGAACCTGCTCGACGCGCTCTACTTCGGCTGCACCGGGCGCTCCTCGCGGACGACGAACGAGCGCGAGCTGGTGCGCTTCGGCGAGCAGGTGGTGCGCGTGGAGGTGACGACCGAAGCGCCCGACGGCCTGCACGAGCTCAGCGTCGGCTTCACGCCCGGCGAGCCGAAGCGGATGACGGCCGACGGCGTGCGCGTCGAGCGGCTGCTGGACGTCGCCGGGCGCCCGCTCGTGAGCGTCTTCCTGCCCGATCGCCTGGAGCTGATCAAGGGCACCCCGGCGCTGCGGCGCGCGCACATGGACCAGCTCGTGACCGCGCTGTGGCCGGCGCGCGTGGCGACGCGGCGCGCGTACAACCAGGCGCTCGCGCAGCGCAACGCGCTCGTCGCCCGCATCCGCGGCGGCGGTGCGGCGGCCGCCTCGTTGTCGGCGTGGGACCGCGAGCTGGCGCGACACGGGATCGCGCTGATGGCCGACCGTCGCGCCGCGATCGACGCGGTCGCCCAGCACTTCGCCGTGCGCGCCGAGGAGCTGGGCCTCGACGGCGATCCGGCCGTCGCCTACCGACCGCGCTCGAAGGCGGCGGACGCCGACGCGCTCGCCGCCGAGCTGGCCGAGCGCCGCGCGCAGGACCTCGAGCGCGGCTTCACCGGCCACGGGCCGCACCGCGACGACCTGCTGCTGACACGCGAGGGACGCGAGCTGCGCGCCTACGGCTCCCAGGGCCAGCAGCGGCTCGGGCTGCTCGCGCTGCTGCTGGCCGAGCGCGAGGCAATCGCCGGCACGCGCGAGGCGACGCCGGTGATGCTGCTCGACGACGTGATGAGCGAGCTGGACCGCGACCGCCGCGCGCGGCTCGTCGGGCTGCTGCGCGGGCGCGGGCAGAGCGTCATCACGACGACCGACCTGGAGCACGTGCCGGGCGCCGAGCAGCCGGACGTGACGCGCCTCGCGGTCGCCGACGGCACCGTGCTGACGGAGGCGGAGGCGGCGTGAGCCGGCGGGCGCCCCGACCGCTTGCCAGCGCGATCGCGCCGCTGCGGGAGACGCTCGCGCCACGGACGCTGCTCGCCGAGGTGCAGCGGGTGTGGCCGGAGGCGGCGGGGGCCGTGATCGCACGGGAGGCGTCGCCGGTGAGCGCCCGCGGCGGGGTCGTGACGATCGCCTGCTCGGGGTCCGTCTGGGCGCAGGAGCTGGACCTCCAATCCCCCTTGTTGATGCACAAGCTGAACGCCGCGATCGCCGACGGCGAGGTCACGCGGCTGCGCTGCGTGACCGGCTCGCGGGGGCCCGCATGAGTCGCGAGCGGCGCACGTCCCGCAGCGGGCCGCCGCGCGGGGCCTCAAGCGACCGTTTTTCTCTGGAATTTGCAGGACATTTGCGGGACGGACGAGGCCGGTTCCGCGCCCCCTTTGTGCTATCCTTGTGCACATCAGTCTTCGACGCCCCGGCGTGCCTCTTCTCCAGGCGCGGCTCCGGGGCGTTGCAACGTCATCGGAGGACCGTTGGCCAGCGACAGACCCTCGGCTGACAAGCCGAACCGTTCGTACGACGCCCAGGACATCACCGTCCTCGAGGGCCTCGAGGCGGTCCGCAAGCGGCCCGGCATGTACATCGGCTCGACCGGCGTCCGCGGCTTGCACCACCTCGTCTACGAGGTCGTCGACAACTCCGTCGACGAGGCGCTCGCCGGGCACTGCACCGCCCTCTCGGTCACGATCCACCCGGACAACTCGATCACCGAGGTCGACAACGGCCGCGGGATCCCCGTCGCGATCATGGAGAAGGAGCAGAAGCCGGCCGTCGAGGTCGTGCTGACCGTGCTCCACGCCGGCGGCAAGTTCGGCGACGGCGGCGGCTACAAGGTCTCCGGCGGTCTCCACGGCGTCGGCGTGTCCGTCGTCAACGCGCTCTCCGAGCGGCTCCGGATCGAGGTCAGGCGCGACGGCTACGCGTGGTCGCAGGAGTACGAGCGCGGCAAGCCGCAGGGGCCGCTGACGAGAGGCGAGGCGACGAGCGCGACCGGCACCTCGATCACGTTCCTCGCGGACGACGAGATCATGGAGACGCTCGACTACGAGTTCTCCACGCTCGAGGAGCGCCTGCGCGAGACGGCCTTCCTCACGCGCGGCCTGAGAATCTCGCTCACCGACGAGCGTGGCGAGGGCAGACATGTCGAGTTCCAGTACGAAGGCGGCATCGAGGACTTCGTCAGATATCTGAACGAGAACAAGGAGCCCGTTCAGAGAAAGATCGTCTTCTTCTCCGGTGACAGCGACGAGGGTGCGGTCGAGGTCGCGATGCAGTGGAACTCCTCCTATCAGGAGTCCGTGTTCTCGTTCGCGAACAACATCAACACGCACGAGGGCGGCTCCCACCTCTCCGGCTTCCGCTCCGCGCTCACGCGCACGCTCAACAAGTACGCGCGCGAGAAGGGCCTGCTGAAGGAGAAGGACGACAACCTCAGTGGCGAGGACGTGCGCGAGGGCCTCACGGCCGTCATCTCCGCGAAGCTCGCCGACCCCCAGTTCGAGGGCCAGACGAAGACGAAGCTCGGCAATCCCGGCATGCAGGGGTTCGTCGAGTCGGTCGTCAACCAGGGTCTCGCCGAGTTCCTCGAGGAGAACCCGCAGGACGCGCGCGCGGTGATCATGAAGGCGGTCTCCGCCGCGCAGGCGCGCAACGCCGCGCGCAAGGCGCGTGACCTGACGCGCCGCAAGTCCGCGCTGGAGAACTCGCGCCTGCCCGGCAAGCTCGCCGACTGCTCGGTGAAGGATCCGGCGCTGTCGGAGATCTTCATCGTCGAGGGCGACTCCGCCGGCGGCTCGGCCAAGCAGGGCCGCGACCGCTCGACGCAGGCGGTGCTGCCATTGCGCGGCAAGATCCTCAACGTCGAGCGCGCGCGCATCGACAAGGTCCTCGCGAACAACGAGATCCAGGCGCTGATCACGGCGATCGGGACGGGCGTGCGCGACGAGTTCGACATCGAGAAGGCGCGCTACCACAAGATCATCCTGATGACGGACGCCGACGTCGACGGCGCCCACATCCGCACGCTCGCGCTGACGCTGATCTTCCGCGAGATGCAGGAGCTGATCGAGGCCGGCTACATCTACATCGCCAAGCCGCCGCTCTACCGCATGAAGGCGGGCAAGACCGAGCGCTACATCGAGAGAGAGTCCGAGCTGGAGGAGATCCTGCTCGCCGACAAGCTCGAGAAGTTCGAGATCCGCGACCGCTCCGGCAACGTCCAGCCCAAGCTCACCGAGACGCGCTGGAAGACCTACACCCGCCTGCTCAAGCAGTACGCCGGCTGGGCGAGCGCGCTGCGCGCGATGTCTCGCCACGACTTCGTCGACTTCCTCGAGGAGGCGGGCTTCCTCGAGGAGGCGGTCACCGACGAGACGAAGCTGATCGAGCTGTTGAACCGCCCGACCGCTGCCGGCGCACCCTACTCGATGGAGCTGGCCTCTGAGGATCCGATCGAGCTGGTCGTGCGCTCGGTCGAGGCGAGAACCGGCCACGCGCGCATCCGCCACGTGCGCCGGGCGCTGCTGCAGGCGAACGAGTACCGCCAGCTGATCCGCGTCTACGAGCAACTGGTGAGAACGGTCGGCACGCCGCCGTTCGACATCCGCCTCGGCGAGCACGGCGGCGAGGCGCTGTCGTTCGAACAGCTCCGCACCGTCGTGATGGACCTCGCTGGCCGCGGCGTGAGAATCAACCGCTTCAAGGGCCTCGGCGAGATGAACCCGGAGCAGCTGCGCGAGACGACGATGGACCCCGCCTCGCGCACGCTCGCGAAGGTGACGATGGAGGACGCGACGGCCGCCGACCGCGTCTTCTCGATGTTGATGGGCGACCAGGTGGAGCCGCGGCGCGACTTCATCGAGGAGAACGCCCGTCTCGTGACCAACCTGGACGTGTAATTCAATGAGCGCCACGGATCAACTGAGCGGCGGCAACTTCGAGCTGCGCGCGCTCGAGGAGGAGATGCGCTCGGCGTATCTCGACTACGCGATGTCGGTCATCGTCGGGCGCGCGCTGCCCGACGTGCGCGACGGCCTGAAGCCCGTCCACCGCCGCGTCCTGTTCGCGATGAACGAGGCCGGCCTGCAGCCGACCCGGCCGCGCGCGAAGTCCTCGCGCATCGTCGGCGACACGATGGGCAAGTATCACCCGCACGGCGACTCGTCGATCTACGACACGCTCGTGCGCATGGCGCAGGACTTCTCGATGCGCCATCCGCTCGTCGACGGGCAGGGTAACTTCGGCTCCGTCGACGACGACCCCGCCGCCGCGATGCGCTACACGGAGGCGCGTCTCGCCCGCATCGCGACGGAGATGCTGCGCGACATCGACGCCGACACCGTCGACTTCGGGCCCAACTACGACGGGCAGAACCAGGAGCCGCTCGTGCTCCCGGCGCGCTTCCCGAACCTGCTCGTCAACGGGTCGGCGGGCATCGCCGTCGGCATGGCGACGAACATCCCGCCGCACTCGCTGAGAGAGGCCGTCGCCGCGACGATCGCGTACATCGACGATCCCGCGATCTCGGTCGAGGGCCTGATGAGACACATGCCGGGCCCGGACTTCCCGACCGGCGGCGTGATCCTCGGCACGAGCGGGATTCACAGCGCCTACGAGACGGGGCGCGGCAAGATCCGCGTGCAGGCTCGCGCGCACATCGAGCCGCTGTCGCAGGGCAAGGAGGCGATCATCGTCACCGAGCTGCCCTACCAGGTGAAGAAGGGCGGCGAGGGCGGCTTGATCCAGAAGATCGCGGACCTCGTCCACGACAAGAAGATCCCCGAGATCAGCGACCTGCGCGACGAGTCCGACCGCCGCGGCATGCGGCTCGTGATCGAGCTCAAGCGCGACGCGATCCCGAAGGTCGTGCTGAACAAGCTCTACAAGCACACGCCGATGCAGACGACGTTCGGCGTCAACATGGTCGCGCTCGTCGACAACGTGCCAAAGACGCTGTCGCTGCGCGAGGTCATCGGGCGCTACGTCGACCACCAGCGCGAGGTGATCGTCCGCCGCACGAAGTTCGAGCTGCGCCACGCGGAGGATCGCGCGCACATCCTCGAGGGCCTGCTGATCGCGCTCGCGAACCTCGACGAGGTCATCGCCACGATCCGCAGCTCGCCCGACCGCGAGACGGCGCGCGTCAACCTCGTCAACAAGTTCGAGCTGTCAGAGCGCCAGGCCGAGGCGATCCTGCAGATGACGCTCGGCCGCCTCACGGCGCTCGAGGTCGACAAGATCAGACAGGAGCACGCCGACATCCTCGAGCGGATCGCCGAGCTGCGCGCGATCCTCGGCGACGAGCTGCGCGTGATGGCGATCGTGCGCGAGGAGCTGCAGGAGATCGCCGAGGCGTACGGCGACGAGCGCCGCACGCAGATCTCCCACGCCGAGGGCGAGATCGACATCGAGGACCTGATCGCCGACCAGCAGATGGTCATCACGATCACGAACAGCGGCTACATCAAGTCGCTGCCGCTCGCGACCTACCGCCAGCAGCGCCGCGGCGGGGTGGGCGTGACCGGGATGGACATGAAGGACGGCGACTACATCGAGCATCTGTTCGTGACGTCGACGCACGACTTCCTGCTGTTCTTCACCAACCGCGGCAAGGTCTACCGCCTGAAGGTCTACGAGCTGCCGGAGGCGCAGCGCACGGCGAAGGGCCGCGCGCTGGTGAACCTGCTGCCGCTGCGCGAGGGCGAGCGGGTCCAGTCGGTCCTCTCCACGCGCGACTTCTCCGAGTCGCCGTACCTGCTGTTCGCCACCCGCAACGGCACGGTGAAGAAGACCGAGCTGCAGAGATACAACACGCCGATCAGAGCTGACGGCATCATCGCGATCTCGATCAGAGACGACGACGAGCTCGTCGCCGTGCGGCGGGTCGACGAGGGCGACGAGGTGATCATCGTCTCGCGCGCCGGCCTGACGGTTCGCTTCAGTGAGGAGGACGCCCGCGCGATGGGCCGCGACACGAGCGGTGTGCGCGGCATGAACGTCGGCAGAGGCGAGGTCATCGCGATGGACATCGCGCGCGACGACCAGGACCTGCTGGTCGTGACCGAGAACGGCTACGGCAAGCGCACGCGCATCGACCAGTACCGCAAGACCTCGCGCGGCGCGATGGGTGTCAGAACGATCAAGCTGACCGAGGCGAAGGGCGGCCTCGCCGGCGCGTTGGTCGTGCGCGAGCACCAGGAGCTGGTCTTCATCTCGCAGGAGGGTATGGTCCAGCGCACCGGCGTGCGCGGCATCTCCCAGCAGGGCCGGGCGGCGACCGGCGTGCGCGTGATGAACGTGCGCGACGAGGGCGACTGCGTCCGCGCGATCGCCCTGGTGGTCGAGTCCGAGCCGGACAACGGCGCCGACGAGCTGCCGCTGGAGGGCGCCGACCTCGGGCCCGAGGGCAACGGCGCGTCGCACGAGCCGGAGGCGCTCGGCGAGACCGATGGGTCCGCTCCGGAGGCCGACATGCCGGACGCCGACGGTGGCGCAGAGGAATCCTGAGAGGATTCTCTTTGCGCCGTCGGGCGCGTTCGCTACATTGGGATCACCAGAGAAAGGAGGTGGTCCGTACGTTGACTGACAGTCCTTGCGGGACCCTGGAGGTGTCCGGCCACTAGGTCGGAAAGGCTGGCCCCGCCTAGCGGAGTCCACACCGAGACACCGCCTCGACCAGTGCCGGTATTGGTCCCTCCGGCACCGGCGCTTTGAGCGCCGTCCCTCTGGTCGAGGTCTTGTCCAGCCAAGTCATTCGCGAAGGGCGCCTTAGTCGGGGCGCCCTTCGTTTTGCGGTTTCGCTGCCGTGGCAGGCGCGAGGCGGCGAGCTTGCCCTGCGAGACGATGAAACATACGTCTCGCAGTCCAACTCGCCGCCTCGCGCCACCAGCAGCGTTCCGAGCCCGAGCGTCGCCCCGCTTGGCGCCCAGCTCTCTCCTAGCTTCTGCGCTCCGCTCGGGCGGAAGCTGCGACGCCGGCAGCTGCCTGCGGGCCGTCGTTGGGGCTTAAGCGTGCTTTGGTTGCTTGGATGTGCGAGCTTGCGATGAGCGACGTATGTTTCATCGTCGCCTCAGCGCAAGACTCGACGCATCCAAGCTGCCGCGGCAGCGAAACGAAGCCCAAAAACGCCTAGGCCACGAGGTAGGTGCGCCAGGCGGAGGGGATTCGGGGGCTGGCGACCTGGATGAAGACGTGGGGGCCGGGCGTGCGGGGGGTTCGCTTGGGGATCATGCCGGCCTGGTGGGGGAGGGCGTCGCCCTTGCGGCGGTTGCACGGGGCGCAGGAGGCGACGATGTTCTCCCAGCTTGAGTCCCCGCCCTTGGATCTCGGGATCACGTGGTCGACGGTGAGCTGGCCGCGGGATCCGCAGTACTGGCAGGTCCAGTTGTCGCGCGCGAAGACGGCGCGGCGGGTGATCTTGCGGCGGTGCGTGTCGCGGGGGACGCGCACGTAGCTGACGAGGCGGATCACGACCGGGCGCGGGTGGGTGCTGCTGCTGGAGTGCAGCACGTACTCGGCGTGCTCGAGCACCTCCGCCTTCTCCTTCAGCAGGAGAACGATCGCGCGCCGCACTGTGCAGACGTTGATCGGCTCGAAGGTCGCGTTGAGGACGAGCACCCGGCCAGACTCACGCCCGCGCCGCTGGTGCTCCAGAGGCGGCGCGGACCCCACTTGCGCTGGTGGTACTGACGCAGTTGCAGCCATGACCGTGGGCCGAAGTGTAGCGGCCCGTTATGTCCCGTTCGACCGGTGAGATCGGCTTTCGCCCTCCGGCGGTCGCGAGCGAGCCGCCTCCAGACGACGTCACCCTGCGGGGAACGAGCCCAGCACGCGCAGGTGCTCGACATGCACCCGCAGGCCGTCGAGCGCCTCCACGACGGGCTCGTCGGTGTCGCGTCCCTCGAGGTCGAGGAAGAACATGTAGCGCCCGAGGCCCTGCTTGCTCGGCCGGCTCTCGATGCGCGTCATGTTGATGCCGCGCGAGGAGACCTCGGACAGGCAGCGCACGAGCCAGCCGGGCGCCTCCGCGCCGACTCCCGCGAAGACGATCGCCGTCTTCCAGGGGCCGGGACCGCCGGGCACGGCGCTGGTGTCGTCATGGCGCGCGAGCCACACGAAGCGCGTCTCGTTGCCGGCGGCGTCGTCCACGTCTGCGCACAGCACCTCGCACGCGTACAGCTCGGCTGCCGTGCGGCTGCCGAGCGCCGCCGCCGACCCGTCCTCCTCCTCGGCGATCCGCCGCACCGCCTCGGCCGTCGAGCTGGCCGCCAGCACGCGCGCCTGCGGCAGCCGCGTGCGCAGGAAGTGCGCGCACTGGCCGATCGCCTGCGGATGCGAGATGACGCGCTCGATCGCGCCCAGCTCCAGCGGCGCGCGCGCGATCAGGCAGGTGTGGATCGGGTGGATGTGCTCGCCGACGATCGCGACGTCCTGCGCCTCGACCGCGAGCGCGTCGAGCGTCGCGTTGACCGAGCCCTCGATGGCGTTCTCGATCGGCACGAACGCGCGCTCCGTCGCGCCTTCCTGTACTGCCACGACGCAGTCGTAGATCGTCGGCAGCGAGACCGGCTCGACCGTCTCGCCGGCGCTCGCGTTCAGCAGCGCCTCGTGCGAGTGCGTTCCCTCGGGGCCGAGGTAGGCGACGCGCGTCACGCGGTGTCCTTGGGGGTGGGCGGCGCGCCGTCGAGCGCGAGGTCCACCGCCTCCTGCTCCTCGGGCGACAGCTGCAGCTCGCCGACGCCGCCCTCGACACGCTTCGCGTACAGGCGGGCCTGCTCGCGGTGGATAATCGACGACAGCACGACGCCGTCGCGGCGCGCGTCGAGCAGCGCGATCGAGGTCGACTGGTAGCCGGACATCTCGCCGTAGGCGTCGTAGCGCACGAGCGCGCGGTAGGCGACCGCGCCGTCGAGGCGGGTCTCGGCCGCCGTCATCCGCTCGTGCAGGCGCGCCGCCGCGTCCTCGACGTAGTCGTGCAGCACGCGGAACTCGCGCTCCAGGCCGGCCGCGTGCGCGACGAGGTCGGTGGCGCCCGCGTCGCCCAGCACGACGCGCTGGTCGCGGCGCACGCGGCGCAGCGCCACCGCCAGCCAGATCGCCGCCAGCAGCGCGACGAGCGCCAGCGCGCCAGCCGCGAGTGCGACGATTCCCGTGGTGCCCGTCAGCGCGTCCACGGCTGGAGAGGATAAGGACCCCCCGCGTGCCGCCGGCGCCGGAAAGCCTGCGGCCGCGACGTGGCGCGCCGGATCACTGGAACAGGGCGGTGTACGTCGCCGTGTTGTTGTCGAGCGATCTCTCGCCCGGGACGCCCTCGACCGTCACTCTGATCGTGGCTGGGCCGCTCGTCGAGGGCGACTGGCTGAGCGGCACGTCGACGCTCGCCTGCTGGCCGGCGGTCGTGCTCGGGACGACTCTCTGGGCTCTGATCGGCGCGCCGCTGCTGCCGGTGACGACGACGTCGACCTTCACGTTCGTCTCGTTGTTGTCGCCGCCGTTGGTGAACTTCACCGTGAACGTCGGCGGCGGGGTGGCGGCGATGTGGTTCGAGGCGCTGCTCGTCAGGTCGACGCCGTTGACGCTGACGGAGTCCAGCGAATGGCCGTGCAGGCCGGGCGCCGGCGTCGCGCTGCTGCTGCCGCTCGCCGACGTGGCGCCGAGCTGCGAGGCGACGTAGTCCGGGCTCATCCAGCTGATGCTCGGCAGGAACTCGGCGTAGGGCTGCACCTGCTCGCCGGCCGAGCCGTCGTAGCTGGCGGAGATGCCGTTGTCCTTCAGGCCCTTGAGGATCAGAGGGGCGACGCGCTGCGAGTAGATCACGTCGGCGGCGTTGAACGCCTGCATCTGCGCGGCGATCCTGTCGACCGCGTCGCCCGAGCCGGCGCTGCCGCCGAGCGCCGTCTGGATGTCGTCGGCGACTCTGGCGATGCCGTCGCGGCGCAGCGAGAGCGCCAGCAGCAGGTCGCTCTGCGCCTGCTTCATCTCGTCGGGCGTATCGAATCCCTGTGCCTGCGAGATCTCCTCGTCGGCGACGCTCGTGAGCTGGTTGATCGTCTCCTGCACCTGCGTCGACTGGCCGCCGGAGGCGCCGCCGAGCGCCTGGAAGAACGGCTTCGTCACCTCGTTCTTCGACTGTGCGACGAGCGAGCGGACGTTGCTGTTGTAGTTCTTGAGCCCCGAGATGCGCCCGTTGTCGACGCAGCCCTTGATCAGCACGACGAGCAGCACGAGCACGAGCACCCCGGCGCCCGCGGCGACCAGCCGCCGCACGAGCAGCGTCTGGTTGTCCATCGGGGGTCGCTGTCCGCCGCCGCTGCGGGAAGGTGGGGTGCGACGGGGGCGGGGTGCCCTGCGGGTCTCGTCAGACTCGTCGAAGAACGACAGAATCGTGCTCCTTGCGGGAACGTGAAAGGCGCAGTATGACCAGGCCATCGGCTGGACGTCCGGCGGCGAGCCGGGGAGGGTGGGCTCGCTCGACGTGGAACAGAGCAGGGTGAGCCGCACCGACGCCCCGACCGACGGGGTCCCGCCCTCCGACGCCCCCACCCGGCGGCTCGGAGCGCGCGACGGCGCCGACGGCCCTTCTCCCGCCGCGCTGGTGCTGGAGCGCTACCGGCTGGAGGAGCAGCTCGGGGCGGGCGCGTTCGGCGTCGTCTGGCGCGCGCGCGACGAACGGCTGGAACGCGACGTCGCCGTCAAGGCGATCGGCGGGGAGCAGGTTGCCTCCGGCCGCGCCACGCGCGAGGCGAGAGCGGCCGCGCGGCTCGCGCACCCGGCGATCGTCACGCTCTACGAAGCCGGCAGCGAGGACGGCACGACGTACCTCGTCTCCGAGCTGGTGCGCGGCGGCACGCTCGCGCAGCTCCTGCATGAGGGTGCCCTGTCGGACCGCGACGTCGCCGAGGTCGGGATCGCGCTGTGCGCGGGGCTGGCGCACGCGCACGCGCAGGGGGTCGTGCACCGCGACGTGAAGCCCTCCAACGTGCTCGTCCCCGACGCGCGCGCAGCGGGCGAGCCGGCCGCGAAGCTGACCGACTTCGGCGTTGCGCGCGTCGTCGGCGCCGGCAGCGACGCGCTCACGCGCACGGGCGACGTCGTCGGCACGCTCGCCTACATGGCGCCCGAGCAGGCGGAGGGGCGCGAGGCCGGGGCGCCCGCCGACCTCTACGCGACCGCGCTCGTGCTCTACGAGGCGTTCAGCGGCGTGAACCCGGTGCGCGGCGGCAGCGCCGTCGCGACCGCACGCAAGCTCGGCGCTACGCTGCCGCAGCTGCGGCGCCAGCGTCGCGACCTGCCGCCGGCCGTCTGCGACGCGATCGACCGCGCACTGCTGCCGCATCCGAAGGACCGCGGCACGGTCGCCAACCTCAGCCGCGCGCTGAGCGGCGCGCTGAAGGAGCTGGGCGACGAGCCGGGCACGGTCGAGGCGCCCGCGGTCGAGCGGGCGGCGACGGCCGTGACCCAGATCGCCGACGCGACCCGGCGCGGCTGGCGGCGGCGCAGCCGCGAGCAGGAGCTGGCCGACGTCGCTGCGGAGCTGGGAGCGCTCGACGGCTGGACCGTCGAGGACCGGCGCGGCCCGGGCTCGGGAGGCCCAGCGCACGCCGATCGGGCGCCGCGACAGGACCCGCCCGCCAGGGCGATGGCGCCCATCGTGAGCGGCCACGTCCTGCCCGGCCTGGCCGCCGGCGCCCTCACCGCGCTGGCGCTGACGACACTGAGCAGCGGCCCGCCGCCCGTCAGACCGCTGCTGGCCGGCGCGCTCGCCGCCGCGGTCGTCGGCCTGCTGCCGCGGATCGGCTGGATCGCGACGGCCGCCGTGCTGCTCGGCTGGCTCGCCGGCGACGCCGGCCAGCCGGGGACCGCGCTGCTGCTGGCGTGCGCCGTCGTCGCGCCGCCGCTGCTGCTGCCGCTGCGCGGCCGCGCCTGGTCGGTGCCGTTCGCGGCGCCGCTGATGGGCGTCGCGCTGCTCGCGGGCGCCTATCCCGCCGTCGCCGGGCAGGCGCGCACGCTGTGGCGCCGCGCCGCGCTCGGCGCGCTCGGCTTCTGGACGGTCGCGCTGGCCGAGCCGGTCGTGCACGCGACGCTCTACTACGGCCGGGTGCACGAGACGGCGGCCGCCGCGAGCGGCAGAGCCGGCCTCGGCGTCGCGCTCGGCGCGTGGGCCGGATCGCTCCAGGACGCCGTCACGCACGCGCTCACGCCGCTCGTCAGCTCCGGCGTGCTCGCCTGCGCCGGCCTGTGGGCGGCCGGCGCCGCGGTCCTGCCGTGGCTCGTGCGCGGGCGCTCGGCGGCGCTCGACCTCGTCGCCGCGACGCTGTGGGCGGCCGGCCTCGCCGCAGGCGCCGGCGCGATCGGCCATGCGCTCCGCCCTGGCACGGTGCCGCAGCCCGATCCGCGCGGCGCCGCGCTCGGGGCCGCCGCCGCCGTGCTGATCGCCGTCGCGGCGCGCGCGGTGCGGGGAGCGACCGCCGCCGGCACGGGCGAATCGGATCCGCCGGTGCTCCCGTAGCATGAGACGGCGCCCAGCCGCACGCGACCGGCGCCCCCGCCCAGCGCATGAGCGTACTCCGCAGCCTCGAGAGCAAGATCGCGGGCCTCGTCGAGGGGACGTTCAACCGTGCCTTCCGCTCGGAGGTGCGGCCGGTCGAGATCGCGCGCAAGCTGGCGCGCGAGATGGAGGAGCACCAGTCGCACTCGGTCTCGCGCGTGTATGTGCCGAACGAGTACGCGGTCTACCTCTCGCCCGAGGACCGCGAGCGCTTCGGCGGCTTCGAGCGCGAGCTGCGCGAGGAGCTGGGCGGCTACCTGCTGGAGCACGCGCGGCGCGAGCGCTTCGCCTTGATGTCGAAGCCGTCGATCGAGTTCCGCACCGACGAGCGCCTGCGCCTCGGCGAGTTCGGCATCCAGGCTCGGCTCGTGGAGCCGAGCGAGGATCCGTCCGTCGAGCCGTCGCAGGGCGCCTCCGGCCACACGATGATCTACAGCGCGGCCGAGCGGCTGCAGGAGCCGCTGGAGCAGCGCGCGAAGGCGCGCGACGCGCGCGCGCTGCTGGTGATGGAGGGCAAGCGGCTTGTCGTCGGCGCGCGCGGGGCGACGCTCGGCCGCAGCCGCTCCTGCGATGTCGTGCTCGACGACGCGAACGTCTCGCGCCAGCACGCGGAGGTGCGCCCGCGCGGCGGCGGCTGGTTCGTCGCGGACCTCGGCTCGACGAACGGCGTGGCGGTCAACGGTGCGCGGATCGAGCAGGCGCACGCGCTCAAGCCCGGCGACCGCATCGAGCTCGGCACGACCGTCCTGACGTTCGAGCTCGAGTAATGGACCCCACCCACCCCCTGAGATGACGTCGCTCGAGCCCGCCTCCGTGGCGCTGAAGCTCGCCTTCCTGGCGGTGATCTACCTGTTCCTGCTGTGGGTCGTGCGCAGCGCCTGGAAGGACCTGCGCGGCACGCGGCAGGACGCCGCCGGGATCGCCGCGGGCGGCGTCGTGCACGCGCAGGCCCCGACCGACGTCGACGCGACCGGCCTGCACCGCGCCGGCGAGCCGGTGCTCGGCCACGGCGGCGCCGCCGCGGGCGAGCCCCGCCTCGTCGTCGACCACGCCGCCGGCCACCCGGCCGGGATTGCCTACTCGCTCGAGCACGGCGCGACGCTCGGGCGCGGCGACGTCGAGGTCCGCCTCGAGGACCCGTTCGCCTCCACGCGCCACGCGCGCATCGGGCGGCAGGGCTCCGTGCTCGTGCTGGAGGATCTCGGCTCGACGAACGGCACCTATCTCAACGAGGAGCCGCTCGAGGGCCCGCAGCCGCTGCACCACGGCGACCGCATCCGCATCGGCGACAGCGAGTTCAGCTACCTCCAGGACTGACCATGCTGCGCGTCGCCGAGCACTTCGAGAAGTCTGACACCGGCCGCCAGCGCCGGGCGAACGAGGACAGCTTCTTCGTGCGCGCGCCGCTGTTCGTCGTCGCCGACGGGATGGGCGGCGCGCAGGCCGGCGAGGTCGCCTCGCGGCTCGCGGCCGAGACGCTCGCGCGCGGCCTGCCCGACGACGGCACCGCCGAGCAGCGGCTCGAGGCGCGCGTGCGCGAGGCCAACAGCCGCATCCACGAGGTCTCGCAGGGGGACCGCGCGCTCAACGGCATGGGCACGACGATCACCGCCGCCTACCTCGACGGCGACGAGCTGGCGCTCGCGCACGTCGGCGACAGCCGCGCCTACCTGCTGCGCGACGGCGAGCTGACGCGGTTGACGCGCGACCACACGCTCGTCGAGGAGCTGGTGCGGCGCGGCGAGCTGACCGAGGAGGAGGCGGCCGAGCACCCGCAGCGGTCGATCATCACGCGCGCGCTCGGGCCCGAACCCGACATCGACGTCGACCTCCGCTCCCACCGCGTGCAGGCCGGCGACGTGTTGCTGCTGTGCAGCGACGGGCTCACGGGGATGATCTCCGAGGCGGAGATCGAGCGGATCATCGAAGACGCGGACAGCCTCGGCGACGCCGGCCGTGCGCTCGTCGCGGCGGCGAACGAGGCCGGCGGTCGCGACAACATCACGGTCGTCCTGTTCCGCGTCGAAGAGGTGGCGGTCGGCGGCGCGCCGTCCGCCGGCGACGACGTGACGCGGATCGGCGCCACGGCGCTGCGCACGGAGGACGTGCGGGCCGCGCTCGCGACCGCCGAGGCCCCGGCCGCGGCGGCGCCCCCGCGGGTCGTGCCGCCGCGCGGCTCGCCGGAGCGCGCGCGGGCGCCGCTGCCGCGCCGCGTGAAGCTGCTCGCCGCGACCGCCGCGACGCTCGTCGTCATCGGCGCGCTCGCGTTCGCCGGCTGGCTTGCCTCGCGCGCGGTGTACTTCGTCGGCACGAACAGCAACGGGATGGTGACGATCTACCGCGGCCTGCCGTGGGAGCTGCCGGCGGGGATCCACCTGTACGAGGAGTTCTACGTCTCCGGCGTGCCGTCCGGCATCGTGCCTGCCGGCCGCCGCTCGTCGCTGCTCGACCACCGCCTGCGCTCGCAGCCCGACGCCGAGAACCTGATCTCCGAGCTGGAGCTCGGCCAGCTCAGCAGATGAGCGCCCGCAATCGCGAGCTGCTCGGCCTGATCCCCGCCTCGCTGCTCGTGACGGCCGGCTTCGCGGCCGTCTTCATCCAGCAGGGGTCGCTGTCGAACGTGTCGCTGACGTACGGGGCGATCTTCCTCGGGCTGTGCGTCGCCGCGCACGTGTTCCTGCGGATCGCGCTGCCCTACGCCGACCCGTACCTGTTCCCGCTCGTGGCGGTGCTCGCGTGCTTCGGGCTCGTGATGATCTACCGCGTCGACGTCAACTCGGCGCGCGACCAGGCGCAGTGGTTCGTCGTCGGGCTGCTGCTGTTCGTCGCGACGATCGTCTTCCTGCGCGACTACCGCAAGCTCGAGCAGTACCGCTACCTGATCGCCGCCGGCTCGCTCGCGCTGCTGTGCCTGCCGCGCCTGCCGGGGATCGGCGCGCAGGTCAACGGCGCGTATCTCGGCGTGCGGATCCCGGGCGTGTTCATCTTCCAGCCGACGGAGTTCGCGAAGATCGGGATCGTCATCTTCCTCGCGTCCTACCTGCGCGATACGCGGCAGGTGCTGGTGGCCGGCGCGCGCCGCGTCGCGGGGATCACGCTGCCGCCGCTCAAGCACTTCGGGCCGCTGCTCGTGATCTGGGGGATCGCGATGCTGCTGCTCGTCGTGATCCGCGATCTCGGCAGCTCGCTGATGTTCTTCGGTGCGTTCCTGGCGCTGCTGTACGTCGCGACGAGCCGCGTCTCGTTCGTGGTCGTCGGGCTGGTGCTGTTCGCCGGCGGGGCGTGGTGGTTCGGCACGCACGTGCCGCACGTGCACGACCGCGTGGACGTGTGGCTCGACCCGTTCAACGTGGGTCGCTACCCCGGCAGCGGCTACCAGATCGCCAACTCGCTGTTCGCACAGGCGGACGGCGGCCTGCTCGGCCGCGGCTTCGGGCAGGCGCTGCTCGTCTCGCCCCGCGGGCAGTCGATCCTGCCGGCGCCCAAGACGGACACGATCTACGCGGTGATCGTCAACGAGCTGGGCCTCGTGGGGGCGGTCGCGCTGCTGACGACGTACCTGCTGTTCGTGCAGCGCGGCTTCAAGATCGCGCTGCTCGCGCGCGACTCGTTCTCGACGCTGCTCGCGGTCGGGCTCTCTGCCGTCTTCGCGCTGCAGGTGTTCGTGATCGTCGGCGGCGTCACGAACGTGATCCCGCTGACCGGCGTCACGCTGCCGTTCGTCTCCTACGGCGGCTCGTCGCTGCTGGCGAACTTCGTGCTCGTCGCGCTGCTGCTGCTCGTCTCCGACCGCGCCCGGAGGCCCGCGTGAGCACCCCGATCATGCGCCTGTTTGCGACCGTCGTGCTGCTGTTCGCGCTGCTCGTGGCGTGGACGTCGAGGTGGTCGGTGTTCGACGCGAAGGCGCTGCGCGACAACGCGCTCAACGCGCGCCCGCTGCTCGTGCAGCTGCACGTCAAGCGCGGTGCGATCACGGCCGCCGACGGCACCGTGCTCGCCCGCAGCGTGCACGGGCCGCGCGGCACGTACGGCCGCACGTACCCGACCGGCTCGCTGTTCGGCCACCCGGTCGGCTACGCGAACGTCGCGCTGGGGCAGCTGTCGGGAATCGAGCGCTATCGCAACGACGAGCTGTCGGGCCAGACCGGCGGGCTCGGCTCGCTCGCCGACCAGCTCCAGGGCAAGCGGCAGCAGGGCGACAACGTCGTCACGACGCTCGACCCGGCGGCGCAGCGGATCGCCGAGCAGCAGCTCGCGAGCGTCGGCGCGGGCGCGGTCGTCGCGCTCGACCCGCGCACGGGCGCGGTGAAGGTGATGGCGAGCACGCCCGGCTACGACCCGAACACGATCGGCCAGCCCGGCGTCTTCAAGGCGCTCAACAGCCCCGACTCCGGTGCGCCGCTGCTCAACCGCGCGACCGAGTCGAGCTACGCCCCCGGCTCCACCTTCAAGGTCGTCACCGCGGCGGCGGCGATCGACACCGGCAGGTACACGCCGGACTCGACGATCAACGGCGACTCGCCGAAGAACATCTCGGGCGTTCCGATGCACAACGACCTCAACGAGAGCTTCGGCGACATCTCGCTGACGACCGCGATGACGTACTCGGTCAACACCGTCTTCGGGCAGATCGGCGAGGCGCTCGGCAAGCAGACGATGGCCGGCTACATGCGCCGCTTCGGCTTCTACCAGCGCCCGCCGCTCGACTACCCCGCCGACGAGATGCTCGGCAGCGGCGAGCGGCTGCACGGGCGGCTGCTGCCCGTCCAGAGCCCGCAGGTCGACGTCGGGCGCATGGCGATCGGCCAGGACAAGCTCGCCGTGACGCCGATGCAGATGGCGATGGTCGTCGCGGCGGTCGCCAACGGCGGGAAGCTGATGGCGCCGCACCTGACCGACCGGATCGTCGACCCCGACGGGCGCACGGTGAAGCGGATCTCACCGCGCGTGTGGAGCACGCCGATCTCCGCGAGAACGGCCGCCGAGGTCAACCAGATGATGCGCACCGTCGTCGAGTCGGGCACCGGCACCGCCGTCCAGCTGCCCGGAATCCAGGTCGCCGGCAAGACCGGCACCGCCGAGATCGGCTCGCCCGCCGCCAACCTCACGCAGCCGTCGTTCGTCGCCTTCGCGCCCGCCGACAACCCGCGCGTCGCGATCGCCGTGATGGTGGACAGATCCCAGGGCGGCTTCGGCGGTACCGTTGCCGCCCCGATCGCGCGCGCGGTCCTCCAATCCCTGCTCCAGCACCCATGACCGAGATCACCCCAGACACGCTGATCGACGGGCGCTACAAGGTCCTCACGCGGCTCGGCTCGGGCGGCATGGCCGACGTCTATTGCGCCGAGGACCAGCAGCTCGGGCGCAAGGTCGCGCTGAAGCTGCTGCACCGTCGCTTCGCCGAGGACGCCGAGTTCGTCGAGCGCTTCCGCCGCGAGGCGTCGGCCGCCGCGGGCCTCCAGCACCCGAACGTCGTCGGCGTCTACGACCGCGGCGAGTGGGACGGCACCTGCTACATCGCGATGGAGTACCTGCCGGGCCGTTCGCTGAAGGACGTGATCCGCCAGGAGGCGCCGCTCGACCCGGTCCGTGCGATCGACATCACCGTGCAGATCCTCAAGGCGGCGCGATCGGCGCACCGCAAGGGGATCGTGCACCGCGACCTCAAGCCGCACAACGTGATGATCGACGACGAGGACCGCGTGAAGGTCACCGACTTCGGCATCGCCCGCGCCGGCGCGTCGGACATGACGGAGACCGGCTCGATCATGGGCACCGCGCAGTACCTCTCGCCCGAGCAGGCGCAGGGCCACGCGGTCAGCCAGTCGTCGGACCTCTACTCGATCGGTGTGATCCTGTTCGAGCTGCTGACCGGGCACGTGCCGTTCGACGCCGAGTCGGCCGTGACGATCGCGCTCAAGCACGTGTCCGAGCCGCCGCCCGCGCCGAGCATGTTCGACCCGTCGGTGCCGCCGGCGCTCGAGGCGGTCGCGCTGTGGGCGCTGGAGAAGGACCCGGCGGCCCGCCCGGCCGACGCCGACGCCTTCATCCTCGCGCTGGAAGATGCGCGCGACGCCGTCATGACGAGCGAGGCGCCCGGCCAGCGGACGGCGATGTTCGCGCCTGCCGCGATCCCGCCCGACCCGTATGGGGAGGAGGCGCTGACGGCGGCGGCGTTCGGAGCGGCGGCCGCCGCCGACGCGCCGACGGCCGCGCCCTACTACGCCGACCCGGTCCTCGAGGACGAGGAGCGCGGCCGTGTGCCGTGGTGGGCGTGGGTGCTGGCGGCGCTGGCGCTGGCGGCGATCGTGCTCGGCGTCGTGCTGCTGACGCGACCCGGCAACGTGACCGTGCCGCGGGTCGTCGGGCAGAGCGTGCAGTCGGCCAGCGCCGAGCTGCGCGCGGCCGGGCTGAAGGCGGGCGTCGACCGCGTCACCAGCGGCAGACCGTCCGGGCAGGTGCTCGCGCAGGATCCCGGCGGCGGCGACCGCGCGACCGACGGCTCGACCGTCACGCTCACCGTCTCGAGCGGGCCGGGCCAGGTGCAGCTGCCGACGGTCGACGGCCTCAGCCAGAAGCAGGCGACCGCGCAGCTGACCGACGCCGGCCTCGTCGTCAGCCGCATCGTGAAGCAGGCGAACGACAACGTGCCGGCGGGGAGCGTGATCTCGAGCTCGCCGGCGGCGGGCCAGAACGTCGACCGCGGCTCGAACGTGACGCTGTTCGTCTCCAGCGGACCGCAGAAGACGGCGGTGCCCGACGTCGTCGGCCTCACGCAGCAGGCGGCGCAGCAGACGCTCGGCGATCGCGGCTTCCAGGTGACGATCGCCCAGCAGGGCTCCGCCACCGCCACCCCGGGCACGGTCCTCAGCCAGAGCCCGGCCGCCGGTTCGAAGGTGGACCCCGAGGCGACGGTCACGATCGTCGTCGCGAGAGCGATCCCGATGGTCACCGTGCCGGACGTCACGGGCCAGTCCGCGACGGAGGCGAGCGACACGCTGACCGCGGCCGGGCTGGTCGTGCGCACGACCCTGCAGAACGTCACGGACCAGGGCGAGGACGGACTCGTGCTCGACCAGCGCCCCGCTGCCAGCACGCAGGTGCAGAAGGGCGCGCCGGTGCGGATCTTCGTCGGGCGCTACCAGGCGACGCCCACGACTCCGACCACGCCGACGACGCCGAGCGGCGGAGGCGGCGGGTGACGGCCGCATCGGTGCCGCGGCGGATCGCGGTCCTCGGCGGCGGCCGCTCGTCCGAGCACGACGTCTCGCTCGCGTCGGCGGCGTCCGTGCGCGCGGGCCTGGAGCGCGGCGGGCACGAGGTCGTCGCGGTCGAGATCTCGCGCTCCGGCGCGTGGACGTGCGGCGGTGAGCCGGTTGCGCTGACGCCCGGCGGCGGGCTGCTCGGCGTTGACGTCGTCTTCCCCGTGCTGCACGGCCCGTTCGGCGAGGACGGCACCGTCCAGGGCCTGCTCGAGTGCCTCGACGTCCCGTACGTCGGCTCCGGCGTGCTCGCCTCGGCGGCGTGCATGGACAAGGTCGTCGCGAAGGAGCTGCTCGCGCGCGCGGGCCTCCCGCAGGTCGACTACCGCGCCGTGCGCCACGCGCGCTGGTCGGCGGCACCGGACGTGGTGCTCGCGGAGCTGGCCGCGCTCGGCCTGCCCGTGTTCGTGAAGCCGGCTCGGCTCGGCTCGTCCGTCGGGATCGTGCGGGTGGCCGACGCCGACTCGCTCGCGGAGGCCCTCGAGACCGCGTTCGCGCACGACCCGCTCGTGATCGTCGAGGCGGCCGCGAGCGGGCTGGAGATCGAGTGCGCGGTCCTCGGCAACGACGACCCGATCGCCTCAGAGCCCGGCGAGATCGTGCTGAACGGCGGCGCCGGCGGCTGGTACGACTACGAGGCGAAGTACACCCCCGGCGGCATGCAGCTCGTCGTGCCTGCCCGCATCCCACCCGCGCTCGCCTCCCGCGTCCGCGCCCTCGCGATCGACGCCTTCGCCGCGCTCGGCTGCTCAGGCCTCGCCCGCGCCGACTTCTTCGTCGACGCCGAAAGCGGCGCCGTCCTCGTCAACGAGCTCAACACGATGCCCGGCTTCACCGAGACCTCCGTCTACGGCAAGCTCCTCACCGCCTCCGGCGTCCCCTACGAAGATCTGTTGGACCGCCTCGTCACTTTGGCGGTCGACCGCCACGCGCGCGAGCGGGCGTACCACTTCTGACGCCTGGGTCCCGGCGTCGCCGGTACGCCGGGGCGCGCGATGCTCCCCCGCGGGAGGCCCGTCGTGAAGCCGTCCCGCACCTCGCCGCGCTCGTGGGATCCGCAGAAGCCTCCCGCGGAGGACATCGCGCGCCCGGCTGACCAGCAGCGTTCCGGGCTCAGGCCGCCTGCGCCCAGGCCAGGCTGAATCAGCCGCGTGCGGCTTGGCCCTCGCGAGAGGCTTCTGCGGATCCCACGAGCATGTCGCCGCTCGCGGGCGTTTCACGACGGGCCTCTCGCGAGGGAGCAAGGCCGCACGGCGGCGTACCGCGGCAGCGAAACGAGGCCAGGCGCTCCGGGGCGCTCAGCGATACAACGACAGCTCGCTGATCGAGACGCGGTCGCCGCCGGGTGGGAGCTTTGTGATCCAGAGGAGGACCCAGCGGGAGCGCTGGCCGGCGGTGTCGAGGTCGATCGTCTGGTGGGAGCTGACGGACGGGGTGGTGGCGACCAGCTTCCAGCCGGGGGCGGGGAGCGTCTTCGGCAGTGGGCCGTTGGGGGCGACGTAGACGCTTGCAGCGAAGCCCGGCGTCGGCGTGCTCACGCGCAGCTGGCGGAAGACGGCGCCGGGTGCGGCGTCGAGCGCGAGGCCGACGCCGGCCTTCTGGAGGTCGCCGGAGGTGTAGGACTCGGTCGTCCAGACGGTCTCGGGGTTGCCGTCGATCGCGAACGCGGTCTGGTTCGCGTGCTCGGTCCGGTCTCCGAGCGGGTCGTAGTCGTGGGCGGCGTCGGAGTTGAGCCCGACGGCCGTCAGCGCGCTGCCGCCGCCCGCGGTCCGGTCCGTGCCGGTGCCGTGGTGCGTGCGGTTGCCGAGCAGCACGATCCCCGCCGCCAGCGCCGCCACCGCGAGCAGCGCCGCGGCCGCCAGCCACACCGGCCGCGAGCGCACGCGCAGCGGCAGCCGCCGCCGCGTGCTGCTGGGCAGGGTGCGCAGCACGGTCGTCGCCTCGCCGGTCGCGCTGCCGGAGCGCGCGGCCTCCAGCGCGAGCACGTCCTCGAGGTCGGCGATCAGCTCCTCGTCGCTGCGGTAGCGCTCGTGCAGGTCCTTCGCCGTCGCGCGGTCGATCACGGCGGCGAGCGAGGCGGACACCTCGGGCCGCAGGACCTGCACGTCGGGCAGCTCCTCGCGCACGTGCTTCATCGCGACCGCGACCTGGTTCTCGCCTCTGAAGGGGACGCTGCCGGTGAGCATCTCGTACAGCACGATCCCGAGCGAGTAGAGGTCGGACTGGCCAGTGACGTCGTGCCCGAGCGCCTGCTCCGGCGAGACGTAGTCGGTCGTCCCGAGCACGCGGCCGTCGGCGGTCAGGCCGTCGTCGTCGAGCGAGCGGGCGATCCCGAAGTCGGTGACCTTGGCGCTGCCCTCCTCGTCGATCAGCACGTTCTGCGGCTTCACGTCGCGGTGCACGATGTGTCTCGCGTGCGCGGCCCCGAGCGCGCGCGCGATCTCGATCGCGTAGGCGACCGCCTCGGATACGTCCAGCTCGCCGTTGCGGCGGATCCGCTCCTTCAGCGTCTCGCCCTCGACGTACTCGAGCACGATGTAGGGCCGGCCCTGGTCCTCGCCGTAGTCGATCACGCCGACGATGTGCGGGTGCGAGAGCTGGGCGACCGCGCGCGCCTCGCGTCTGAAGCGCTCGAGCTGGTCGGAGTCGGTCGCGATCTCGCGGTTCATCAGCTTGATCGCGACGGGCCGCTCGAGCGTCTCGTCGAGCGCGCGGTAGACCGACGACATCCCTCCCGTGCCGATGCGGGCCTCGAGCCGGTAGCGGTCGTTGAGGATCGTTCCGAGCAGCGTGCTCATGAGGGACCCACCGTCTATGTTCCGCGCGTGCCCGTCATCGAAGCGTCCTACTACACGGACCCGGCGTGTCCTTGGTCGTGGGCGTTGGAGCCCAGCCTACGCCGGTTGCAGGTCGAGTTCGGCGACGCGATCTCCATCCACTGCATCATGGGCGGTCGCGCGCCGAAGTTCGAGGACCCGCAGGCGCAGGTGGCCGAATGGCTCGACGCGTGCGACCGCAGCGGGATGCCGTTCGACCCGCGGCTGTGGCTGGAGGCGCCGCCGTCCGGCTCGCACCCGGCCTGCCTTGCGGTGATCGCCGCCGGCGAGCAGGGCGCGGTCGTGCAGGCGGCCTATCTGCGGCGGGTACGCGAGGGGCTGATGTGCGGCCGGCGCAAGCTCGACGGCGCGGAGGCGCTCGTCGCCGAGGCGCATGCGGTGCCCGGGATGGACGCCACGCGGCTGCGGCGCGACCTGGCGTCCAGCGCGACGATCGAGCGCTTCGGCGAGCAGCTCGAGGCGACGCGCGCGATCGGCGGCGCGGAGGCGCTGCCGACGCTCGTGCTCGGGGACCGCGCGCTGCGCGGCTTCGTGCCCTACGAGGATTGGCGCGCCGCCGCTGTGGCAGCCGGCGCGCAGCCGCTCGGCGCGCCGCCGCCGACGATCGAGCAGGCGCTGCGCCGCTTCGGCACGCTGGCGACGGCCGAGGTCGCCGTCGCCTGCGCGCTCCCCGGCCCGCGCGCCCGCGCACAGCTCTGGCAGCTCGCGCTCGACTGGAAGGTCGTCGCCGAGAAGCGCTTCACGAGCGCCTTGTGGCGGCTGACCGACTGAGCCGGCCCGCGGGCTAATCGCCCGGCGTCGCCGGCGGGATCGGGGGGAGCGTGGCGGGGTCGGCGGAGGCGGCGGCCTGGTTCTCGGCCTTGACGGCCTCCCAGATCTCCTCGCGGTAGACCGGCAGCTCCTTCGGCGCGGCGATCCCGATGCGCGCCGTCTGGCCGCTGATCTCCATCACGGTGACGACGATGTCGTCGCCGAGCACGATTCTCTCGCCGGGCCGGCGGGTGATGATCAGCATCGCGTCCTCCTTGGAACCGGTTGGCCGGTTAAGGAGGGTGTCACAGGATCAGGCGGCCTGCTCCGTCGTCGCGGCCGCCGCCAGCTCGGCGAACAGCGCGGCGCGCAGCTCCGCGCCGGGCGCGTCGTTGATGACCTGCTCGCCGATCCCGTCCACGACCACGAGCGGGGCGCGCAGGTTGGCGGTGAAGTCCTCCAGCCGCTCGCTCGCGCGCACGGTCACGTAGATCGCCGCGCCGGCGGGCGGCGCCGGCTCCAGCGCGAAGTCGGCGAAGAAGCGCCGCGGGTCCACGACCGGCAGCGCGAGCGCCGGGTCCTCGAGCGAGTGCAGCCACAGGAACGCGTCGTCCTGCGCGCGCGCGACGAGCGTGAAGCGCGTCGAGGCGAGGCCGGCGAGGCCGTGGGGGAACTCGATCGCGCCGTCCTGCGCGACCTCGATGCGGCCGAAGCGCGTGCTGTCGATCGTCGTGGGCACAGGGTCTCCTTGCGTGGGGGCGAGTGGTGGAGGCGGGTCAGTTGAGGAAGTCGAGCAGCGAGACCTGGACGATGTTCGCGCCCGCGCGCAGCGCCGCGTTGTAGGCGGCCTGCTGAGTCGTGTACTGCGTGACCGTCTGCGCCATGTCCGCGTCCTCGGTGTCCGACAGCAGCTGCGTCGTGTTGTCCTGCAGCCCGCCCAGGCGCGAGGTGGCGAGCGCGAGGCGGTTCGTGCGCGCGCCGACGTCGGCGCGGATCTCGTTGAGCGTGTCGAGGTTCGAGTCGAGCCGCTGCAGGTCGGTGCCGCGTAGGGCGTCCGCGTCGGCGGTGGTGCCGCCGCGCAGGTTGTCGGAGATGTCGCGCAGCGTGTCGAGCAGCTTGTTGTCGCCCGCCGCCTGGCCGTCGCCGAGCAGCTGGTGGATGTCGCTGTTGATCGGGACCTGCACCTGCGGCCCGATCGTGCGGGTGACGGTGCCGGCGTCGCCGGAGTATCTGTCCGACGCGGTGCCGAGCTGGTAGGGCGACGTGCCCGTCGCGGTGCCGGAGAAGACGTACTTGCCGGCGTACTGGACGTTCGCCTCCTGCTTGACGCTGTCCGTCAGCTGGTCGATCTCGTCGGCGATCGCGTTGCGCGCGGTCTGGTCGGCGGTGTCGTTGCCGCCCTGCACGAGCAGCTCGCGCGCGCGCTGGAGCACGTTCGAGATCTGGCCGAGCGCGGTGTCGGACGTGTTCAGCCAGCCGGTGCCGTCGTCGACGTTGCTCTGGTACTGGGTGAGCCCGCTCAGCTCGCCGCGCAGCCCCATCGCGCGGCTCGTGCCGTAGGGGTCGTCGGACGGCTGCGAGATCCGCGTGCCGGACGACAGCTCGTTCTGCAGTCTCGTGAGCCGGTCGTAGCCGTCGTTGATGTCCTGCAGCATCACGTTCGCGCTCATCAGCTGGGTGACGCGCATCGACATCAGAGGCCGACCTTCCCGGTGCGATTGACGAGCGTGTCGAGCATGTCGTCCATCGTCGTCATCGTGCGCGCCGACGCCTGATAGCCGCGCTGGAAGCGCATCAGGTTCATCATCTCCTCGTCGAGCGAGACGCCGGCGACGCTCTGGCGGCGGCTGTCGACTGCGTCGGACAGCGACTGCGCGGTCGCCTGCGCGGTCTCGGCCGCCTGCGTCTGGGTCCCGATCTGCGCGACGAGGCCCTGGTAGAGCTGGTCGGTCGTGCCGCCGCGCAGCCCCGCGATCGCCTGCGCGACGTCGTTGGCGCCCGCGGCTCCGGTGCTGCCGGTCTGCACCGTCGCGGTCGTCGCGACGACGTTGATGGTGGCGGCCGTCGTGCCGGCCGGGTCGAAGAAGGGCGTCGAGGTGTGAAGCGCGTTGACGCTGGTGACGAGGTCTCTCGCGACCGCGTCGAGCTGGCTGCGGTAGGTCAGCGCGGGCCCCGACGGGGACGCGAGGTCGAGCAGCGCGCCGAGCTTGCCGCCGGGCGTGGTGAGCGTCTGCGGCCAGTTGTAGCCGGTCGGCGTGCTCGGGTCGACGAGCGTGACGCCGCCGAAGTCGACTCTCAGGCGGCTGTCGCCCGTGTCGGTGACCGACACCTGCGCGAGCTGGGAGAGTCTGTCGATCAGCTGGTCGCGCTGGTCCATCAGGTCGTTGGGCTGCTGGCCGCGGACGACCGCGTCGCCGATCGCTCTGTTGAGGCCGGCGAGCTGGCTCGCCATGTTGCCGACGTCGCCGCTGGGTCCGGTGATCGAGTCGTACTCGTCCTGCGCCTGCTGCGCGACGGTCGTGAGCTGGTCCGAGACCGCTCTGAACGTCGTCGTGAGCGTCTGCGCGCCCGTCACGAGCGCGGCGCGCGCGCCGGCGTCCTCGGGCGCGTTCGCGACCGCGCTCCAGGCGTCCCAGAATCTCGACAGCTGCGCCTGGATGCCGTTGTCGCTCGGCTCGTTGAAGGCGGTCTGCGCCTGGTCGAGCGAGTCCGTGCGGGCGGTCGCGTCGCCGAGGTTCATCTGCTGCGCGCGGTACTGGAGGTCGAGGAACTGGTCGCGGATGCGCTGGATCGAGGCGACGTCGACGCCGCTGCCGAGCTGCGCCCCGCTGCCGTTGTTGACGCTGTTCGCCGGGATCAGGTACGCGGCCGTCGGCTCGAGCACCGCCTCCTGGCGCGAGTAGCCGGCGGTGTTCGCGTTGGCGATGTTGTGGCCGGTGATGTCGATCGCCTGCTGTTGGGCGAGCAGGCCGCGCAGCGAGGTCTGGAGGCCGAAGAAGGCGGAGGTCATGGCGCTAGGCCTGCAGGTTCAGCGCGCTGCGCGCGGTCGCCGTGTACGGGACGTGCGCCGGCCGGATCCCGCCGGCCGTGTAGGCGCCCGTGTCGCCGGGGCCGGACGGGTCGACGAGCCGCAGCAGGTGGTCGAGGAACGACAGCTCCTGGCGCATCAGCGCCTGGTTGCAGGCGTGCTCGCGCGTCAGCTCGGCGAGCATGCCGCGCAGCTCGGCGCTGCGCGCGTGGGCCAGCTCCGCGTCCGGCGGCGCCATCAGCGCGGTCAGCTGCGAGAGCGTGACGGCGGCGGGCGCGACGCCGAGCAGCGTGCCGGCGCGTGCGAGCAGGCGGGCGCGGTCGTCCTCCAGCCGCGCGCGGCGCTCCAGCTCCGCCTGGAAGGCGGCGACCTGGCGCACGACGGCGTCGACGTCCTGCGCGCGGATCGCGACGCCCTGCGCCAGCACCGCGTGCAGCAGGCGCTGGGTCGAGCCGAGCTGCGCCTCGAGGTGGGCGAGCACGTCGCCCGCGAGGCGCGGGTCGATCGCGGGGACGGGCGGGGCGGCGAGCGCGCTCATGCGGGGAAGCTCGCGCCGCCGGAGGCGGAGCCGCTGCTCGGCTCGCTCGGCGGGGTCGGGGTGGTCGTCGCGGGCACGGTGGGCGTGGCGGGCGACGTGCCGGCCGGCGCGGCGGGCGCGATCGCGTCCATCAGCTGGCGCGCAAGGCCGAGGCCGCCCGCGTCCATCACGCCGCTCGTCAGCGCGTCGGGCAGCAGCGAGGCGTAGGGCGAGTCGCCGCCGAGCCCGCTGCTGCTGCTGCTCGTCCCGTCGTCGCTGCTCGTCGTGTCGTCGGACGAGTCGGTCAGCGACTGCGAGAGCTGCTGCACGAGCATCTGCTCGAAGCTCATGCCGGCCTCGTACGCGCTCTGGCGCGCGGGCGAGGCCGTGCGCACGTCGGCGGGCAGCTGCGAGGCGTCGATCGGGGGGAGCCCGCTCGTGAAGCTCATCGCTTCACCTGGTCTGCGATCTCGAGCATCTGGTCCTGCATCTGGATCGCCTTGCTCGACATCTGGAAGCTGCGCTCCGCGTCCATCATGTCGACCATCGAGTCGCCGACGTCGACGTTGGAGCCCTCGAGCGCACCTTGGCGCAGCGTCGTGCCCGTGCCGGTCGCGGTCGGGGTGCCGCTGGCCGTGTTCGCGGCGAAGAGGTTGCCGCCGAGCGGCTGCAGGCCGTCGGGTGCGGGGACGTCGACGAGCTGGATTCGCCCGAGCGCTCTGCCGGTGCCGACCCGCACGGTGCCGTCGGAGCCGACCGACAGCTGGTCGGGCGTCGTCCCTCTCGGCACGGTGATCGGCGGCTGGAGGATGTCGCCGTCCTGCGTCGTCAGGCGCCCGAGCGAGTCGAGCCGCAGCGCGCCGTCGCGCGTGAGGGCGGTCGAGCCGTCGGCGCGCTGGACCTGGAAGTAGCCGGAGCCCTGGATCGCGAGGTCGAGCGGCTGGCCCGTGTCCTGCAGCGCGCCCTGCTGCTGCGAGCGGCCGAAGATGCCGGCCGCGGCGCCCGCGCCGGCGGTGACGGTCGGGCCGGCGCCGTTGCCCTGCGCGCTGTACAGCAGGTCGCGGAAGCCGATCCGCACGTGCTTGTAGCCGGTCGTGGAGGCGTTCGCGAGATCGTTGGAGATCCCGTCGATGCGCTCCTGCTGGGCGGCCATGCCGGCGGCGGCGGAGTAGAGACCCTCGAGCATCAGGCGTTCCCGTTCGGGGAGGCGACCTGGGTCGCGGTCTTGTGGAGCGAGTCGTCGATCGTCTGGATCGCTCTCTGGCCGGCCTCGAAGGCGCGGAAGGAGGCGATCATGTCGACCATTGTGCGGGCCGGATCGACGCCCGAGCCCTCGAGCTCGCCGGTGCGGACGGTGCCCGTGGCCTGGCCGCCCGGGGTGCCCGTGAAGAGGTTGTCGCCCTGCTTGGCGGGGCTCGTGAGCGCGAAGACGCCGACGTCGCTCGCGTTCACCTTGCCGTCGGCGCCGACCTTCAGCGGCTGGCCGCCTCTGCCGAGCACGGCGTTGCCGAGCTGGTCGGTGAGCGTGCCGTCGGCCGCCTCGGTGAACTGGCCGTTGCGCGTGTAGCGGACGCCCTGCGCGGTCTGGACGGCGAAGAAGCCCTCGCCGGCGATCCCCATGTCGAGCGGCTCGCCCGTGTCGCGCAGCGGCTGCGGCGTGACGTCGGTGACCATTCTGTCGATCGAGACGCCCATCGTCAGGCCGCCGATCGACTGGCCGGTCGCCGTGTTGCTCAGCAGCAGGTCGGCGAACGCTCTCTGCGTGACGCGGTCGGCCTTGTAGCCGGGCGTCGACGCGTTCGCCAGATCGTTCGCGATCTGGTCCTGACGCATCTGCTCGGCGACCATTCCCGACGCCGCGATGTAGAGCCCGCGCTCCATGCACCCCCGGTGGTCGGCGGGTGCGGCGGGATCTTGAGCCGACGGGTCGTCAGCTCGCGCGGCGGCGCGGTTGCGCGTGCGCCGCCGTGTACTCGCGGATGGCGTCTCTCGCCGCGGCGATGATCGAGTCGTCCTTGCGCCGATGGGCGATCGCGCTCAACGCGACGAACTCGTCGTGCGTGAGCGGCACCAGCAGCTTCGCCGACACCTCGTCGCCTCTCACCGGGCGGGCCTCGTTGACCTCGAGGATGTCGCTCTCGTCCACGTCATCGAAGTCCTCGGGCCGGAGATCCTCCATGCGCATGACTGCATGATGGCTCATCGATATCTCCTGTCAAACAGCGCCCGGTGGTGCGGGCCGGCATCGAAGGCGGTTGCGGGCCGCCAGGTCGTTGGATCGTTCGTCGGTGCGAGCGGAACGGTGAGCAGTCGGCCGCCGGCGGTCTCGCCGACGAGGAGCACGCTGCCCGCTTCGCCGCGGTGGTTGCGCAGGACGACGTTGCGATTCCACTTCAACTCGTCGACCTCGTCTGCGACCACGCCGTGCCGCGCCATCTCGTGCTCGTTGTGCTCATCGAAGATCAGGTCGGAGACGACATGCCAGGCCACGCACCGCATCTTGCGGGCGCGAATGCCGGATTCGGTCTGTTTGCACGCTTAATTTGCAGTGGTTGCGCAGCGCTGTGTGAAAGCGCGCGAAGGACGTTGCGTAATGTCGTCAGCTCGCCGCGCTGCGCGCCTGCGAGCGGTAGTGCTCTCTCCAGATCAGGCGGTGGAGCGGGATCCAGCGGGGGATGCTGCGGACGCCGGGGATGAAGGGGATGCAGATGAACGCGAGGCTCAGCAGCATCATCAGCGCCCATACGAGCGCGTCGGCGTTGTCCGACGTCGAGAACGGCTTGATCTGGTACCAGAAGGTGTAGAGCCACAGCCACACCTGCCCGGGATAGCTGCCCGTCTCGTTCATCATCCCCCACTGCTCGCCGAGCAGATGCTGCGCTGCCGCTCGGTCGGACAGCACCGATCCGTCGGCCATGAACAGCAGCGGCTTGGTGTAGTCGGTCTGGTAGAACTGCCGGCTCGTCAGCAGCGCCCCGTCGAGGCCGCTCGACTGCGCGAGCGCCAGCAGCGAAGCCATCATCGGCGCGACCGGTCCGGCGCCGGCGGGGGAGACGGTGACCGCCGTGCCGTGCGCGGCGGCTCTCCCGAGCGAAGCCGTATATACGTCGGTCCACGCTCTCTGCTGCGCCGGCGAGGCGGCGACGTAGCGCGCGATCTGTGCGCGCAGGACGGGGTCGTTGGGGATCGTCGCCAGCGGCGCGAGCACGTAGTCGACGGCGGTGTCGATCGGGTGGCTGACGCCCAGCCACTTCTGCAGCTGGAGTGGCCCGATCACCTGCCCGGTCGCGGCGTGGTTGTAGGGCGGGCCGTAGCCGGCCGTGTCGCTCGAGCCGTCGAGCTCGGCCGTCGCCGTCGTGAGGAAGTCGACCGGCTGCGCCCGCGCCCAGCTCGCGACCGTCGAGGGCTTGTCGTCGGGCGAGGAGAAGAGGATCGTCAGCAGCACCGCGAGCAGCGCGACGACGACGATGCAGATCGTCAGCTCCTTGATCAGGTCGTACGGGCGATACGGCCCTCTCCAGGGCGGGGCGGCGTCGCGCGGGGAGGTCATCACGCACGCTCCGCGGGCTGGCCGTCGCCGGATGCCGGGGCGCTCGCCGGCGCTTGCGCCTCGAGCGCGCGCACGTACGGCGACACGACGCCGTGGCGCCGCACCAACAGCACGTGCCAGGCCGTCAGCGCGATCACGGCGACCGGCAGCAGGATCACGTGGAACGTGTACATCTGGCCGAAGTTCGTGACGTTGAAGAAGGCGCCGATGCCGACCGCGTTGAGGCCGTCCTTCGCCTGCGTGGAGATCCACTGCGCGTCGAAGTTCTGCTGCGACAGGTAGCCGGTGAAGGCGGCCGCGATCGAGATCAGGAACGTGATCGCGCCGACGACCCAGGTGCCCGAGCGCCCGCCGCGCCACGCGCCCATCCAGAACTTCCCCCACAGGTGCACGACCATCGCGAAGAAGAAGATCTCGACGCTCCACAGGTGGATGCCGTTGAAGAAGCGCCCGATCCCCGTCACGTGCCACCACGACGGTCCCTTGAGGCCGAGGATCATCCCCGAGACGACGATCGACAGCAGCGCCGCGATCGTCAGCGCGCCGAACACGTAGATCCACGACGCGACGTAGGCGGGCTGCTCGTCGGGCAGCAGCTTCTCCGGCGGCAGCGCCCCCTCGGCGCGCGTGCGGACGCGCGCGGTCCAGGAGCGCTCGCGCGGTGTCTCGCCGACGCTCACGGCTGCGCCCTCCGGTGCGGGAACGGCAGCAGGATCGCCGCGAAGAAGACGACGATCATCAGCCCGATCGCGAGCAGGTTCGGCACCGACATCAGGAAGAAGTGCCAGTGCACGTAGCGCGGCACCCCGCTCAGGTCGAAGACGGCCCCCAGCGGCGTCGTCGCGAGTGCGCCCGTCGCCAGCGTTGCCAACACGCGATCCTCCCGTTTGCGGTGCGGCGGGGATCCGCCGCTGTCAGCGCACGCTATTGCCGAGCGGTGGCCCTTCCATCCGGGAAACGGCGCAGTGGTGCGCCGGGGGTTTCTACGGAGCCCGCGGGCCGTGCGTCAGGCGCCGAGGTCGGCGCGCAGGGCGCCGAGCGCCTCGCGCAGCTCGGCGACCTCGCGCTCGAGCCGCGCGATCCGCTGCTCGGCGGCGGGCGGGAGCGGGGCGGGCGCCGCCGGAGCTGCCGGCGGCGCCGGTGCGGGGGCTGCCGCCGGAGCGGGCGGCGCGATCGACGGCACGGCCTGCTCGTCGCTCGCATCGCCCCCAAGCAGCTGGACGTAGCGCTCTTCCTTCTGTCCTGGCTGGCGCGGGAGCTGTGCGACGTGCCCTCTGCCGATCAGCCCCGCAAGCGTCGCCTCGACGGCGGCGAGGTCGTCGAAGCGGTGCAGGCGCTCGCTGCGCTGCTTCAGCTCGCCGGGCGTCTGCGCGCCGCGCAGCATCAGCACGCCGAGCAGCGCCAGCTCGTCCGGCGCGAGCCCGAGCGCCTCGTCGAGCAGGTGGCGGTACTTCGCCGCGCGCGAGCCGTGACCGCTCGTCAGGCGCGTCCAGCCGCGGCGGTAGCTGTGCTGCAGCGCATCGCGGATGACGGTCTCGTCGTAGTCGACGACCGGGTGGCGGTTCGTCGACTGGTTGCACGCGAGCCGCAGCGCGTTGAGCGACAGCGGATAGGCGTCCGGCGTCGTGCGCTGCTTCTCGATCAGGCAGCCGAGCACCCGGATCTCGACGGCGTCCGGTTCCACGTCCGGCAGCCTACGTCACCACACGACCTCGACGCCGTACTCCGCGAGCGCCGGGTCGGAGGAGACGATCGCCAGCCGTTCGACCAGCGCCTGTGCGACGAGCATGCGGTCGAACGGATCGCGGTGGTGCCACGGAAGCTCCCCGACGGCCTCGGCGTGCAGCGGCGAGATCGGCAGCAGCTCCACCTGGCGCAGGGCGGCGAGCCGCCTCGCGAGGTCGGCGGGGGCGTTGAGCTTGCCGAGCGAGCGCTTGATCGCGGCTTCCCACAAGCTCACGGCACTGACGGCGAGGCGGCCGCTCGATTGCAGCGTCATGCGCCGCGCGCGCGGCGACAGCCGCTTGTCGCCGGCGAGGAGCCAGAGCGTCGCGTGCGTGTCGAGCAGGACACCCGCCGCCTCAGCGGGCACCGAACGCCTCGGCGATGTCGTCGGGCAGCGTGTCGAAGTCGTCGCCGATCTCGATCTCGCCGGCCATGCAGCCGAACAGCGCCTCGCGATCGCCGACGGGAACCACAGGGGTGAGGAGCACCGCCGGTGTGCCGCGACGCGTCAGCACGATCTCCTCGCCTGCGAGTGCGCGCTCGACGAGCTGTGAGAGGTGCGTCTTCGCCTCGTGCATGCCGAAGTCGGTCATGGATGAGAGCGTAGCAGGCATCTAGTCTCCTTGTTAGCTAGATATATGTGGGATCGGTCCGCGCATGGCGCGGCGTCGCTCGCCGTCTCGGCGCGATAGCGTTCCGAGGGCCCATGGCCCGGAGATTCGCCCCCCTTGCCCTCCTCGCCGTGCTCGTGCTCGGCGGCTGCGCCTACGGAACCGCGGCGAGACTGACGCCTGCGCAGGACCAGGCACGCGTCGCCTTCATCAAGGCCCACAAGGACTTCAGCGACCGCGACATGGCGAAGCTGTGCCCCGGCCTCTATCCGGCGGACTTCCTCACGAACCATTCGAAGTGGCCTGCCGGGAAGGCGAGCTCCGGCGACAAGGTGACCAGAGTGACCGCGCAGGACCGCGCCGCGGCGCAGGCCGCCGGCTGCGACGTGCGCCCCGGCTGATGGACGAGGTCACGCTCGAGCGCTTCGCCGAGCTGCTGGTCGGCTTCGCGGCGAACGTCCAGCCCGGCCAGATCGTCGCCGTCAGCTCCGAGATCGGCAAGGAGCCGCTGACGCGCGCGATCGTCGCGAGCGCCTACCGCCACGGCGCGACGTACGTCGACGTCGCCTACGCCGACCCATGGGTCCGCCGCGCGCGCATCGAGCACGGCAGCGACGCGGCGCTGGCGACCGTCCCCTCGTGGATCGGCGAGCGGCTCCTCGCGCTCGGCGACCAGCGCTGCGCGCGCGTCGCGCTCACGGGCCCGACCGCTCCGACGCTGCTGGAGGACCTCGACCCCGCGCGCGTCGGCGCCGACAGAGCGCAGACGCTGCGCGAGGCCGGCAAGGTGCTCAACGACCGCACGACCAACTGGACGATCGGCCCCTGCCCGACGCCCGGCTGGGCCGCGCTGGTGCATCGCGGCCTGTCGCCGGACGCCGCGCTGGAGCGGCTGTGGGAGCAGATCGTCCACGTCTGCCGGCTCGACGAGGAGGATCCGGTCGCCGCCTGGCGCGAGCGGATGGCGACGCTCGCCGGCGTGACCGAGCGGCTCACCGCCGCGCACTTCGACGCGCTCCACTTCGATGGGCCGGGAACCGACCTGACCGTCGGGCTGCTGCCGAGCTCCAGCTGGCTGAGCGCCAGCTTCGCGACCGCGGACGGCATCCCGCATGTCCCCAACCTGCCCTCCGAGGAGGTCTTCACGACGCCCGACCCGACGCGCGTGGACGGCGTCGTGCGCGCGACGAAGCCGCTGCAGCTCGCGGGCGCGACGATCGAGGGCCTGACGGTGGCCTTCCAGGGTGGGCGGGCCGTGCGGATCGACGCCGACAGGGGCGCCGACGTGCTGCGCTCGATGACCGCCCACGACGATGGCGCCGCGCGCCTCGGCGAGGTCGCGCTGGTGGACGGGAGCGGCCGCATCGGCCCGCTCGACACGGTCTTCTACGACACGCTGCTGGACGAGAACGCGGCCAGCCACGTCGCGCTCGGGCAGGCGTTCGCGTTCGCGGTCGGCGACGACGACGCCGAGCGCATCAACACGAGCATGGTTCACATCGACTTCATGATCGGCGGCGACGACGTCGACGTGACGGGCATCGCCGCGAACGGCACGCGCGTGCCGGTGCTGCGCGGCGGCGCCTGGCAGATCTGACCGCCGGGGCGGCGGATAAGGTGCGCAGATGCGACCGTTCGCGGTCGATCTCGTGCTGTTGCGCTCGACGGCGCCCGACCTGCCGCTCGTCGTCGGCCGCGTGCTGGCCGCGCGCGTGGTGGAGCGCAACGGGCGACACGGGATCATCAGCCTCGCGGGCGCCTTCCTGACGGCCGAGCTGCCTGAGGAGCTGCAGGCCGGCGACAGACTGCGGCTCGTCGTTCAGCAGGCGCAGGGCGACCAGGTGCTGCTCGCGCTCGCGCAGGAGCCGCCGCCGCTCGCCGAGCCGCCGCGCGCGCTCCACGATCCCGTCCTCGCCGTCGCGCACGAGCGGGGGGCGGGCGAAGAGGAGGATCGCGCCCACGTCGTCACCGTGCGTTTCGAGGGCGAGGCGCTCGGCACGGTCGAGCTGCGCATCGCGCTCGACGACGCGCTCGTGCACGCCCTTGCCGCGCTGGCCGGTGGGCCGGTGCTCGAGCTGGCTCGCGAGCACGCTCCGTCGCTGCGCGCGGCGCTTGCCACCGCGGCGAGCCGGCCGGCCGAGGTGGAGATCGTCGAACGACCCCGGCCGCTGGACGTGTATGGCTGAGCCTCAGCTCCCGGCCGATCTCCCGCCTGCCCTGCGCGCGGCCGCGGCGGCCGCGCTCGCGTGGCTGCGCAAGCTCGAGGAGGAGGCGAAGGCCGCCGGCGTCAGGCGACCTCGCTGAACAACAGCGCGTCGGCGTCCAGCTCTCTGCGCAGCATCTTCTTCAGCTGGCCGTGGATCTGGCAGACGCGGCTCTCGGAGACGCCGAGGATGTCGCCGATCTCGCGCAGCGTGAGGTTCTTGACGTAGAGCAGCACGGCGACCTCGCGCTCGCGGCGCGGGAGGCGCTCGAACGCGGCACGGAAGCGCAGCTTCGCCTGGTCGCGCGCGGTGTGGTGCTCGGGGTCGGCGAAGCGGTCATCGCTGACGAGCGTGTCGATCCGTTCGATCGCGGTCTCGTCGTCGCTCAGCACGAGCGTGTTCAGCGAGGTGACGTCGGAGGCGAGGATCTCGTCCTCGCGCGTGCGCAGCTCCTCGGGCGTCGTGTCGAGTGCGGCGGCGAGCTCCTGGCGCGTCGGCTTGCGGCCGTGGACGCCGATGAACTGCTCGCGGGCGGCGTTGATGTCGCGCTCCCAGCGGCGCAGCGAGCGCGGCGCCCAGTCCTGGCGGCGCAGCTCGTCGAGCACGGCGCCGTGGATGCGCGTCCAGGCGAACTGCTCGAGCGTCGCGCCCTTCGCCGGGTCGTAGCGCTCGATCGAGTTGATCAGCGCCTCGAGCCCGCAGGAGATGAAGTCCTCGACCTCGCAGCGTGCGGGGATCTCGCGCACCTTCTTGTAGACGATGTACTTGACCATCGGCGCGAAGGTCAGCACGAGCCGGTCGCGCACGGCGCGGTCGCCGGAGTCGCGGTACCGCTGCCACAACGCGAGCGCCTCGTCGGCCGAGATCCGGCCCCCCGTGCGCTTCGTATCCAGCTGCATCTCTCTGCCTTCCCTCCGTCGGTGGTCCCCGTGACGGGGCAGGTATCGGCAGGGGTGGGGATGCGCCTGGATCGCCGCTATGGGGTAACAAACCCAGGACATACGTCCAGAGATCTGGCCTACTTGACATAACGTCGCACCCAGAATGATCCGGTGGGGAGCCGCAAATTCCCAGGGTATGCAGGGAGAAGAACCCAGGGTTCGGGGGCGCGGTAGTGGGTTCCCCAGGGCTCGGGCGCGTTCTCGCTCAGGACTCGGCCGGCCCGGCCGATCACCCCGGTTGTCCGCTTCCCGTTGGAGGTTCCCTCGCATGGCGCTCCGCCTCACCGGCTCACCCACGACCCCGTCGCCCGCCACGCCGACCGACCCGTCGGCCGCGGCGGCTGCGTGCCTCGACCGCCGCGACTTCGACGGCTACGCCGCGCTGTTCGCCGACGTGGCCGGGATCGCGGACGTGCATGCGCGCTACCTCGCGCGCACGCGGCTCGCGGAGGCGGCGATGCGCGCCGCCCAGGGGGCGGACCGCGCCCGCGTGCCGGCGCTCTATCTCGCCGCCGCGCGCGGCGCGATCGGGCTGCTGGAGGAGGAGCCGCGCGAACCGGTGCTGCTCAACTACGCGGGCGTCCTGCTGTACGAGCTGTGGAGCCTCGACGCCGCCGAGGCGCTGTTCTCCGCTGCGCACCGCCTCGATCCCGAGCTGGCGAACGTCGAGCGCAACCTGGCGGCGATCGCGCGCCGCCGCGCCGGCACCCCGCTGACCTTCCCGCGCGCGACCGCCGTCGCGCTGGCCGAGCTGGGCAAGCGCGCCCGCCGCGTCGCCGACCGCGCGCGCCCCGCCGAGGGCCTGCGCCTGTCGCTCTGCATGATCGTCAAGGACGAGGAGGAGATGCTGCCGCGCTGTCTCGCCGCGGCGGCGCCCGCCGTCGACGAGATCGTGATCGTCGACACCGGCTCCTCCGACCGCACGATCGAGATCGCGCGCGAGTTCGGCGCGACCGTGATCGAGCGCGAGTGGACCGGTTCCTTCTCGGAGGCGCGCAACGTCAGCTTCGACGCCGCCACCGGCGATTGGCTGATGTTCCTCGACGCCGACGAGGTGCTCGTCGAGGAGGACGTCGAGCGCCTGCGCGCGCTGCGCGGAAAGACCTGGCGCGAGGCCTTCTACCTGTCCGAGATCAGCTGGACGGGCGAGCTGGGCGACGGCACCGCCGCCACGCACACCGCCCTGCGCGTCTTCCGCGCGCGGCCCGAGTACCGCTTCAGCGGCAACCTGCACGAGCAGATCGCCGAGACGCTGCCGCTGCACATCCCCGAGCGGGTCGAGGCGACCGACATCCGCATCGAGCACTTCGGCTACCTCGGCGCCGTGCGCGACGCGAAGGAGAAGTCGCGCCGCAACATCGAGCTGCTGCTCGCGCAGCGCGACGACCCGGCCGCCGCCGCGCACCCCTTCCTGCACTTCAACCTCGGCTCCGAGTACGGCGCGGTCGGCGACGCGCAGGCCGCGCTCGCCGAGTACGAGCGCGCCTGGGAGCTGATCGAGCACGACCCGGCGAGACGCACCTGGGGCTTCATGCCGGCGCTCGCCTCGCGGCTCGTGCGCGCGCTGCGCATCTGCGGCCGCCATGCGGACTGCATCGCGCGCGGCGCCGAGGGGCTCGCGCGCTATCCGGGCTTCACCGACATCGTCTTCGAGCAGGCCTCCGCGACGCTCGCGCTCGGCGACACCGACGGAGCGCTGCGCCTCTACCGCCGGTGCGTCGAGCTGGGCGACGCGCCGAGCAGATACACCTCGACCGTCGGCATGGGCACGTTCCTGCCGACGATCGCGATCGCCGAGCTCCACCACGCCCGCGGCGAGACGGCCGAGGCGGTCGCGCTGCTCGACGCCTGCGTCGCCGAGCACCCCGGCTTCTTCGGGCTCGTGCTGCCGTTCGCGGCCGCGCTGCTGGCCGACGGCGTCGCGCCGGACGAGGTCGTCGCGCGCGTCGAGGCGCGCGTGACCGCCTTGACGCCGACCGTCCGCTTCATGCTCGGAACCGCTTTGTACGAGGCCGGCCGCACCGAGGCCGCCGAGGCGCAGTATCGCCTGCTGCTGGCGGCCCAGCCGGGCAGCGGCATGGCGCGCGTCGCGCTCGCCGAGGCGCTGCTGTCGCAGAAGCGCTGGGCCGAGGCGGCGGCCGAGGCCGCGCTGCTGCCCGACGACGACCCGCACGCGCCCGCCGCGCGCCGCAGCGAGCTGTTCGCACAGCTCGTCGCGGACGACGCGAGCGCCGCCCGCGCGACCCTTGCGCGCGCGGCCTCCGGCAGCATGCCGAGCGGGGATCTGGCGCTGTTCGCGGCTTGGGTGGACATCGCCGAGGGCCGTTGCGAAGCCGCTGACGTCACCCTGCCCCTCGACGCCGTCATCGTGCTCGCCACCACGCTCGAGGCGCTCCTGCGCGTGCACGAGGTCGATGCCTTCGCCGCGCTCGTCGGGCTGCTCGACGGCAGCCCGCTGGCGGCGCGCGAGCGGCGCGAGCTGCTGGCCGGCATGTACCTGCGGCGCGGCTTCCTCGCGTCCGCCGCGGAGGAGTGGCTCGGCGTCTGCCAGGACGACCCGCGCGACGTGCGCGGCCTCGTCGGGCTGGCGCAGGTGGCCGCTGCGCAGGGGATGACCGACGACGCCATCGAGCTGGCCCGCGAGGCGCAGACGATCGAACCGGGGGAGCGACGTGCGACGAGACTGCTCGCGCGGCTCGAGCCGCTGGCGGCGTAGGCCGTCGCGGTGGGCGCTGCGCCCACCGCTCAAGTTCCACCGTGAACGGCCGATAGAGCCGGGAGAAACCATCGACCCCGGCGGGCGGAAGGACGCCGCGGATCGACTTCACGAGGAGCTCGACATGAGCCTCGACGTCGCACGCATCGAACCGATCACCCCAGGCACGGCGCCCGAGCGCGCGCCGCGCGACTCGCGCACGGCGTCGTCCGGCGCCACGCGGGATGCCGCCGACGTGTCCTCCACGGAGATCCCGTCCAGCCCGCCGGCCGACGTGCTGGACGCCGTCGACGCGGCCGCGCGAACCGCGCGGGAGCTGCGTGCGCAGGGCCGTGAGCTGCACTTCGTGGCGGCGTCCGAGAGCGACGACGGACGCACGCGTATCGAGGTCCGCGACCTCGACGGCAACGTGCTGCGCACGATCCCACCCAGCCAGGCGCTCGACGTCGCGACCGGCCACCCGCTCGACTGAGGACCGAACCATGTCGATCAGCACACCCTCCACCTCCGGTTCGGGCTCCGGCTCGTCGTCCGACTTGGCGAGCCTGCTGGCGAGCCTGTCGTCGGGCTCCTCGTCGTCATCGAACTCGGGCACGTCCATCGACGGGGTCCCGCAGCCGACCATCAACGTCGGCGGGCTCGCCTCCGGGCTGGACACGAACTCGATCATCTCCCAGCTGATGGCGGTCGAGAGACTGCCGCGCGACGCGCTCGCGAACGAGCTGACGGTCGACCAGGCGAAGCAGTCCGTGCTGCAGGGCTTCCAGACGCAGCTGATGTCGGTCGAGTCCGCCGCGCAGGACGTGCGCTCGCTGACGCTGTGGCAGCAGCAGCAGACGGTCACCTCGGGCGATCCGACGCGCATCAGCGCGGCGATGGTGTCCGGCGCCGGCGCCGGCATCGGCGGCTATCAGGTCGACGTCAGCCAGCTCGCGAGCTCGGCGCAGCGCACCTACTCGTTCACGAGCCCGGCGACGGCCGGGAGAATCACGATCGACGGGCACGACACGCAGATCGCCGCGGGCGCCTCGGTCGGCGACGTCGTCTCGGCGATCAACACCGACCCGAACGCGACCGTCTACGCCGCCGCGACCGACAGCGGCACGCTCGTGCTGTCGTCGCGCGCGACCGGCGACACCGGCACGGGCTTCATCCAGGTGAGCGACGCGACCGGCTCGCTCACCGAGCAGACCGCGAAGGCGAAGCAGGGCAAGGACGCGCTTTTCACGGTCGACGGCGTCGCCGGCTCGTCGTCCTCGAACGACGTCACGAACGCGATCGCCGGCGTGAGACTCACGCTCGGCGGGGTCACGACCACGTCCGGGCCGATCACCGTCACCGTCGCGCCGCCGAGCGTGAACACCGACGCGGTCAAGCAGGCGCTGCAGTCGTTCGTCACCACCTACAACTCGACGCTCGACGCGATCAACGCGAGACTGACCGAGAGAACCGTCCAGAACCCGCAGACGGACGAGGACCGCGAAGCGGGGATGCTCAACGGCGACGGCACGCTGACCGACATGCTCACGCAGATGCGCCAGGCGATCTACACGGCGGTCCCCGGCCTCCCGAACGGGATGAACAGCCTCTCCGACATCGGCATCTCGACCGGCGACGCCTCCACGACGATCTCGCAGGACGCGCTCGACGGCAAGCTGACGATCGACGAGTCCAAGCTCGACGACGCGCTCGCCAACAACCCCCAGGGCGTGCGCAACCTGCTCGCCGGGACGAACAACGTCGGCGGCTGGGCGCGCTCGTTCGAGTCCGTCGTGCACGCGGCCGACACGACCGGCGGCACGCTCGACACGGCGATCAACGGCCAGGGCGACGAGATCAAGCGGCTGCAGTCCGACATCTCGGACTGGGACGAGCGTCTCGCGCTGAAGCAGCAGACGCTGCAGGCGCAGTTCACCGCGATGGAGACGGCGCTGTCGCAGAGCCAGACGCAGGGCCAGTGGCTCACCAGCCAGATCTCCAGCCTGCCCGGCGGCTGATCGCCGCGGCGCGATTGACGCTGCGACTTACACTGGTTTAACGAGCGCCGATGTCGGCGCTCGCGCCAGCCGCCGGCTGAGCGGCCAATCGAAGGAGGGGGACATGCAACGACTGCGGTGGCTGCCGTTCGGCGTGCTGCTGCTGGTGTCAGTGCTCGCAAGCGGGAGCGCCGCGGCGAGAACGATCAGCTTCGAAAGAGCGGGGGCAATAACGCTCGTCACGCTAGGCACGCTCCTATTCTCGGCAGCGTCGATAGTCACGGTGTCGTGCCCGGTCACGCTCACCGGGACGCTCTCCAGGGGGCCGATAAGAGAGGAACCCGGGGAAACGCTCGGCAGCATCACGAGAGTGACGACGACCGCGGAAAGATGCGCGGGCGGCGCTCTCGTGCAGGTGCTAGGCCTGCCCTGGCGCATCACCTTCGAAAGAACGCTAGTCGTGCTCCCGTATCGCCTGTACGACCTCGGCGTGCGGATCGAGAGCACCGCCTGGGAGCTGGTCACCCTGGAATTCCTGATGTGCCTAGACAGAGGCACGCTCGAAGGGCTAGTCGCGCTCGCGGGCGAAAATCCATACGCCGTCGGGCTATACAGGCTGAACAACTCGGTCCTCTCGCGCGGGAATTCGTTCGAAAGACTGTGTCCTGAATCCGTCACGGCGACCGGACTGTTCTCGCTGGCTCCCGAACAGACGTTGACGGAGGCGTGACCGGAGGCCGGGGCGCCCTCAACTCTGGGCGCCCCGATCCGATCACCCGGAGTGACGTCGCCTCCGAGGCGGCCTCCACGTCCCCGATCCGGGAAGGGCCATGAGCAGCATGAACTTCGCGGCCTCGCCGCAGGCATATCGAGAGAGCGCGGTGCTGACCGCGCCGCCGGAGCGGCTTGTCGTGATGCTCTACGACGGCGCGCGGCGCTTCCTTCACCAGGCTGCGACCGCGATGCGCGACGGCGACGTGCCGACTGCGCACGAGCGTCTGCGCCGCGCCGAGCGGATCGTCGAGCACCTCGACGCGACGCTCGACCTGAGCCAGGGCGAGATCTCCGAGCGGCTGGAAGGCATCTACGCCTTCTGCCTCAGACTGATGGGCGAGGCACGCCTGCAGCGGGACGCCTCGCGACTGGAGACGGTGGGCGGCCTGCTCGGCGAGCTGCGCGAGGCGTGGGCCCAGCTCGCGGCCGGCGGCACGGCCGCCGCGGGTCGGCAGGCGGTTGCCGCGCCGGCGTGAGCCGGCCGGCGGGAGCGAGCTGGACGGCGGCGTGACCGAGATGGCCCAGTACGAGCGGCTCGCGGAGCTGGCCGAGCGCGAGCTGGCGCTCGTGACCGCCTTCGAGCCGTCGTGCATCGGCGAGCTGGTCGCGCTCCAGCAGACGCGCACGACGCTCGTCGCGTCGCTGCCGGCGACGCCGCCTGCCGCGGCGCGCCCTGCGCTGCTGCGCGCTCACGAGTGCCAGCTGCGCACGACCGCCGCGCTGACGGTCCTGTGCGACCAGCTCGGCCACGAGCTCGGCGCCGTCGACCACGGCCGCACCGCCGCGCGCGGTTACGCGGCCGCCACTCCCGCGCGTCCCATGCTCGACCGGACCGGCTGAGGCCGGCTCCCGGCTAAAGAACGCGCCCGGCCATCCGATCCACTCGCACGGTGAGCCTGTTCGACACCACCCAGCTTTCGCTCGAGGCCGCGATGCGGGGCTCGTCGCTGCGGCAGACGCTGCTGACCGACAACCTCGCGAACGTCAACACGCCCGGCTACCAGCGCAAGGACGTCGACTTCCAGGCGACGCTCCAGCAGGCGCTCGACAGCGGGCAGTCGCCCGAGGGCGTCTCGTTCACGCCGTCCGTCGACAGCTCGCGCACGGTGCGCGCTGACGGCAGCGGGATCGACCCCGACCAGGAGTCGGCCGACCTCGCCGAGAACTCGCTCGAGTACCAGGCGCTGGTGCAGGTCGAGGGCGCGCGCACCAACATCCTCCAGACCGCGATGGGCGTGCGCTGATGGGCCTGTTCGACGCGATCGACGTCGCCGGCACCGGCCTCGCGGCCGAGCGCCTGCGCATGGACGTCACCGCCGGCAACCTCGCCAACGCGGAGACGACGCAGGGCGCCAACGGCCAGCCGTACAGACGCCGCGAGGTGGTCTTGCAGGAGGCGCCGGCCGCGGGCCAGAGCTTCGGCTCGATGCTCGCCGGCGCGAGCTCCAGCTCGCCGGTCAACGGCGTGCAGGTCGCCGGCATCGTCGAGGACCAGTCGCCGCCGCGGCAGGTCTACGACCCGACCAACCCGGACGCGAACAGACAGGGCTACGTCTCGATGCCGAACGTCAACCCGGTCACCGAGATGGTCGACCTGATCTCCGCCTCGCGCAGCTACGAGGCGAACGTGACGGCGATGCAGGCCGCCAAGACCGACTTCTCGCAGACGCTGGGGCTGCTCAGATGATCCCGCCGATCGATCCGTCGCTCGCCGGCCTCGGCTCCGAGTGGCAGGTCCCCGGGACCGGCTCGCTCGGCGGCGTCGGCACGACGACCGACCCGACTGCGGGCACCGACGGTGTCTCCGGCGTCGGCGGCTCGGGCAGCTTCGGCGACGTGCTCACGCAGCAGATCGGGAACCTCTCGAACCTGCAGGACACGGCCGCCACCGCCTCCCAGTCGCTTGCCGACGGCACCGCCACCGACGTCACGTCGGTCGTGACCGCCGTCGAGAAGGCGCAGCTCGCGATGCAGCTCGCCGGTCAGATCCGCACGAAGGGATCTGAGGCGATCACCGACATCTTCCACACCCAGATCTAGCCGCGCCCAACCCCACAGGAGCACTCCCTCATGCCCCTTCGCGCCCTCCTCGCCAACATCACGCCGCGCGGCCGGATCGTCCTCGGCGCCGTCGCGCTCGGCACGATCGTCGTGCTGATCCTGCTGATGAGAATGGCGTCCGCGCCGAGCTACGCGACGATGCTCAGCGGGCTCGATCCGGCGCAGACGGGCAAGGTGACGGCGGCGCTGGACCAGAGAGGCATCGGCTGGCAGCTGCAGAACAACGGCACCGCGATCGCGGTCGACAGCGGAAAGACGGCGCAGGCGCGCATCGCGCTGGCGACCGCCGGCCTGCCGGGCACCGCGCAGCCGGGCTACGAGCTGCTCGACAGACAGTCGCTCGGCACCTCCAACTTCCAGCAGCAGATCGACTACCAGCGCGCGCTCGAGGGCGAGATCGCGAAGACCGTCGAGCAGGTCGACGGCGTCTCCGGCGCGCAGGTCGAGCTCGTGCTGCCCGACAGAGAGGCGCAGCTCTTCTCCAGCGACACGAGCCCCGCGACGGCGGCCGTGCTGCTGTCGGGCTCGACGACGCTCGACCCCGGCGCGGTGCGCGGGATCGCGCAGCTCGTCGCCAACAGCGTCCCGGGCCTGCAGACCGACAAGGTCACGATCACCGACGGCAGCGGCCAGATGCTGTGGCCGACGAGCGGCGGCGACGGCAGCGGCGACAGCGGCGGCCTGCTCGCGAAGCAGGCGGCCGAGTCGCGCTACGACGCCGACATGGCCGCGGGCCTCACCGCGATGCTCACGCGCACGCTCGGCCCCGACAAGGCGCAGGTGCAGGTGCACGCCGACCTCGACGCCAACCAGGCGACGCAGGACCAGCTCGTGTACGGCAGAAGAGGCGTCCCGCTGACCGCACAGACCGACAACGAGACGCTCAGAGGCGCCGGCGGCAGCGCCGGCGGTGCCGCCGGAACGGGCGCCAACACGCCCGCGTACGCGCAGGCCGGCGCAAGCGGCAACTCGAACTACAGACACGTCACGTCGAACGACACGTTCGGCGTCGACAAGACGATCACGCACACGAGAATCGCGCCGGGCGCGATCAACTCCCAGCAGGTCTCGGTGCTGCTCGACAGATCCGTGGCGGCCTCGGCGATCCCGCAGATCAGAGCGGCGATCGCGAGCGCGGCCGGCATCGTCGCGACGCGCGGCGACGTGCTGAGCGTCGGCCAGGTCGCCTTCGCGAGACCGCCGGCGGCCGCCGCGCCGAGCCCGGTGGCGACGTTCGGCGGCTACATCAAGTACCTGTTCCTCGGGATCGCGACGCTCGGCTTCCTCGCCTTCGTGACGCGCCAGCTCAAGCGGCGCGAGCAGGAGACGCTCGCCGGCGAGCCGACCTGGCTGAGCGAGATCGAGGCGCCGCGCACGCTCGCCGAGCTGGAGCGCCTGGAGCACGACGACCATCCGACGCACGTGCGCCCGCTGCGCACGCCCGAGCAGCCCGCGCGGCTGCAGGTGGAGGACCTCGTCGAGCGCGACCCCGACCGCGTCGCGCAGCAGGTGCGGGCGTGGATGGCTGAGGACGACAAGTGACGTCGATCGGAGGCGACCCGCTTGCGGTCGCCGTAGCGCGAAACACCGATTCCGGGCCTGCCGATGACTGCTGTTGACATACCCGCCTCCGACGTCGAGGACGTCACTCCGGCGGCTCCGCGCCTGCCGCAGAGAGTCGTGCCGCGCATGGCCGGCCGCACGAAGGCCGCCGTGCTGCTGATCGCGCTCGGCCCCGAGCGCGCGGCCGAGGTCTTCAAGCACCTGCGCGACGAGGAGATCGAGACGCTGTCGCTGGAGATGGCGAAGTCGGGGCAGATCTCGCCCGACACCTCCTCGTTCGTGTTCGAGGAGCTCGCCGCCGTCGTGCAGGCGTACGACTCGCTCGCGACCGGCGGCGTCGACTACGCGCGCGAGGTGCTCGAGCGCTCGCTCGGATCCGATCGCGCGGCCGAGATCATCGGCCGCCTGTCGACCGTGATCGAGCGCCGGCCGTTCGAGTTCCTGCGCCGCACGCCGGCCGACCACATCGTCACGTTCCTGCGCAGCGAGTCGCCGCAGACGATCGCGCTGGTCGTGGCGAACCTGCACACGACGCTCGCCGCCCAGGTGCTGTCCTGCCTCCCCGAGGAGCAGCAGGCCGACATCGCGCTGCGGATCGCGCGCATGGGCGAGACGCCGCCCGACGTCGTGCGCGAGATCGAGAACGTCATGCGCCGCAAGCTGGAGACCGTGGTGCAACAGGAGTACAGCGCCGCCGGCGGGGTCAAGTCGCTCGCCGAGATCCTCAACCACACCGACCGCCCGACCGAGCGCAACGTGCTCGACACGATCGCCGAGGAAGACTCCGAGCTGGGCGAGGAGGTGCGGCGCCTGCTGTTCGTCTTCGAGGACATCGCGAGACTCGACGACCGCTCGATCCAGCTCGTGCTGCGCGAGGTCGACCAGAGAGACCTCGCGCTCGCGCTGCGCGGCGTCGAGGAGACCGTCAAGGAGCGGCTGCTCGGGAACATGTCCGAGCGCGGCGCGCAGATGCTGCGCGAGGAGATGGAGTTCCAGCCGCCGCAGAAGAAGCGCGTCGTCGAGGAGGCGCAGGGCCGCATCGTCGGCGTCGTGCGCCGCCTCGAGGACGCCGGCACGGTCGTGATCGGGCGCGGCTCCGGGGACGCGGTCGTCTGATGTCGTCGTCGGAGTACGCGTTCGAGCCGCTCGAGCCGGCGCCGGGCGTTGCGCTGCGCGACCTCGAGTCGCCGCTGGCCGCGGCGCAGGCCGAGGCGGAAACGATTCGTTCCGCGGCGCGCGCCGAGGGCCACGCCGACGGACTGGAGGCCGGGCTGGCGGAGGGACGCGCGCAGGTGGCTGCCGCGCTGGGCGCGCTGGAGACCGCGCACGCCGAGGTCGTCGCGCTGCGCGAGGCGACGGCCGACGCGGTCGAGCGCGACGCGGTCGAGCTGGCCGTGCAGCTGGCGGAGAAGATCGTCGCCGGTACGTTGGACGCTGACCCCGAGCGTGTGCTCGACGTCGTGCGCGGGGCGCTGCGGCGCCTGACCGAGCGCCGCCGCGTGACGGTGCTCGTCCACCCGGACGACCTGGAGCTCGTGCGCTCCGCCGCCGAGGGGTTCGCGAGCGAGCTGGGCGGGATCGAGCACTGCGAGGTGCAGTCCGAGCGCCGGCTCGCGCGCGGCGGCGCCATCGTCCGCACCGACGAGGGCCAGATCGACGCGTCGATCGAGACGCAGCTCGCCCGCGCGCGGGAGCTGGTCGCCGCGGAGCTGGGCGGATGAGCGAGGGCCGCGGATCCGGGTCGGCCCCACCGACCACAAATCGCGCTCCTCATCTGGCGCGCGCGTCGGCGCTGTTGCAGGGCTCCGACCTGGCGCGGCGCTCGGGGCGGGTGTCCGACCTGATCGGCCTCGTGATCGAGGCGACCGGCCTGCAGGCCGAGGTCGGCGAGGTCTGCCTGGTCAACGGCGACCGCGGCCACGCCCCGGTCCCGGCCGAGGTGGTCGGCTTCCGTGGCCAGCGCACGCTCTTGATGCCCCTCGGTGAGATGGAGGGGATCGGGCCCGGCACGACCGCTCGTGCGACCGGCTCGTCGTTCCGCATCCGCGTCGGCGACGACCTGCTCGGGCGCGTGATCGACGGCCTCGGCAACCCGCTCGACGGGATGCCGCGCGCCGACGCCGGCCGCCCCCGCTCGACCGCAGCCGCCCCGCCCGACGCTCTGTCCCGGCCCCGCATCGAGGAGCGCGTGGACCTCGGCGTCCGCGCCCTGGACGCGCTCGTCCCCTGCGGCCGCGGCCAGCGGCTCGGCATCTTCGCCGGCTCCGGCGTCGGCAAGTCCTCACTGTTGGGGATGATCGCCAAGTCGACGACCGCCGACGTCAACGTGATCGCCCTGGTGGGAGAGCGCGGACGCGAGGTGCGCGAGTTCGTCGAGCGCGATCTCGGCGACGCGCTGTCGCGCTCGGTCGTGATCGTCGCGACGTCCGACCAGCCGGCACTGGTGCGCATCAAGGCGGCGTTCACGGCGACCGCGATCGCCGAGCACTTCCGCGACCAGGGCAACGACGTGATGCTGATGATGGACTCCGTCACGCGCTTCGCGATGGCGCAGCGCGAGGTCGGCCTGGCGATCGGCGAGCCGCCGGCGACGCGCGGCTACACGCCGTCGGTGTTCGCGCAGCTCCCGCGCCTGCTGGAGCGCAGCGGCACCGCCGAGACAGGCTCGATCACCGCGCTCTACACGGTGCTCGTGGACGGCGACGACATGAACGAGCCGATCGCCGACGCGGTCCGCTCGATCCTCGACGGCCACGTCGTGCTGACGCGCGAGCTGGCGCACGCCTCCCACTACCCGGCGATCGACGTGTTGCAGAGCGTGTCGCGATTGGTGGGCGAGGTCGTCTCGCCGGAGGTGCGCGCGGCCGGCCAGGCGGTGCGGGCGCTGATGGCTGCGTACAGAGAGAAGGCGGACCTGATCGCGATCGGCGCCTATCAGCGCGGGACGGATCCGCTGGTGGACGCCGCCATCGCCCTGCGCCCCGCTTTGGAGCGCTTCCTGCGCCAGGCGGTCGACGACGGCACGAGCGCCGCCGACGCCGACCGCGCGCTGCTCGACATCGCCGCCGCGATCGCCGAGCACGCCGGCTTCGGCGAGCCGGTCGACGCGGAGCCCGTGATGCAGGCCGCCGCGCCCGCCTTCGTCCCGCCCGGAGGGGCTGCGCCGCCCCCCGACGGACTCGCCACCCCCGTAGCCGCCAGTGCGATCCCGCCGCTGAACCTGCGGGCGTAACAGGATCCCAGTCGCGTTGGGTTGTGGCTGAGCGAGCGGCGGGCTACGCTTCTCCCACGCGAGCATGAGTGCGATGGTTGAATTCATCGTTCTCCTTCCCCGTAGGGGAGCCGCCGGTCGGCTCCGTGCCGACGGCCGGGAGAGGGGAGACATCGCCATGCCGACGATGCTGTAGATCGGCGTGTGACGGCGCACGCGCGCTTCGCAAGAATTGCGCGCCGGACTGGCGGGGTTGCGCGCGTTGCGGGGTCGGGCGGCGCGATCCGGCAAGATGAAGGGATGTCAACCAATCCGCCCACACGCAGCGTCAAGTTCTCCGATGACGAGCGGGGCGGGTGGTCCTCTGATCGCCCGCGGCGTGACGGGGCCGCCCAGCGGCCCGCGGACGTCTCGACGCGCTGCCGCACGCTCACCCCGTCCGACCGGCTGCGCTACTCGCCCGGCAGCCTGCTGCTGATCGTCTCGCCGAGCGCGGCCGAGCGCGATCGCTTCGCCGCGCGCGTGCTCGAAGACAGAAACGCCTACCTGTCGCTCGACAAGGTGCGCGCGCTGCTCACCGGCCGCGTTCCCGCCGACCAGGTCGAGGCGCGCGCCGTCGAGCTGCTCGACACGGCCGTCGGCAGACGGATCGAGGGCGGCGAGTCGGTCGTCATCGGCACCGACGGGCTCGGCCCGGAGGAGCGCGAGCGCTACATCCGGATGGCGCATGCCGTCCGCCGCCCGCGGCACGTGATCCTGCTCGAGGCCGGTCGCGACGACGCCGACGAGGACGCGCGCACCGCGCTCGACGAGCTGCGCCGGGTGCTCGTCGCCGGCGAGCTGGGCAACGAGGGGATCCAGACCGCGCTGCGCCTGAGCGGCGGGACGGTCTCGGAGGTCAAGAGAATCGTCTTCCGCCCGCCCCCGCGGGACGAGTGAGCGAGCTGCAGTCCCCGGTCGCGGTCGACGCGCTGCTCGCGTTCGACCGCGACCACGTCTGGCACCCGTACGCCGCGCTGCCGGCCGCGAGCGCCCCGCTGCTCGTGGAGTCCGCCGAGGGCGTGCGACTGCGGCTCGCCGACGGCCGCGAGCCGATCGACGGGATGGCGTCGTGGTGGTGCGCGATCCACGGCTACCGCCATCCGCGCCTCGACGCGGCGGTGCAGGAGCAGCTCGGCCGCATGGCGCACGTGATGTTCGGCGGCTTGACGCACGCACCGGCGATCGAGCTGGCGCGGCGGCTCGTGGAGCTGGCGCCGGACGGGCTCGAGCACGTCTTCTTCGCCGACTCCGGCTCGGTCAGCGTCGAGGTCGCGATCAAGATGGCGCTGCAATACCAGCGCTCGCGCGGGCGCCCCGAGAAGCAGCGCCTGCTCGCGCTGCGCGGCGGCTACCACGGCGACACGTTCGGCGCGATGGCCGTCTGCGACCCGGTCGGCGGCATGCACCACCTGTTCGCGGGGACGCTGCCGCAGCAGGTCTTCGCGCCGCGGCCGCCCGGCGGCTTCGACGCGCAGGAGGTCGACGCGGCGTGGGCGGCCGAGCTGGAGGCGCTGTTCGAGGCGCACGCCGGCGAGCTGGCGGCGGCGATCGCAGAGCCGGTCGTGCAGGGCGCGGGCGGGATGCACGTCTACGCCCCCGCGTATGTGAAGCGGCTGCGCGAGCTGTGCGACGCGCACGACGTGCTGCTGATCCTCGACGAGATCGCGACCGGCTTCGGGCGCACCGGCGGCGAGCTGTTCGCGGCCGCGCACGCGGGCGTCGCACCGGACGTGATGTGCGTCGGCAAGGCGCTCACCGGCGGCTACCTCACGTTGGCGGCGGCGCTCTGCAACGCGCGCGTCGCGCGCGGCATCGGCGACGGCGAGGCGGGTGTGCTGATGCACGGCCCGACGTTCATGGCGAACCCGCTCGCGTGCTCGGTCGCGCTCGCGTCGCTCGAGCTGCTGGAGGAGCGCGGCTGGCGCGCAGACGTCGCGCGGATCGAGGCCGGCCTGCGCGCCGGGCTGGCGCCGGCGGCGGCGCTGCCGGGCGTGCGCGAGGTGCGCGTGCAGGGCGCGATCGGCGTCGTGCAGCTCGAGCGCGAGGTCGACGTCGCTGCCGCGACCGCCGCTGCGCTTGACCGCGGCGTATGGCTGCGCCCCTTCCGCGATCTCGTCTACGCGATGCCGCCGTATGTGATCGGCGACGCGGATCTCGCGGTCGTCGGCGAGGCCGTGTGCGCCGCGGCGGCGGCCGGGTCCGCAGGCGCGTAGGGCCGGGCGCGCGTCAGCGCGCGACCCACAGGGCCATGCCTTCGTCCGAGCGCGAGACCGGCCGGTAGTCGCGTTCGAGCGCTTCCGTGAGGCCCGGATAGGCTTCGACCAGCAACACGAAGACCTTCGTGCCGCCGGCCGCTCGCAGCGCGGCGAGCGATTCGTCGAGCTGTTCGACGGTGAAGACCGAGCGCGGTCCGGTGAAGCGTTCGACGTCGTGGAGCCCGAGGTTGAGCGCGATGCGATGGCCGAGCGCGCTCATCACCAGGACCGTTTCGCCGCGCTGGCTGTTCTGCGCGACGAACGGCTCGCCGATCGGCTGGGCGAACACGGGTGGCCCGCTCTGCGCGACGCGCCGGAGCTGCTCCCACGGCGGCGAGGTCTGCGCGAGCGAGCAGACGAGCAGGCCGAAGGCGAACAGGCACGCGAGCTGCGCCGGCGATGGCCGCCGGGCGCCCGCTGCGAGTGCGCGCACCGTCAGCACGGTGAGCAGCGCGACCGTCAGCGCCCAGCAGGGGAACGTGTAGATCAGCACCTCCGAGAGCGAGTGGCCGACGTAGTACGAGCCGGCGCCGAGGCCGAACACGCCCGACCAGGCGAGCATGCCGGTCATCAGCCGGTCGGGCGCGCGCCGGATCGCGCGCGCCGTCGCGACGCCGATCGCCGCCACGTGGGTGAGGTAGATGACCGTGCTGAAGCCGATCACCGGCTTCATCGGCAGCATCGCGAAGCCGTCGACGACGAAGATGCGCGCGTAGCGGACGAGCAGGCCGAGGTGCGGGAGCGATCCGGTCCGGGCGAGCAGCAGCACGGACACGAGCGCGAGCGCCGCGATCAGGCCGGCGCCCGCTTCGAGCGCGATCCGGCGCCCGCTCGGCGAGTCGGGGCGCCGGTGTGTCCACAGCAGTGCGGCGACCGTTGCGCCCAGTGCCGCGAGCCCGAAGTCGGTGTTGTTGAGGACCACCACGCCGGCGGCGAGGAACAGCGGCCACGCGCTGCGCGGCCGCGCCCCGTCGAGCTGGCGCGCGACGAGCCACGCGAGCAGGAACGGACCGGCGTAGCGCAGCGGCAGCACGCCGAAGTAGTCCACCAGCGAGAAGCGCGCGACGGCCGGGCCGTGCAGCCGCAGCGCGCAGGTCGCCAGCAGCGGCAGGAACAGCAGCAGGCCGGCGATCGAACCTCGCGCCACGCGGCGCAGCACGTCGTAGAGCGCGAGCAGCGTGAGGCCCGTGAGCGTCGCCATCAGCCCGGTGAAGACCGCCACCGAGGCGCCCAGCAGCGACATCCCGCCCGCGAGGGCGTAGGGCCACAGCGCGGAGTACTGCGTCGCGAAGTCGCCGAGCGGCGAGCGGCCGTCGAGCACCGCGACCGACTCGTCGTACGTGAACTGCAGGTGGTAGATGACTGCTTCGAACTCGTGCGCCAGCGACCCGTCCGTGTTCAGCGCCGGAAGCAGCGTGACGACGATCGCCACGAGCGCGACGAGCCCCGCGCCCACGCGGCGGACACGGGTATCGGTCCCGCCCGCCCAGCGGGCCCACGCCGCGCGCACGGCGCCGGAGCGCACGCCGAGCGCGATCGCGGTGGCGACCGCCAGCGCCGCCGCCACCGTCGGGAGCGTGAAGTAGACGATCGGCCCGACGCCGGAGCCCTCGTCGCGTTGCGCATCCTGGAGGCGCTGCGCGACGAAGCAGCCGGCGAGGATCGCGACGGCGGCCAGCTCGACGGCGCGCGCGAGCGCCGGCGCCGCGGCGGCGAGTCGCTGCGGCGGCCGGCGCCGCAGCAGCAGCGCGAAGCCCGCGAGCAGCAGCGGTGCGGTCAGTGCGATCAGGTAGCGGGCCTGCTCGGTCGGCTCCGGGTGCACGCCGCTCAACGCGCCGGGGAAGAAGCGCACCGGTGGAGCGCTCAGCAGCGAGGAGCCGAGCGACGGTCCGAGCAGCACGATCGCGGCGATCGCGAGCACGGCCGCGGGGACGGCCGCCAGCCATGCGGCGTCGGCCGCGCTCAGCTCGGCGCGCGACCGGCCGACGACCTCCGGTGAAGACACTGCGTGCATGCGACGGCTCCCCCGAACCTGTTCGCCCGAAGCGCGACTATAACGTCCGTCGAAGCACCGGCTTGCGGTACGGATGGCGCCGCACGCGGGCCTCGAACACCCGTCTAACTCCTCCAGTTCGCGCGCGTCGGGCCGACTACCCGGACCGTGACGTCGTTCCGTTTCCCCCTCGAGCGCCTGCGGGCGCTGCGCGAGCGCGGTGAGGATCTCGCCAAGCAGGAGCTCGCCGGGGCGCTGCATCGCCAGGCGCACTGCGCCGAGCGGCTGCGTGCGATGGGCGAGCAGGTCGCCGGCGCGTTCGCCGCGCAGCGCGCGGCCGCCACCGGCGGGTCGAGCGCCGTGGACCTCGCTGCCGCACAGGCGTATCTGGAGCGGATGGAGCAGGCGCGCGAGGCCGGCAGGCTCGACCTCGACCGCCACGACGCCGAGGTCGGCGCGCGCCGCGACGCGCTGCGCGAGGCCGCCCGGCAGCGTCAGGCGCTGGAGCGCCTGAAGGAGCGCCGCCGCGCCGACCACGACCGCGCCGTCGCGCGCGCCGAAGGCGCCGTGCTCGACGAGATCGCCTTGACCCAGCACCGCCGGAGCGCGTCGTGACTGTGACGTCGCCCGTAGGCGATTCGCTTGCGGTCGCCGGAGGGCGAAACACCGTTTCCGCGCCGCAGGCCGCGGTCGCGCGGATCGCGGAGCTGCAGCAGCTGATCGCCCAGGCGGGCTGCGGCGGCACGAGCTCCAACGGCGGCGCGAGCTTCGCCGACGCGCTCAGCGCCGCACAGCCGGCGGCGAGCGCGGCGTCGGCGTACGCGACCCCGGTCGCCGGCTCGAACGCGAGCGCCATCGCCGGCGCGGGCGACACGAGCGGCGCCGCGGGCTCCACCCCCTACGACGGCCTCGTCACCGCCGCCGCGCAGCGCTACGGGGTCGACCCCGCGCTGCTGCACGGCCTGATCCAGCAGGAGTCCGGCTTCGACCCGTCGTCGACGAGCGGTACCGGCGCGGCCGGGCTGTGCCAGCTGATGCCGAGCACGGCCGCATCGCTCGGCGTCACGAACCCGCTCGACCCGGCGCAGTCGATCGACGCCGGCGCGCGCTATCTGAAGTCCCAGCTCGACGCGTTCGGCGGCAACCCGTCGCTGGCGCTCGCGGCCTACAACGCCGGACCGGGCGCCGTGCAGCGCTACGGCGGCGTGCCGCCCTATGCCGAGACGCAGGACTACGTCCAGAAGGTCCTCGGCTACGCCAACGCCTACCGCGCCGCGCATCCCGTCACGGGTGCGCCGGGCGCTGCTCCGACCCCGACCCCTGCCCTCACATGATCGCTCCCAGCGCCCTGCTCGACTCGCCCCCGCCCGCACCGAACGGTGCGGAGCCACCGGGCTCCCCGCCGGACACGTCGTTCTCGACGGTGCTCGACGACCACCAGGCCCGGACCGCCGTTGCGGAAGGCCCCCAGACCAAGACTCAGCCCTCGACGCGCCGCCAGGCCGACGTCCGCGCCCGCGACACACGCGACGCGAGCGATTCGCAGCCGTCCGTCCGTGACGACGACGGCACGGACTCGACCGGCCGAGCCGGCCGCGACGACGCATCAGCCGGTTCGACCGACCGCGACGCCGCGCAGGACGGCGACGGCGCTCCGGCGCAGCCTGCTGCGACCCCCGCGGCGCTGGTCGCGCTGCTTGGCGGCGTTCCACTGCCGGCGGGCGTCGCGACCGCGATCGTGGCGGCCAGATTGCCCGTCGCGGCGCCGGCGTCCTCCAGAGCGGCGACCGCGTCTCCAGCGCCTGGCCTTCCCGGTGCGCCCGTCGCACCCGCCCAGACGGGCGCGATGCCGACGGGCCCGGCCGTCCCGGCTGCCGCCACCGCGCTCCCGCTCGGTCCGGCCGCCGACGCCGCCGGAACGCCCGCCAACGCACCCGCCGACGGCGCGTCCGCCAGAACGGCTGTTTTGCCGTCCGGCCTGGCGGCCGCCGCTGACGCGCTCCAGGCTCCCGTCGCGAGACCCACGGCCGCCATCGGAGCCGCGAAGGCGGCGCCGGCCGCAGGGTCCGCCACGCCCGTCGTGGCTCCCGGCACGGCAGCCGACCCCGCCGGCGCGGGCCTCGGCACCGCCGCGAGCGGCGCCGCCCAGCAGCCGTCGGCGGCCCAGGCCACGCAGCCTGCTCCGACGACCGCAGCGGTCGCGCTCCCCGCCACGCCGCCGGCCGGCGCTCAGGCGACCGCGCCGGCCGACGGTGCCGGGATCGCGGGCGGCGTCGGTCTCGAGCACGCGGTCGAGACCGTCCGCCTCGCGCTCAGCGCCGCCGCCGACCGCGGCGTCACGCATGCGCGCATCAGCCTCAACCCGCGCGAGCTCGGCTCGATCGAGGTGCACCTGCGCCAGACGTCCGACGGGCTCGTCGCGCGTGTTGTCGCCCAGCACGCGGGCGCCGCGCAGCTGCTCCAGAACGCCGGCGGCGACCTGCGCCGCGCGCTCGAGTCGCAGGGCCTGAACCTGCTGTCGCTCGACATCGGCGCCTCCGGCGAGCAGAGCGGCGGCCCCGACGACCGCCAGGCGCTCGCGAACGGCGCCGGCGGCGACGCAAGCGGCGCGCGCGGCGGCCAGGACGCCTCCGCGGACCCGCTCTCCGCGCTCGACCCAACCGCCGACCAGACCACCACCACCACGCTCGCGCTGTCCAACGGCGCGCTCGTCGACGTGCTCGCCTGAGCAAGCGAAAGGGACGAAGCGATGCCAGTCAACCCGATCGACGCCGTCAACCCGACGACCGCCGAGCAGCAGACGAGACAGCAGGGCGTCCTCGGCAAGGACGACTTCCTGAAGCTGCTGATCGGCCAGATGCAGAACCAGGATCCGATGAACCCGAGCGACCCGACCCAGCAGATGGGCGAGATGACGCAGTTCTCGATCCTCGAGCAGATCACCAACCTCGGGCAGTCGCAGCAGGCGGCCGCCTCCAACGAGTACGACCAGCAGGCCGTCGGGCTGATCGGCAGAACCGTCACGTACGCGAACAGCGACGGCTCGACCGCCACCGGCCTCGTCCAGCAGGTCACGTTCACGAGCGACGGCCCGACGCTCACGGTCGACGGCGTCAGCGGCATCACGCCGGTGACGGTCACCGATGTGAGATGAGCCAGCCGCTCCCCAACGCCGCGCTGCTGCCGCCCGGGCTCACCGGTCCGGTCGCGCCTGCCCACGGCGCGGGAGCGGTCTCAGGCGCGCAGGCGATCCAGGGTCCGGCGTTCGGCGATCTGCTCGCACGCACGCCGAACGTGATCTTCTCCCGCCACGCGCTCGAGCGTCTCCAGCGCCGTGGCATCGAGCCGAGCGAGCAGCAGCTCGGCCGGCTCGGCGACGGCGTCGATCGCGCCGCGGGCAAGGGCTCGCGCGCGTCGGTCGTGTTCGTCGACGGCACCGCGTTCGTGGTCGCCGTCCCGAAGCGCACCGTCGTCACGGCGGTGGATCCCGAGCACATGCGCGAGCAGGTGTTCACGAACATCGACAGCGCCGTCATCGCATGACGACCGACGGCTTCCTCAACCCCTGCGGCCGGCCCTCACCGAGGAAGCCGCTCCTCCTCACTCGAAAGGACTGATGCCCCGATGATGCGAGGCATGTTCTCCGCGATCAGCGGACTGAAGGTCAACCAGACGATGCTCGACGTGACCGCGAACGACCTCGCGAACGTCAACACGGTCGCGTACAAGTCGGCCCGCACGACGTTCCAGGACTCGCTCGCGCAGCTCCAGCGCGGCGCCGCCGGCGCCAACCAGAGCACCGGCGGCTCCAACGCGCTGCAGGTCGGCCTCGGCGTGCAGCTGGGCTCGGTCGACAACCTGATGTCGGGCGGCGCCCCGCAGACGACCGGCAACCCGCTCGACGTCTACATCCAGGGTCCCGGCTGGCTGCGCGTCGGCCTCGGCGACGGCAGAACCGTCCCGACCGACTTCCAGTACACGCGCGCCGGCAACCTCAACGTCAACGCCGCCGGCAACCTGACGACGTCCGACGGCCACTACATCGTCGGCGTCGGCGCGACCGCCACGCCCGACGGCGCCGGCGGCTTCACCTACGCGCCCAACGCGACCGACTCGTACATCAGAATCCCATCCGGCTCGACCGACGTGACGATCGGCCAGGACGGCGGCGTCTCCTACATCGACCAGGACGCGAGATCGGCGACCTTCGGCCAGCGCGTCACGGCCGGCTACCTCGCGCTGGCGAAGTTCTCCAACGAGGGCGGCCTGCAGCGCAGCGGCGGCTCGCTGTGGCTCCAGTCGGCCAGCAGCGGCGCGCCGACGGTCGGCACCCCGAACACGAACGGCTTCGGACAGACGAACGCCGGCATGCTCGAGATGTCGAACGTCGACCTCGCCACCGAGTTCACGACCATGATCACCGCGGAGCGCGGGTTCCAGGCGAACTCCCGGGTCATCTCGACTGCGGACGAGATGCTCCAGGACCTGGTTGACCTGAAGCGGTGATCTTCCGCAGGTGAGTGATGGGGCAGGGCGGCGGTTGAGGGACCTGCCGCCCTGTCTCGCTCTCACCTCCCCTTTCTAACGAGGAGGACGCTGTGATCGTCCTGCACCGCCTCGGCCACGACGCCGAGCCGTTCCACCTGAACCCGGACATGATCCTGACCGTCGAGGCGACGCCCGACACCGTCGTCACGCTCGCGAGCGGCGCGAAGGTCGTCGTGCTCGAGGGACCCGACCGCGTGATCGACGAGATCCGCGGCTGGCGCGCCGAGATCCTCGCCGACGCACTGAACGGGAGGCGGCCGACGCTGCGCGCGATTGAAGGTTCGCCGCCGCCGACCGATCACCCGGGGTGATATGAAAGCCGCAACCGCAATCGGCATCGGCGCGGGCGTCTTCGCGCTGCTGTTCGCCTCCATGATGGAGGGGACGCAGCCGATGGCGTTCTTCAACATCTCGGCGCTGATCATCGTGCTCGGAGGCACCGCCTCCGCCACGCTCTCGAGCGTCGGGATGGACACGATGAAGAGAATCCCGGCGCTCTACAAGCTGGCGTTCGGGCCGCCCGAGCTGGACCTGCGCGGGCGCGTCGACCTGATCGTCTCGCTCGCCGAGCAGGCGCGCCGCGAGGGCCTGCTGGCGCTTGACGCACAGCTCGCCGAGATCGACGACGACTTCACGCGCAAGGGCCTGCAGCTCGTCGTCGACGGCACCGACCCGGAGCTCGTGCGCGAGATCCTGGAGGCCGAGATCGACGGCATGACGACGCGCCACGCCGCCGGCGCGACCGCCTTCGAGAAGGCCGGCGGCTTCGCGCCGACGATGGGGATCATCGGCACGGTGATGGGGCTCGTGCACGTGCTGCAGAACCTCTCGAGCCCGTCGTCGCTCGGCCCGGCGATCTCGACCGCCTTCATCGCGACGCTGCTGGGCGTCGGCGCCGCCAACGTGATCTTCCTGCCCGTCGGCGCGCGGCTGCGCGCGCTCTCCTCCGCCGAGGCGGAGCTGCGCATCCTCACGCTCGAGGGGATCCTCGCCGTGCAGGCGGGCGACAACCCGCGCGTCGTCGGCGACAAGCTGCGCTCGTTCGTCGCGCCCGCCGAGCGCGAGACCGAGGACTCCCCGACGGACGGCGGCCGGGCCGCCTCCCCCGCCGCCGACGAGCTCGCTGCCGAGGCCGCCTGAGCCATGTCTGCCGCCGCCCCCGCACGCGGTCGCCGCCGCCGTCACAGCGACGGCGCGGGCCATGAGAACGAGGAGCGCTGGCTGCTCACCTACGCGGACATGATCACGCTGCTGCTGGCGCTGTTCGTCGTGCTGTTCGCGATCAGCTCGGTGAACGTATCGAAGGTCAAGCTGCTGCAGCAGTCGCTGCGCGACGCCTTCTCCGGCCGCGTCATGAGCGGCGGCCAGGCGATCATGAGCACGGGCAACAGCGTCTCCGTCAGAACGCTCGAGACGCAGCCGAGAATCGTGCCCAACACGCCGTCGCTCGGCACGCCGGCGACCGCCTCCGCGCAGGCCGCGCTCGCCGCGCGCCGCGAGCAGGACGAGCTGCAGCAGCTCAAGCGCCAGCTCGACGCGTTCGCGGCCGCGCACGGCTTCAAGGCGCAGGTCGACACGGTTGTCACGCAGCGCGGCCTCGTCGTGCGGCTGCTGACCGACAACGTGCTGTTCGACTCCGGCCTCGCGGACCTGAAGGCCCAGGGGCTCCCCCTGCTGGGCGAGGTCGGCACGCTGCTCGGCGTCGACAAGGTCCACCCGATCGTCGTCGAGGGCCACACCGACGACGTGCCGATCTCGACGTCGCAGTTCGCCTCCAACTGGGAGCTGTCGACCGCGCGCGCCTCCGCCGTCGTGCGCTGGCTGATCGGCCGCGGCGTGCCCGAGAGACGCTTCTCCGCCGCCGGCTACGCCGACCTGCACCCGCTCGCGTCCAACGCGACGGCCGCCGGCCGCGCGCGCAACCGCCGCGTCGAGGTCGTGCTTCAGCGCATCCACCCGCTTGCCCCGCAGGACCAGCTTTCGCCCGTGATCCCGAAAGGCACCACCCCATGAAGAGAAAGAAGATCCTGATCCCGCTGCTGGTGGTGGTGATCGCGGGCGTCGCCGCGAAGTTCGTGCTCGCCAAGCCCACGCCGACGGTCCACCACAAGATCGACGGCACCGTCTACGTGCTGCAGAAGGACTTCCTCGTCAACCTCAGCGACGGCCGCTACGCGAAGGTCGACGTCGCGCTCGTGCTCGACCCGTCGCAGTCGACGGGCGCCGCTGGCGGCGAGGGCGGCGGCACGCCGCCGCCGGACGGCTTCGGCACGCTGCCGCAGGAGGCGGCGGTGCGCGACGTCGTGACCGACGTGCTGACCGGCCAGAGCGGCGACGAGCTGATCAGCGAGAGAGGCCGCGAGCAGGTCAAGGCCGAGATCCTCAGAGGGATCCGCACGCGCACGGACGTGAGAGTCAACGAGATCCTGCTCCCCGACGTCGCCGTCCAATAGGAGTCCGCGATGAGTGAAGAGATGGAGCTGCCCGCCTTCGACCGTCCTGCGCCGTCCGCCGCCGCGCCGTTCGCCGGCGCGGCCGACCTCGGGCGCCTGTCCGACGTGCCGGTCGAGCTGGCGGTCGAGATCGGCCGCACGCGCATGACCGTCGGCGCGACGCTGGAGTTGCGCCCCGGCTCGATCGTCGTGCTGGACCGCGTCGCCGGCGAGCCGGTCGACCTGCTCGTCAACGGCACGCCGATCGCGCGCGGCGAGGTCGTCGTGATCGACGAGGAGTTCGCGCTGCGCGTGACCGAGGTGCTGGGCGAGCGCGCCCGCACTGCCGCCGACCCGGCGACCCCCGACCCGATCGTGGCCGCCTGAGGCATCCGATGTCGACCGTGGCGGCCACCCGGCAGCTCGTCGTCTGCGCACTCGGCGCGGAGGAATACGGCCTGCCGATCGAGCAGGTGCGCGAGATCGTCCGCTACGAGACGCCGCGCCCGGTCGCGAGCGACCTGCCGTGGATGCGCGGCGTGATCGGGCTGCGCGGGCGGCTGATCCCGGTGCACGACCTCGCCGCGTGGCTCGGGGTGACGTCGCCCGCAGGCGATCCGCTCGCGGTCGCCGGAGGGCGAAACCCAATTTCCCCGGCCGCCAAGCTCGTGATCGTCGAGACCGCGGCCGAGCCGGTCGGCCTGCTCGTCGACGACGTGGTCGAGGTGCTCACGGTCGAGGCGTCGCAGATCGAGCCGGTCCCGTCCGGCAATGGCGAGATCGTGCGCCTCGGCGATCGGCTCGTGCTGCTGCTCGACGCCGGCGAGCTGGGCGCGTGACGCCGTGCTCGCCGCCCCCGCGTCTCGCCGCGTCGTCCTGATCGCCGCCTCGACCGGCGGTCCGCGCGCGCTCGGCGAGCTGGTGCCGTCGCTGCCCGCGCCGCTCGGCGCCGGCACGGTGATCGTCCAGCACCTGCCCAGCGGCTTCACCGCGCCGCTCGCGCGCCGGCTCGACGAGAAGGCGCAGCTGCGGGTGCGCGAGGCGGGCGACGGCGACCTGCTCGACCCGCGCGTCGCGCTGCTCGCGCCCGGCGGCTCGCACCTGCGCCTGTCGGCCGCCGGCATGGCGACCCTCAGCGACGCGCCCGAGGTCGGCGGCCTGCGCCCGCGCGCGGACCTGACGATCGCCGACGCCGCGCGCGCGTTCGGCGAGCGGATCGTGCTCGTCGTGCTGACGGGGATGGGCACCGACGGGCTCGAGGGCGCGGAGCAGGTGCGCCGCCGCGGCGGGCGCGTGCTCGTCGAGGCGGAGTCGAGCTGCACCGTCTACGGGATGCCGCGCGCGGTCGAGGAGGCCGACCTCGCCGACGTCGTCCTGCCGCTCGCCGAGCTGTCCGCCGCGATCGCCGCGGAGGCCGGCGCATGAGCACGATCGACACGCGCGACGAGTACCTGCCCGCCTTCCTCGCGGAGGCGCGCGAGCACCTGCAGGACCTCGGCCTCGCGATCCTGCGGATCGAGGCGGCGCCGGACGACCGCCTCGCCTCAGAGGGGATCTTCCGCGTCGCGCACTCGCTCAAGGGCATGAGCGCGACGATGGGCTACGACGCGATCGTCGCGCTCACGCACGCGATGGAGGACGTCTTCGAGCTGCTGCGCCAGCGCACGGGCGGGCTGCCGCCGGACGCGATCGACGTGCTGTCCGCCTGCCTCGACGCGCTCGAGGCCGCTGTCGAGTCGATCGCCGCGGGCGTCGGCGAGCGGCTCGACCCCGCCCCGCTCGTCGAGCGGCTGCGGAGCCTGGCGCGCGAGCGCACGCCGGCGCAGGAGCTGGCGCGCGACGGCGACGCCGCGCTGCCGGACCTGACGGGCTGGGCGGAGGAGCGGCCCGCGGGCGAGCGTCTGCTGCACGTCGTCGCCGAGCTGGCGGACGACTGCCAGATGCCGGCGGTGCGCGCGTTCATGCTGTTCGAGGCGCTGCGCGTGCACGGCGAGCTGGTCGGCGGCGTGCCCGCGCCGGAGACGGTCGAGCGCTTCGCCGGCCGGCGCGTCGAGGCGTGGGTCGCGACCCGCTCCGACGTGGCGGCGCTCGACGAGAGCGCTCGCGCCGTCGGCGAGCTGGCGGGCGTGCGCGTGTGCGAGGCGGAGGGCGTGGCGCCCGCCGCCGCGTCGTGCGAGACGGCCGATCCGGCACCAGTGGCCGCGGCGCGCTCCGGCATAGCGACGGTGCGCGTCGACGCCGAGCGGCTCGACGAGCTGCTCCACCTGATGGGCGAGCTGGTCCAGCACCGCACGACCGTCGAGGCGCTCGCGGCGCAAGCGGAGGTGCCCGGCCTGCCGCAGGCGGTGCAGCGCCTCGCGCGCACCTCGCAGGCGCTGCAGGAGACGGTCACGCGCGTGCGGATGGTTCCCGTCGAGTCGGTCTTCCTGCGCTTCCCGCGGCTCGTGCGCGACCTCGCGCAGCGGCTCGGCAAGCAGGTCGAGCTGCGCATGGAGGGCGCCGACACGGAGCTGGACCGCACCGTCGTCGACGCGCTCGGCGACCCGCTCGTGCACCTCGTGCGCAACGCGCTCGACCACGGCTTGGAGACGCCCGCCGAGCGCGCCGCCGCCGGCAAGCCGCCGACCGGCGTGCTCGAGCTGGCGGCCCGCCACGCGGGCGGCCACGTGATCGTCTCCGTGCGCGACGACGGCTGCGGGATCGACCCGGTGCTCGTCGCCCACACCGCGGTCGCGCGGGGCCTGCTCGGCGTCGAGCAGGCCGAGGCGCTCGACCCCGCCGGCGCCGCCGAGCTGCTGTTCGCGCCCGGCTTTTCGACCGCGCTCGCCACGACCGACCTGTCCGGCCGCGGCGTCGGCATGGACGCGGTGCGCGAGAGCGTGCGCGCGCTCGGCGGCGAGGTCAGCCTCGACGCCGCCCCCGAGGGCGGCGGTACGTGCGCAGAGCTGCGCCTTCCGCTCACGCTCGCATCGATCTCCGCGCTGCTCGTGACCGTCGACGAGCTGCCGTACGCGATCCCGCTCGACCGCGTCGTACGGACCGTGCGGCTCGACGGCCTGCCCGTCCGCACCGTCCGCGGCGCCGCGCTGCTGCCACTCGACGGGGAGCTGCTGCCGCTCTGCGACGTCGCCGGCCAGCCGCTTCGAGGCGGCGGTGCAGACGGCTACGCGGTTGTCGTCACCGTCGCCGCCGGCCGGCGCGTCGCACTCGTCGTCTCCGCCCTGGCCGGCCAGCGCGAGCTCGTCACGCGCCCGCTGCCGCGCGCCGTCAGCCAGCGCGCCGTCGCCGCGGGCGGCGCGGTCCTGCCAGATGGCGGGATCGCCCTCGTACTGGATTGCGACGCACTCGCAGCACCCCTTCCCGGCCAACCAGAAGGAGCACCAGCATGAACGTCCGCTATGACGAGCAGCAGCTCGACGCCCTCAGGGAGCTGGCATCGATCGGATCCGGCACCGCCGCCACGGCGCTTGCGCAGATGCTCGGCCGGCCGGTCGAATTGGCCGTGCCGCGTGCGCTCGCGCTGCCGCTGGCCGACGCGCTCGACGCCGTCGGCGAGCCCGACGCGATGGTCGCGAGCGTCGTGCTACCGGTCGGAGGCGATGCCGAGATCGTCGTGCTGCTGCTGTTCTCCTACAGTTGCGCCGCGAGCCTGTGCGAGCTGCTCGGCGTCGAGCCGCGCAGCGAGCTGGGCGACTCCGCGCTCGGCGAGATCGGCAACGTGCTCGGTGCTTCCGCGGTCGGCGCGCTCGCGCAGATGACGGGCCTCGCGCTCGAGCCCGAGCCGCCGCACGTGCTGCACGACATGCTCGGCGCGGTCGTCGCGTCGGTCCTCAGCGCGACCGCAGGCGAGCTCGACCTGGCGCTCGTGCTCGACGCCGAGCTGGGGGTCGAGGACGCCGCCTGCGGCCTCTCGTTCCTGCTGCTGCCGACGTCCGGCGGAGCTGCCGAGCTGCTCGGCCGGCTCGGTCTCGGTGCGAAGGAGTGAGCGGGCGGTGAAGGTCGTGCGCATGGGAGAGCTGGCCGTCTCGGCGGCGCCCGAAGACGAGCTCGTGTCGATGGGACTCGGCTCCTGCGTCGGCGTCGCGCTCGTCGACCGCGGTCGCGCAGTCGCGGGCCTCGCGCACGTGATGCTGCCCGCTGCCAACGCCGCCTACAGCGCCCCGGCGAAGTTCGCCGACCGCGCCGTGCCGGCGCTGGTGGCCTCCGTCGAGCGGCTCGGCGCGCGGCGTGAGCGGATCGTCGCGGTGCTCGCCGGCGGCGCGCAGATGTTCAGAGGGACGAGAGGACCAGGCGTCGCCGGCCTCGACCTCGGCGCGCGCAACGAGGCGGCCGTGCGCGACGCGCTCGCCGCCGCCGGCATCTCGGTCCACGCCGCCGCGACCGGCGGGGACCGCGGCCGCACCGTGCGCGTGCGCGTCGGCGACGCCCGCGTCACGGTCAAGGAGGCCGGCGGCGAAGAGCTTCCGCTGTGGCACCCGGGCGTTCCTGCCGATGACCTGGTGGAGATCTCATGAGCGAGCTCCTCACAAACGACCAGGTCGCCGCGCTCGTCGAGGCGGCCCAGCAGGGCGAGCTGCCCGACGACCACGGCAGCGGCCATGCCTCGGCGCGGCGCGGGCGGCGCCTGCGCAGCGTCGACTTCGCGCGCCCGACGAAGTTCACGAGCGAGCACGAGCGCCGCATCGTCCGCGCGCTCGACGCCTTCTGCACGACGGCCGCCACGCGCCTGTCGGCCGAGCTGCGCGTGCCGCTCGAGCTGGAGGTCATCGACACCACGCAGCTGCCGTGGTCGAGCGCGCAGTCGGCGCTGCCGGCCGACTCGGTCGGCGCCGCGCTCATGGTCGCGCCGGTCGGCACGCGCATGCTGCTGACGGCCGAGCTGCCGCTCGTCCTGCTGACGATCGAGCACCTGCTCGGCGGCTCGCCCGAGCGGCCGCCGAAGGCGCGCAAGCTGAGCGAGATCGACTGGGCGCTCACGCGCCGCCTGTTCGAGACGCTCACGCACCACCTGTCGCTCGTGTGGCAGGACCTCGCCGGCCTGACGCTGGAGGCGCGCGACGTCGACACGCACATGGAGGGCCTGCAGGTCACGGCCGTCAGCGACCCGACGCTCACGCTCACGTTCGAGGCGCGCGTCGACCGCCACTCCTCGACGCTCGCGCTGCTCGTGCCGTGGAGCGCGATCGACGGCGTGGGCGACGAGCTGGCCGGGCGCGAGACGCGCTCGGAGGAGGCCGATCCGGGCATCGCGGCGGCCGTGCGTCGCGCCGTCGCCGGTGCGGAGGTCGTGCTGCGGGCCGAGGTCGCGCACGTTGACATGGCGATCGACGAGGTGCTCGCACTCGAGCCCGGCGACCTGGTGCGCCTGGGCGCGCCGGCAGAGGCCGGCGTCGGCATCTACGCCGAGGACGTGCCGATCCACCGCGCCCAGCCGGGCCGCAGCGGCACGCGCCGTGCGGTCCAGGTGAGCGGTCCGGGAGGCCTCGTCCGATGAGCCCCGCCGACGTCGCCACGACGACCGACGCGCTGATGCGCCTCGGCGCCTCGACCGCCGAGGCGGTCGCCAAGTCGCTCGACGCGATCTGCCCCGAGCCGGTCGAGCGCGGCGACGTGACCGTCGTCCCCGGCGAGGACAGCCCGTTCGACGGCTTCCCCTTCGAGGACGGCCCTGCGGTCGCCGTCAGCGTCCACTACGTCGATGGCGTCACCGGCGGCAACGTGCTGCTGATGACCGCGCGCGGCGCGCGCGCGATCGCCGCGGCGATGGGCGAGTCGCCCGTGCCGGAGGACGATGAGCAGCCGACCGACCTGGAGCTGTCCGCCGTCGCCGAGGCCGCCAACCAGATGTTCGCCGCGGCTGCGAGCGCGACCGGCGTCGTCCTGAGTCAGGCGGTCGAGATCGCGCCGCCCGACACGCGCCTGCTCGACGCCGCCGCCGCCGCGCGCGAGGCGTTCGATGTGACCCCGCACGCCGTCAGCGCCACGTTCAGCGCCTGCGGCGAGCCGTGCCGGCTCGTGCAGCTCGTGCCCAACGCGTTCGTCGTGCGCATGACGCGCGCGCTCGACGAGCAGGGCAGCGAGCAGCTCAGCGGCGGCGCCGGCCTCTCCGCGCTGGGGATCGCCGACCGCGTCGAGCCGGGCGAGGAGCGCCGGCTGGACGACGCGCTGCGCGACATCCGCGTGCGCGTGTGGGCCGAGCTGGGGCGCACGCGCGTCTCGCTGGGCGAGGCGCCGGAGCTGCCGCCCGGAGCGGTGCTGGAGCTTGACCGCAAGGCCGACGACCCCGTCGACCTGTACGTGAACGGCCTGCGCTTCGCGAGCGGCCGGCTCGTCCTCACCGACGAGGGCGAGTGGGCGCTGCGCTTGGAGGAAGTTGCGGGACGAACCGCCACTGACAAGGAGAAGGTGATCTGATGGCACGCGTGCTCGTCGTCGACGACGCAGCGTTCATGCGCAAGGTCCTGACCGACGCGCTCGTCGCGGGCGGCCATGAGGTGGTCGGCGAGGCGGGCGACGGCGACGCGGCGCTCGCCGCCTACCAGGACCTCCAGCCGGACCTCGTGACGCTCGACATCACGATGCCCCGCAAGGACGGCCTCGCCACGCTGCGCGAGCTGGTCGACATCGACCCGACCGCGCGCGTCGTGATCTGCTCCGCGCTCGGCCAGGAGACGAAGGTGCTCGACGCGATCAAGGCCGGCGCCAAGGACTTCGTCGTCAAGCCGTTCGAACGCGAGCGGTTGCTGGGTGCGGTCGAGAAGGCGGTTGCTTGATCAACAACCTGCTCTTTGCAGGCATTCTCCGAGTTAGCAGAAGAAATTTTCCGAGTTAGCAGCGGTTTCCTGATCAATCGAGACCAAGGTGGTCGTCCTGCCCACCGGGGTCTCGGCCATCCGCTTGCAACCGCTCGAAGCCGGTCCACAGCACGTTCATCGCCGTCTCGACGATCTGCTCGCGGGGGACGTGCGGGTGCTCGTCCCACCAGATCGCGAGGCCGGCGAGCCCGGCGCGGATCACCTCGGCGTTCATCTCCAGCGCCTCGGGATCGCTGCCCACGACGCGCTGCGCGCCCGGCTCCTGGCCGAGGATCGCGCCGAGCGCGGCGCGGCCCTGCGCTTGGATCGCGCGGTGCGCCGCGCGCGCTTGCGGATCGCCGGTCGCCTCCTGGAAGTACATGCGCGAGGCGAAGCGGTTCTGCTCGACGTAGCGCGCCCAGGCGTCGAACGAGCGGCGCATGCGCGCATCCGTCGGGTCGTCGCCGGCGAGCTCCTGCACCCACATCGCGAGCAGCTCGTCGCGCGTGCGCTCGAGCAGGCGCGTGAAGAGGTCCAGCTTGGAGACGAAGTGGTCGTAGACGACCGGCGGCGTCACGTCCGAGCGCCGCGCGATCTCGTCGATCGACGCGCCTGCGTAGCCGTGCTCGGCGAACACGCGCGTGGCCGCGCGCTCGATCAGCTCCCGTCGCTCGGCAGCGGGCAGCCGCCTGCGCGGCGTCGCCGCGCGAACCTCCTGCTTCGACAAACCTAACGCTCCCTAGGTACTGTGGCTAGCGATCACTAGGTTACGCGCGGCGAGCGCGGAAAGGCGGCCGACATGAGCACGAGCGCAAGCGAGCAGATCGTCGAGGACCCGGTCCTGAGGCACCGGCTGCGGTTCGAGCGGACGACCGACGAGCACGGCGCCCCGGTGGTGCTGTGCGAGATGTGGGTCGATCCGGGCGGCGGCGTCCCGCCGCACGTGCACCCGAGGATGGAGGAGCGCTTCACCGTCCTCGAGGGCCGCGCCGAGTTCCTCGCCGGTCGCAGATGGGTCGGCGCCGACGCCGGCGAGACGGTCGTCGTCCCGCCCGGCACCCGTCACGCCTATCGCAACCGCGGCAGCGTCGTCGCGCACGTCCACTGCATCGCGACCCCGCCGGATCCCGGCCTCGAGGGCTTCCTCACCGAGGCGGCGGGGATGGCCCGCGCCGGCCGCATCAACAAGTACGGCATCCCGAAGGGGATCGCCGGCTGGCTCCAAGGTGTCGTCCTGGTCGACACCCACATGGAGATGGTCGAGATGGGCTTTCCCCCGCTCCCCCCGCCCGCGATCCAGCGACTCGTCATCCCGCCCCTCGCCCGCTTCGCGCGGAGGCGCGGCTACGGCTCGGGGCAAGCGAGCTGAGGCGCCCGCTCAGAGGCCGTCGCCGACGGTCGTGCCCCACAGCTCGCGTCCTCGCTGGACGCCCACTCGTCGGCTGCGGCGCGGTACGAATCACGCAGATCGGAGGGATCGCGCCGCGTCGCCCAGATGACGGCGGCGATCCCGAATGTCGCACCGCCGACACCCGCGAGCGGGTAGCCGTGATTGATCGCGACCACCATCAACCCGAGGTATGCAAGAGCAAGAACCAGGCTCATGAGCTGCGCGACCCGCTGCCCTGCATAGAACCGGGGCATCTCTTGCTCGTCAATCGTCACCAGACGGTTCTCGACCTGATGACGGTGGGCCTGTTCGCGCTCACCTACGGACAAGAGTCGTCCGGCGACATTTGGAAGGTGTTCGGCGTAGCGATCGAGATCGTCCGGCGAAGGCAGCGGCGACGTGTAACTCGATTGCTGAAGCCCGACGTCGAGTCGTGCGGTGCGCTGCCAGCGCGCATCGTGTGATGCATGTCTCACGACGGCCTGCGGCTCGTCCGCGCGGCTGCGAACAGCGACCGCGACGTCACGGTCGGAGGACGTCGAGCTGTCCTCGGCGGACATCGTTCCCGAACTCCTCCATGTCGCGATAGCGAGCGACGCGATCCGTTGCGAGCGAGCCGACCGTGCGGCGCACCCGCGGGCGCGGAGCGGGCGGGTGGCCGAGCACGATGCCGCGGATGCCGGCTCGAAAGCCTCGGGCGCAGGCCCGATCGTTGAAAGCGGTGAACATGCACTCCAGACTGCACGACCGCCCGACCGATGTCTACAGCAGGGATCTGTGGCTCAGCGACCCAGCGTCCGCAGCAGCTCGTGCGCTCTGCCGGGCACCTCGCCGAGGCGGGTGCGGACGTCGGCGAGCGCGGCGCGCAGCTCGGGGTCGCCGACCTCCACGGGGAGCATCGAGTCCTGCAGCTCGGAGAGGATGTCGTCGGCGTGCTCGGTCGCCTCGAGCGCCTGCTCGACGTAGCCGCTCGCGCCGGCCGAGGGCGCGCCGGGCTCGGTGACGCCGAAGCTCGCGGGCGGGAGGCCGCAGCGCACGGCGAATTCCGCATGCCCTCTCTTCATGCGCCCGTAGGCCGCCTGCACCGGCGCGAACAGCTCCGACTCCAGCCGATCGGCCGTGTCGTCATCGACCAGCTCGTACGCCTCGCCGAGCGCCGCGAGCGCCACGGCGATGGTGTCGGCGGCCTCCGCGGTCGCGCCCAGCAGCTCTCTGTGCCCTTCGTCGCTCGTGTAGGTCATCGCCCCGCGAGCATAGACGTGGCCGCGCCGCCGCGGCTCCCCCATCCCACCTCGTTTGCGGTAGACGGTTCGCGGCGACGATCGTACTGTCGGAGTCCATGGGATCCACGACGGACAAACTGTCGTACGAAGGCGAGGTCTACGTTCGGCCGGTCGGCCGTGGGGTTGTGCTCGAAGAGCACCCAGACCGTGCATACCTGGATGACTGGCTCGAGACATGGCTCGAGCAGTGGCATGACTGCATTGTCGGCGGAGGCTGCTCCGAGCGGCTCCGAATCGTGATCGAGCGACTCGAACCGGCGTCCGGCGCAGCACCCGGCTAAAGGCCGCGACCTCCCTGCCGACTACCGGGACGACTCTTCCCTCGGAGTCGTCCCTCGATGACCAAGGCTTCCCTTCCTCCACGGGTGGCCGCGACGCTCGCTGCCGTCGCGCTGCCGCTCGCCGCTCCCGCTTCCGCGCTCGCTCATGCGAGAGGCGGGGCCGAGTCGACGCCCGTCGACCTGGCCGGCGCGAGCAACGGTGGAGCCCACATCGGCGGGGGCGGCTCGATCGTCCGCACGATCGTCGGGCTGGCGATCGTGATCGGCGTCATCTACGGCGTCGCCTGGGTCCTCAGACAGGTCAAGGCGTCGCGTCAGCCGCGCGCCACCGGCACGGGCCTCGCCGCGCTCGCGAGCGTCCCGCTCGGCTCCGGCCGCGCGGTCCACCTCGTGCGCGCCGGCACCGACCTGGTGCTGCTCGGCGTCGCGGAGCAGGGCGTCGTCCCGATCCGCACCTACACGGAGGAGGAGGCGCGCGCCACCGGCCTGGTCGACGAGGACGGGATGCTGATCCTGCCCGAGGACGAGGCTGCCGACCGGCCCGCGCGCAGACTGCCGAAGCTCGCGCTCCCGCAGCTCGCGCTGCCGTCGAGCCTGCGCGCCGCGCGCACCGCCGCCGCCCGCCCGGCGCTCGCCCAACCGCGCCCGAAGCTGGCGCTGGGGCGGGGACCGACTGCGAGAGACGCGCTCGACCAGATCCGCGCCTGGACGGTCCGCGGATGAGAGCCGACGGCTCCAACGCGGTTCAGATCCTGCTGCTGCTCGGCGGGCTGACGCTCGTCCCGGCGCTGCTGTTCTGCGTCACTGGCTTCACGCGCATCCTGATCGTCCTCGGCTTCATCCGCACCGCCATCGGCACGCCGACCGCGCCGCCCAACCAGGTGCTCGTCGGCATCGCGCTGTTCCTGACGCTGTTCGTGATGGGCCCGACGTTCGGCGCGATCAAGAGAGACGCCTGGGACCCGCTCCAGGCCAAGCAGATCAACACGGCACAGGCGATCAGACGCGCCGAGGAGCCGCTGCGCACCTTCATGTTCAGACAGACGCGCGACAGCGATCTCGCGTTGTTCGTGCGCCTCTCGAGAATGAGAGATCAGCCGAGAACGCGGGCGAACATCCCGACGACCGTGCTGATCCCCGCGTTCATCATCAGCGAGCTGAAGACGGCCTTCCAGATCGGCTTCCTGATCTTCCTGCCGTTCCTCGTGATCGACCTGATCGTCGCGAGCACGCTGATGTCGATGGGCATGATCATGCTGCCGCCCGTCTTCATCTCGCTGCCGTTCAAGATCCTCTTGTTCGTGCTCGTGGACGGCTGGGGCCTGGTCACGGAAAGCCTCGTCCGGAGCTTCCACTGATGAACCAGGACACCGTCGTCCACCTCGCCCAGCAGGCGATGGAGCTCGCGATGAAGGTCGGCGGGCCGCTGATGCTCGTCGGCCTCGCGATCGGCCTGATCGTGTCCGTCTTCCAGGCGGTCACGCAGATTCAGGAGCAGTCGCTCTCCTTCATCCCGAAGATCATCGGGGTCGCCGCGGTGATCGTGATCGCCGGCCCGTGGATGCTCGGCCAGCTGCTCGGTTACACCGAGGAGCTGTACCGCTCGATCCCCTCGTTGGTGGGCGGATGACGACCGCCGCAGCCAGTCCGCTGACGCTGCTGCTGGCCCAACTCGGCGGCATGCAGACGGCCGGCTTCATCCTCGTGCTCGCGCGCGTCACGCCGCTGTTCATCGTCGCGCCGCTGTTCAGCTCGAGACAGATCCCGGCGCGCGTGCGCACGATCGTCGCGTGCGCGCTGGCCGTCGGCCTCACGCCGGTCGCGATGCACGGCCAGCACGTCCCGAACGACGTCCTCACGCTGTTCGGGCTCGTCTTCAAGGAGCTGCTCGTCGGGCTCGCCTTCGCGCTCTCGATCGGGCTGCTGTTCGCGGCCGTCTCCAGCGCCGGGACGATCCTCGACATGCTCGTGGGCTTCAGCTTCGGCGCGACCGTCGACCCGCTCAGCGGCAACCAGTCGGCCGTGCTGACGCAGGTCTACGGGCTCGTCGCGCTCGCTGTCTTCGTCGCGATCGACGGGACGAGCTGGATCGTGTCGGGGCTCGCGCGCACCTACGACCTCGTCCCGCTGACGGCCGCGCCCGACGTCGCCGCGCTCGCGAGCGGCGTGCTCGCGTCCTTCGCGACGATCTTCTCCTCCGCGCTCGAGGTCGCCGCGCCGGTGTTGCTCGCGATGGTCATCACCGACGTCGCGTTCGGCGTCGTGACGCGCGTCGTGCCGCAGCTCAACGTCTTCGCCGTCGGCTTCCCGGTGAAGGTCGTCGTCGGCCTGCTGGTCGTCGGCGCCTCGCTGCCGTTCGTGTCCGGCTGGATCTCCGACCAGCTCCAGACGAGCGTCGCGCAGGCGCTCCAGACCGTGAAGCTCGCGTAGCGGACATGGCCAACGACAAGACCGAGAAGGCAACGCCCAAGCGCCGCGAGGAGGCGCGCAAGAGAGGCCAGGTCGCCAAGAGCACCGATCTCAACGGCGCGCTCGTGATGCTCGCCGGCCTGCTCGCGATCTCGCTGCTGGGGCCCCACACGATGAGCATCGCGGAGGGTGCGATGCGGGACGGGTTCGCGAACGTCGCCCATCCGCAGGAGCTGATGTCGGCCGCCGGCCTGAGCGGGCTGTTCAGCGCGACGGCCAAGAGCTTCGCGCTCGGCGTCGGGCCGATCGCCGCCGTCTGCCTCGCCACCGGCGTGCTCGCGAACGTCGCCCAGACGCGCGGCAAGGCCTCGCCGGCGGCGCTCAAGCCGGACCCGAAGCGCCTCAACCCGATGGCCGGTGCGAAGAACGTCTTCGGGCCGAGAATCCTGTTCGAGACGGGCAAGTCGCTCGCGAAGGTCGGCGTCGTCGGGGCGATCGTCGCCTCTGCGCTGATCCCGCGGCTGACCGAGCTGAGCGCGACCGTCGGCGCCAACCCCGGCGCGCTCGGCGCGATGCTCGCCTCGATGGTGCTCGCGATCGCCCAGCGGGCCGCGTTCGCCTACCTGCTGATCGGCCTGATCGACTACGGCTACCAGCGCTGGAGACACGAGAAGGGCCTGCGGATGACGAAGCAGGAGCTGAGAGAGGAGTTCAAGCAGCACTCGCTCCCGGCCGAGGTCAAGAGCGCGTTGCGCCGCCGCCAGCTGCAGGCCGCCCGCGCCCGCATGATGGCCGCCGTTCCGCAGGCGGACGTCGTCGTCGTCAACCCGACCCACTTCGCCGTCGCGCTCAAGTACGACGGCACGCGCCCGGCGCCCGAGTGCGTCGCCAAGGGCCAGGACCTGATCGCGCTGCAGATCCGCAGACTCGCCGAGGAGCACGACGTGCCGGTCGTCGAGGACAGACCGCTCGCGCGCTCGCTGCACGCGGCAATCGAGATCGGTCAGATCGTGCCGGAGGAGCTGTACCAGGCGGTCGCACAGGTGCTCGCCTACGTCTACCGCGTCGCCAAGAGGAGGGCCGTGTAGGTGTCCGCCGTCGCCGCACCCAGAGGCGCAGCCGTCGGCGGCGCTGCCGGCACCATGCGCAAGCTGTTGAAGCACACCGACCTGCTGGCCGCGGTCGGCGTCGTCCTGATCGTGACGATGCTGGTGATCCCGCTGCCGTCGGCGCTGCTGGACCTCTTCATCACGCTCAACATCAGCGTCGGCCTGGCGATCGTCGTCGCGACGCTCTACCTCAACCGCGCGCTCGACTTCGCCAGCTTCCCGTCGCTGCTGCTGCTGACGACGATGTTCCGCCTGGCGATCAACGTCTCCGTCACGCGCCTGATCCTGACGAAGGGCGACGCCGGCTCGGTCGTCTCCGCCTTCGGCCACTTCGTCGTCGGCGGCAACGTCGTCGTCGGCCTCGTGATCTTCCTGATCCTGATCGTGATCCAGTTCGTCGTCGTCACGAACGGCGCCGGGCGCGTCGCCGAGGTCGGCGCGCGCTTCACGCTCGACGCGATGCCGGGCAAGCAGATGGCGATCGACGCCGACCTCAACGCCGGCCTGATCACCGACGAGGACGCGCGCAGACGCCGCGCCGAGATCGCCCGCGAGGCCGACTTCTACGGCGCGATGGACGGTGCCTCCAAGTTCGTCAAGGGCGACGCGATGGCGGCTGTGCTGATCACCGCGATCAACCTGATCGGCGGGATCGTCGTCGGCGTGCTGCAGCAGCACATGCCGTTCAGCCAGGCGATCCAGCACTTCTCGCTGCTGACGGTCGGCGACGGCCTCGCGGCGCAGATCCCTGCGCTGCTGATCTCCGTCGCGACCGGCATCATCGTCACGCGCGCCGCCTCCGACACCGACCTCGGCTCGGACGTCGCCGGCCAGATCCTCGGCCAGCGCAAGGCGCCGATGGTCGCCGGCGCCGTGATCTGCTGCTTCGCGCTGGTCCCCGGGCTGCCGAAGCTGCCGTTCCTCTTCATCGGCGGCGGATTCCTCGCGCTCGGCTACGCGATGCGCGACGGCGGGCCGCTCGCGCTCGAGGACGCAGCCGCCGCCGCGGCCGCGCTGGCGGACGCCGAGGGCACCGCCGTCGCCGCGCCGCGCGACGCCGCGCTGGAGGCGCTGTCGCTCGACCCGCTCGAGCTGGCGATCGGCTTCGGGCTCGTCGGGCTCGTCGACACCAGCTCCGGCGGCACGCTGCTGTCGCGCGTCTCGGTGATCCGCCGCCAGATCGCGTCGGACCTCGGCATGGTGATCCCGCCCGTCCGCATCCATGACGAGCTGGGGCTCGACTCGCACGAGTACGTGCTGAAGGTGCGCGGCAGCGAGGTCGCGCGCGGCCGCCTGATGGCCGGCCACCAGCTTGCGATGGACCCGGGTGACGCGCTCGGCCAGCTTCCCGGCGGCGTGCCGACGACGGAGCCGGCCTTCGGCCTGCCCGCCACGTGGGTCAACGACTCGCAGCGCGCCGAGGCGGAGGCGCTCGGCTTCACCGTCGTCGACGGCGAGTCGGTGATCGTCACGCACCTGACCGAGACGATCCGCGCGCACGCGGCCGACCTGCTCAGCCGCCAGGACGTCAGACAGCTCTTGGAGCAGCTCAAGGAGTCCAACGCGGCCGTCGTGGAGGAGGTCGTCCCCGACGTCCTCACGCTCGGCGAGATCCAGCGCGTGCTGCAGGCGCTGCTGTCGGAGGGCGTCTCGATCCGCGACCTCGGCGCGATCGTCGAGGCCGTCGGCGACAAGGCGCGCGTCACGCGCGACCCGTCGCTGCTGGCCGAGTACGCGCGTCAGGCGCTCGGTCGCACGATCACCGCGCCGCACGTCGACAACGACCAGAAGCTGCGCGCGATCGCGCTCGATCCGGCCGTCGAGCAGGAGATCGCCGGCGCGATCGCGCAGACGTCCGACGGCGAGTATCTGGCGATGGAGCCGTCGCGCGCGCAGGCTTTGGTCGCCGCACTGCGAACTCAGATGGAACACGGCGTCGCGCGGGGCAGCCGGCCGGTGCTGCTCTGCTCGGCGCGCGTGCGCCGCCATCTGCGGCGGCTGGTGGAGCAGGCGATCCCGCAGCTCGCGGTCTGCTCCTACAACGAGATTGCGCCAGGCATCAGCGTGGAGACGATTGGAGTGGTTGACGGATGAGCACGACGAGCATCGAAGAGACCCCCGCGATCGTGGACGCGCCGGGGATCGCGGACGCGACGGTGGAGCCCGCGCCCGCGTCCGTCCCCGAGCCCGGCGTCACGACCTTCCGCGCCGGCACGCTCGAGGAGTTGCTGCCGCAGATTCGCGAGCAGCTCGGCCCCGACGCGATCGTCGTGCGCCAGCGCGACGGCCTGATGGGCGGGATCGGCGGCTTCTTCCAGCAGCGCTTCGTCGAGGTCGACGCCAAGGCCGGCGGACCGCGCATCGACGTCTACGACGAGGAGCCGCCCCCGGCGCCCGAGTCGTTCGCGGCGCTGCTCGCCGACGCGGAGACCGACGCCGACCCGATCGTGACCGCCGCGGTTCCACCCGCTTCGGCGCCCGCAGCGGGAGGACCGCGGATTGCGGTCGCCCCCACCGACTCAGATTCGCGCTCCTCCGAGCCCGTTCTCCTCGATGTCCCAACCGCAGTGGCGCTCACACTGACCGCCGAGCTGACCGACGCCGGCATGAGCCACGCGTTCGCCGAGCGCCTGATCCAGGACGCCGAGGCGCACGAGCTGCCGTTCGCCCAAGACCTGCGGGCGGCCGTGCGCCGTGCGCTCGCGCGCCGCATCCCGACCGTCATGCCCTACCGCGCCGGCGGCCTCGCCGTCGCGTTCGCCGGCCCCGGCTCGACGAGCTGCGCCGACGCGCTCGCGACCGCGTACAAGCGCGCGGGTCGCGACGCGCGCGCCGTCGCCTCGCTCGATCGTGCCCAGGCGCGCCTCGAGCGCGGCAACACCGACGCCGTGGTCGCGCTCGACCTGCCACCGATCCCGTCCGACCGCACCGAGCTGACCGCGCTTGCCGAGCGCGTCGCGCAGCTGGAGCTGGACGAGGTCCTGATGGTCCTCCCGGCCGAGCTCGACCTGCCCTCGGCGCGCGGACTGTTCGAGCGGCTCGCCGCGTTCGCTCCCACGGGGATCGCGCTCTCCCTCGATGCCCGAGACGCGCGTCTCGCGGCGGGCATCGAGCTCGCCTGCACGACGCGCCTGCCGCTCGCCTACGTGCTCGACGGCGCGATCGCGCCCGCCGACCCAGTGAAGCTCGCGGAGCGGCTGCTGCCATGAGCGCGATGGCCGGCACCGCGCCGCCCGCTCCGCCGCTGCCCGAGCTGCGGCAGGACGTCGTCATCACCCTGCCCGACCTGCGGCAGTTCCGCGGGCGCGTCTCGCGCGTGACCGACGCGGAGATCGTCGTCGTGCTGATGCTGGTGGACGCGCGCGACCCGCTGGCGCTCGGCGACGCTTCGCCGATGAGGATCGAGTACCCGGCCCCGCGCGGGCTCGTGCGGCTCGAGGGCAGAGGCACCGTCGCCACACACGACCTCGTGCGCTTCCACCACGACGGCGCGGTCGACGTCGTGCAGCGGCGCGACTTCGTGCGCGTGCGCGTCGTGCGTCCGCTCGCGGTCGCGCCCGTCGGCGAGGACGGCATGGCGGGCGAATGGACCGACACGCTGACCGTCAACGTCAGCGGCAACGGGCTGCTCGCGGCCGGGCCGGAGGCGCTCGGCGTCGGCGACGCGGTCGCCTTCCGCCTGACCGCCGCCGAGGACGAGCCGCCGATCGCCGGCCGGGGACGCGTCGCGCGGCTCGGCGAGGACGGCCAGCGCGGCATCGCGATCGAGGAGATCGACCGCGACGCGCGCCGCCAGCTCGTGCGCTTCGTCTTCGAGCAGGAGCGGATCGCGCGTCAGCGCACCCGCGACGGGGAGCTGTAGGTCATGGCCAAGGACAGCGACAAGAGAGACAAGGGCAAGGCGAAGGGCGCGAAGGCCGCGAAGGGCAAGAAAGGCAAGAAAGGCACCGCCGCGGGCGGCGCGACGCTTCCGAGCGTCGCGAACCACCCGCGCGCGGGTGCGCAGGTCGCGCGCGCCAAGGCCTGGGGCGGGCTCGTCGGCTTCCTGCTCGTCGGGGTGTCGTCGTGGCGCGCGGGCGCGCCGGTCTCGGACACGCTGCTGCGCGCGCTCGCCGGCGGCGTCGTCGGCTACGTCGCGACGTGGGCCGCCGCGGTGCTCGTCTGGCGCCACCTTGTCGTCGCCGAGCTGCGCGCCGTGCGCAGCCACCGCGCTGCCGAGGCGGCCCGTCGCGCCGCCCGCCGCGCGGACGCGTCGTAGCCCGCGCTAAAGCTTCTCGCCCGGATGCCGATGACCGGGTCGAACGAGGGTGACATGGAGTCGCCCCGGGACGACATCAAGGAGATGCACGTATGTCCCTTCGCATCAACACCAACGTCGAGGCGTTCGACGCGCACCGCAACCTCGAGGCGACGAGCGGCGCGGTCGCCACGTCGATGGAGCGCCTGAGCTCCGGCCTCCGCATCAACCGTGCGGCCGACGACGCCGCCGGCCTCGCCATCAGCGAGAAGCTGAAGGGCCAGATCGGTGGTCTCGACCAGGCCGGGCGCAACGTCCAGGACGGCATCTCGCTCGTCCAGACGGCTGAGGGTTCGCTGACCGAGGTGCACTCGATGCTCCAGCGCGTCCGCGAGCTCGCCGTGCAGTACCAGAACGGCACGCTCTCGACGTCGGACAGAGGGGCGATCGGCTCCGAGGTCTCGCAGCTCACCAGCGAGATCCAGCGGATCGGGACGACCGCGCAGTTCAACAACATCCACCTGCTGGACACGGCGCAGACGATCACGTTCCAGGTCGGCGCCAACGACGGCGAGGTCATCTCCGTCTCGACGGTGAGCCTCGGCTCGGCGGTCGGCACGGTCGACCTGACCTCCTCGACGGTCCTCGCGGACGTCGACAGAGCGATCGACGCCGTCTCCTCGCAGCGCGCGACGTTCGGCGCTGTGGAGGACCGCCTCTCGCACACCTACAGCAACCTGCAGACCTACCAGGAGAACCTGACGGCCTCGCAGAGCCGCATCACCGACGTCGACATGGCGTCGGAGATGACCAACCTGACCAAGAACCAGATCCTGGTCCAGGCCGGCACCGCGATGCTCTCCCAGGCGAACCAGGCGCCGCAGGCAGTCCTCTCGCTGCTGCACTAAGCACCACGCAGCAGGCTCGCCCTGGGGGGTGACGCCAAGGGAACGGGGCGGGTGGCTTCGGCCGCCCGCCCCGCCTCTGCGTCCGCTCTCGCACAGTCGCGGTAAAGCTGAGACGCGCGCGTCCGATGACACGGAACGTGTCGCTTTCGCTCGCACTCGCCCGCATCGACCAGATCGAGCGGGCGCTCGTGCCGCCGGACGTCGCCGCCATGTCGGCGGCCGTCGGGGGCGCCGCCGCGCCGAGCGACCCGACCGCCGCCGCCGCGAGCGCCGGTGCCGGGACCGCGAGTCCGTTCCCGTCTTTCGCCAGCGCGCTCCAGGGCGCGCTTCCCGCGGCTGGCCTCCCCGGCACCGGCACGCCGGCCAACACGATGGTCGCGATCGCCGACGGCGAGGTCGGCCAGGCCGAGCAGCCGCCCGGCTCGAACGACTCGCCGCGCATCGCCCAATACCGCAGCGCGACCGCCGGCAGCGGCGTCGGCCCGTGGTGTGCCTACTTCGTCTCATGGGCCGCGCGCCAGGCGGGCACGCCGCTCGGCGACAACGGCGAGGGCTTCGGCTCCGTCGACCAGCTCTACGCGTGGGCGCAGCGGACCGGCCGCGCCGTCCCGAACGGGCCCGGCGTCGTGCCCCGGCCGGGCGACCTCGTCGTTTTCCACGAGCACGTCGGGATCGTCGAGCAGGTCCTTCCCGGCGGCAAGATCGAGACCGTCGAAGGCAACTACTCCGACAGAGTTTCCCGCAATGTGCACGATTTTTCCGATGCCGTCGGCTACGTCCGGATGAGTTGACCGCTCAACGGCGAATTACCGCTTCTGTGTCCGTGCTCGACCACCGCTCCGACCCCATCCTCGCCGGCCGCCGAGCCGCCGCCGTCGACGCCGCGCCGCTGGTGACGACGACGAGCGTCGTGATCGTCGATCCTTATCCGCCGGTGCGCGAGGGGCTCTCGCTGTTGCTGCCGCCCGAAGGCCTCACCGTGCTCGGCGGCGCCTCCACCGGCGCCGGCGGCGAGGCGCTCGTCACGCGCCACGAGCCCGACATCGCGCTCGTCGCCGCCGACCTGCCGGACGTCGACGGGATCTCGCTCGTGCGGCGGCTCGTGCGGCGCGGGCTGCGCAGCGCTGTCGTGCTGTACGCCCACGACTCCGACTGCGAGGACTCGGCGGCGGCGGTGAACGCCGGCGCGGCGGGGGTCATCGCCAAGCGCCGCTCGATCGCCGAGCTCGCCGAGGCGCTGCGCCTGGTCGCGACGGGCGGGCTGTGGTTCGAGGAGCGCGACGACGAGATGCTCGCGCCGGCCCCCAAGCCGGCGGATCCGCTGCCGCTTCCCCACGGCCAGCGGCGCACCTCCACGCTGTCCAGCTCCGAGCTGCGCGTGCTCGCGCTCGTCGCCGGGGGCGGCTCGACCGAAGCGACTGCGGAGGCGCTCTCGCTCAGCCCGCACACGGTCCGCACGCACATGCGCAACGTGATGCGCAAGCTTGAGGCGTCCAGCCGCGCGCACGCCGTCGCGATCGCGATTCGCGAGTCGGCGATCCAGGTCTGACGCGGCCGGCACGGTCTCCTACTGACGGCGGCGCCCCGGAGGGCGCCGCCTGCACGACTGGAGCTGCTGGGTGCGCTGCGCTCTACCCCGCCAGCTCGTCCTTCGGGCGCTGGGCGATCAGCCCGCGCTCCTCGAGGATGAACGTGCGGTACACGAGCGCTGCGAGCAGCGCGCCGACGAGCGGCCCGACGATGTAGATCCACGCGTCGTCGAATCTGCCCGAGGCGACCGCCGGGCCGAGCCAGCGGGCGGGGTTGAGGCCGGCACCCGTCGCGGGGCCGAAGATCATCACCGCGACGCCCAGCGCCGCGCCGATCCCGAGGCCCGCGAGCGACGCCTCGCCACGCGGGTTGACCGCGAGGCCCATGATCGCCCACATCAGCATGAACGTCCCGAGCCCCTCGGCGATCAGGCCGAGCCAGACGGAGCCGTTGTGCAGGATGTGGCCGTTGATCGCCGTCGCGCCGTAGTTGACGGGGTCGCCGACGGTCTTGAACAGCAGCAGCACGACGAGCGCCCCGAGGACGCCGCCGATGCACTGGCAGATCACGTAGACGATCGCGTTGGGCGTGGAGATCTTCTTGATCGACCACAGCGCGAACGTGACGGCCGGGTTGAAGTGCGCGCCCGACGCGCCGCCGAGCGCGTAGATCAGGACGGCCAGCACGAACGCGTGCGCGAGCGCGAGCCCGGCGAGGTCGAAGCCGCCGGCCGACGAGACCGAGATGAATCCGCAGATGAAGAAGACGAGCAGGAACGTGCCGATCGTCTCTGCGACGAACGCCGGCATCCCGCGCGGCTCTGGCTCCTCTATGACGACGAACTCCACGCTGCTCATGAATCCTCCTGGGAGACGGTGACGGAGACGCCGGGGACGGCTCTCCAGCTCAAGTGGTACGACGACCCGGCACCTTCTCCTGCGGGAGCGCGTCCCGCAACCCCGCCGATGCGACGGCCCGCGGCGGGTGCGGCACCCGCCGTTCGTCGGGCCGGGCGCGGATCGCTACGCCGGCCGCAGCCCGTGCGCGTCGCCGGCGAGCCCGAGCGCGGGGAGCGTCACGCTGCCGGCGTCGCCGGTCACCGAGCCGATCCGCGCGCTGCCCGGATGGCGCGCGCCGAGCAGCGCGATCGCCGCGTCGGCGGCGTCCGCGGGCACGATCGCGACGAAGCCGCAGCCCATGTTGAAGACCTTCTGCATCTCTGCCGGCTCGACGCCGCCGCAGCGGGCGATCAGCTCGAAGACCGGCGGGACGGGAAGCGGTGCGTCGATCGCGTAGCCGGCGCCGTTGGCCGCGCCGAGCCGCAGCAGGTTCAGCACGCCGCCGCCGGTGATGTGCGCCAGCCCATGCACCGGGACCTCGCTGCGCAGCAGCTCGAGCACCGCGCGCACGTAGAGGACGGTCGGCTCCAGCAGCACGTCGGCGACGGATGCGCCGCCCAACTCGTCCGGGCGGTCGTCGAAGCCGAGCCCGCCGTCCTCCAGCAGCGCGCGCCGCGCGAGCGTGAGGCCGTTGGAGTGCACGCCGCTCGACGGCAGCCCGATCAGCGCGTCGCCGGACGCGATCGCGTCGCCGGTGACGATCGCGTCGAGCGCGACGGTGCCGAAGCACGCGCCCGTCAGGTCGAAGCCGTTCGGCGACGGATGGCCCTTGATCAGCTCGGGCAGCTGCGCCAGCTCGCCGCCGGGGATCTCGACGCCCGCCTCCTCGGCGCCGCGCTTGAGCCCGAGCGCGATGTCGCGCAGCACGCCCGGGTCGGCCTGCTCGACGGCGAGGTAGTCGAGCACCGCGAGCGGCTCGGCGCCGACGCAGATCACGTCGTTGACGTTCATCGCGATGCAGTCGACCCCGACGGTGTCGTAGCGGCCGGTCTGCTCGGCGACGATCACCTTCGAGCCGACGCCGTCGGCGCACACGGCGATGCCGAGGTTCGGCGCCACCCGCAGCACGTTCGCGTAGTGGCCCGAGCCGAGCACCGACGCCGACGGCCGCCCCGGGTCGATCGTCTTGAGCACCTCGACGAGCGCCCGAACGCCCTCGTCCGCCTCCGCGATGTCGACGCCGGCGGCTGCGTAGGAATCGCTCACGCCCGGCACACTAGCCGAGCACGTACTCCGAAGGCTCGAACCGCATCCGCCGCCGCAGCTCCAGCGTCGAGCCGGGGTAGATCGTGCTGTTGCGGCCGTTGCGATCGAGGTAGTAGCTGCGGCAGCCGCCCGCGTTCCAGACGGTCCCGCGCAGCCGCCGCTGGACCTCCTCGTTGAACGCCTGCTGCACGGCCGGGCGCACGTCGGCGCTCGCGATCCCGTCGCGCTCCATCCGCTTGAGCGTCTCGATCGCGAACTCCACCTGCATCTCGATCAGCACAGTCGCGGAGGTGTGGCCGTTGCCGACGTTCGGACCGAGGATCATGAAGAAGTTGGGGAAGCCGCTCACGACCGTGCCGAGGTGGCCGGTCGGCGAGCCGTCCCATGTCGCGTCGAGCGTGCGCCCGTCGCGCCCCGTCACGCGCGCGGCGATCGGCATCTCCGTGATGCCGAAGCCCGTCCCGAGGATCAGCGTGTCGGCCGGGCGCTCAACCCCGTCGGCACCAACCAGCCCGCCCGCGCGCACCTCCGTCACTGCGTGTGGCACAAGCTCGACATTCGGCTGAGTCAAAGCGCGATACCAGTCGTTCGAGAAGAGGATGCGCTTGCACCCGAGTGTGTGGTCGGGCGTCAGCGCGGCGCGCAGCGCCGGGTCGCTCACCGAGCGCTCCAGGTGGCGCCGGGCGATTCGCTGGAAGCCGCCCATCGCCCGCGGGTTGCGCTCGGCGAAGCCGGCCAGCTCGAACGTGTAGTACATCGCTTCGCGCAGCGCGCGCTGCGTCAGCGGGACGCGTCGGTAGAGCGCCTGCTCGGCCGCCGTGACGCGCCGGTCGAGCTTCGGCAGCACCCACTGCGCGGTGCGCTGGAAAATCGTCAGCCGCCCGACCTCGCGCTGGATCTTCGGCACGAACTGCACGGCCGAGGCGCCGGTGCCGATCACCGCCACGCGCTCTCCGGCGAGCCGGTGGTCGTGGTTCCAGCGCGAGGAGTGGAAGATCGTGCCCCCGAATCTGTCGAGGCCGGGCACGTCTGGCAGCACCGGCTCGCTCCACGGGCCGGTCGCGGAGATGACCGCGCGCGCGGACCAGCTCCCGCGCGTCGTCTCGATCCGCCAGCGTTGCGTGCCGTCGTCCCAGCGCACGTCGAGCACGTCGGCGCCGGTCACGACGTGCTCGTCGGCGCCGTGCTCCCGCGCGATGCGGCGCGCGTACTCGCGGATCTCCGGCTGCCCGGCGTACAGCCGGCCCCAGTCGGGGTTCGGTGCGAACGAGAACGAGTAGAGCGCCGACGGCACGTCGCAGGCACAGCCGGGGTATGTGTTGTCGCGCCACGTGCCGCCGACCTCGTCGGCGCGCTCGAGCACGACGACGTCGTCGATCCCGGCGCGGCGCAGCATGATGGCCGCGCCGACGCCGCTCAGCCCGCCGCCGACGATCGCCACCCGCACCTCGTGCGGCCCGTTAGTCTCACCGGTCTTGAACAAGAGTCAAGACCATAACCCGCTCGTCGGCCTCGCGCGACGGGTCGCCTCGCGCGTGTTCAACCCGGGTGGCGCGCCGAGCGACGAGAGGCTGCGCGAGCACGTCGCGGGCACGACGATCCTCGTGACCGGCGCCTCGCACGGGATCGGCCGCCACACGGCGATCCGGCTCGCCCACGCGGGCGCGACCGTGCTGCTGGTCGCGCGCTCCGCCGACGTGCTGGAGGAGCTGGCCGAGCAGCTGCGCGCCGACGGCTGCGCCGCCTTCGCGCTGCCCGCCGACCTCAGCGACGTCGACGACGCCGTGCCGGCGCTCGCCGAGCGGATCCTCGCCGAGCACGGCCCGCCCGACGTGATCGTCAACAACGCTGGCAAGTCGATCCGCCGCGCGATCGACCGCTCCTACGAGCGCTTCCACGACTTCACGCGCACGGCGGACCTCAACTACCTCGGTCCGGTGCGGCTGCTGCTCGCGCTGCTGCCGGCGATGCGCGCGCGCGGCTCCGGCCACATCGTCAACGTCTCGACGGTTGGCGTCCTGCTGCCGCCGACGCCGCGCTGGTCGGCCTACCAGGCGTCGAAGGCGGCGTTCGACACGTGGCTGCGCGCCGTCGCGGCCGAGACGCATGCGGACGGCGTCACCGCGACCGGCCTGTACATGGCGCTCGTCCACACGCGCATGAGCGCCCCGACCGACGACTTCAAGCTCGTGCCCGGACTGTCGGCAGAGGAGGCCGCCGGGCTCGTCTGCCACGCGATCGTCGACCGACCCTCGGCGATCTCGCCGTGGTGGGCGACGAGCGCGGCGCTGATCGACACCGCTGCGCGCGGCGCGAGCGACGCGCTCGTGCGCGTCTACGCGTCGCGCTTCACGTCGCGCGGGGAGCCGCGGCCGGAGGCCGCGCCGTCGCGCGAGGACGCGCCGTCGTGACCGACTCCGCAAAGCTCGCCGAGGCGCGCGCGGTCGCCGGACTGGCCTTGCCGGCGGTGCGGGCGCTCGTCGGCGCTGGGGCGCTGCGGCCGCTGCCGCCGCGGCGGGCACTGCGGGCGCTCGGCGAGGCCCGCGCGCTCGGACTCGGAGCCGCGGGCGGCTGCGCCGTCAGCGCCGCGCGCGACCCGCACGGGCTGGCCGTGATCGACGAGCGCGGCGCGGTCACATTCGCCGAGCTGAACGCGCGCGCCGAGCGGATCGCCGCCGCGCTGCGCGCCGAGCACGGCGTCGGGCTGGGCGAGGCCGGCTCGCTCGCCGTCATGTGCCGCAACCACCCCGGCTTCGTCGAGGCGATGCTGACCGCCTCGCGCCTCGGCGCCGACCTGCTGCTGCTCAACACCGACTTCCCCGGCCCGCAGCTCGCGCAGGCGCTCGCCCCGCACAGTCCGGCCGCGATCGTGCACGACGAGGAGTTCGGGCCGGCGCTCGACGCGGCCGAGCCCGGTCCCACCCGCCCGGCCCGCGTGCTCGCCTGGCACGACGAGGAGCCTGCCGCCGGCGTCTCCACGCTCGACCGTCTCGCCGCCGCCGGCGGCCCGCAGCTGCCGGCGCCCGCTACCCCCGGCCGCCTCGTGATCCTCAGCTCCGGCACGACCGGCGCGCCGAAGGGCGCGCCGCGCCAGCCGTCCGCGTCCGCGGCGCTCGGCCCGCTGACGTCGTTGCTGGAGCAGATGAGGCCGCGGGCGCGCGACCCGATCGTGATCGGCCCGCCCGTCTTCCACGGCTTCGGGCTCGCGTTCCTCGGCGTCGCGCTGTTCATCGGCGCGCCGGTCGTGCTGCGCCGCCGCTTCGACCCGCAGTGGGCGCTGGAGGCGATCGAGCGCCACCGCGCGACCCACCTCGTCGGCGTGCCCGTGATGCTGCAGCGGATCCTCGGCCTGTCCGCGGCCGAGCGCGCGCGCCGCGACACGAGCTCGTTGCGCGCGGTCGCCTCCGCCGGCGCGCCGCTCGCCCCCGACGTCGCGACCGCCTTCATGGACGCGTTCGGCGAGCTCCTCTTCAACCTCTACGGCTCGACCGAGACCGGCTTCGCCTCGGTCGCCGGGCCGGCCGACCTCCGCGCCGCGCCAGGCACGGTCGGGCGCGCGCCGCGCGGCACGACGATCGCGGTGCTCGACGAGCAGCGCCGGCCCGTTCGCTCCGGAACGGTCGGGACCGTCTTCGTCGGCAGCGGGCTCGTGTTCGACGGCTACGCCGGCGGCGGCTCGCGCGAGGTCGTCGGCGGGATGATGAACATCGGCGACCTCGGCCACCTCGACGCCGCCGGCCGCCTGTTCGTCGACGGGCGCGAGGACGACATGATCCTGTCGGGCGGCGAGAACGTCTTCCCGCAGGAGCTCGAGGACGTGCTCGCCGGCCATCCGCAGCTTGCCGACGCGGCTGTGATCGGCGTCGAGGACCCCGACTTCGGCCAGCGCCTGCGCGCGTTCGTCGTCGTGCGCGATGGCGAGGCGGTGACCGACGAGGAGCTGGCTGCCTACCTGCGCGAGCGCCTCGCCCGCTACAAGCTCCCGCGCGAGATCCGCTTCCTCGACGCGATCCCGCGCAACCCGACGGGCAAGGTGCTGAAGCGTCAGCTCCGGGGCGTCTCGGCGCGCTCCGGCACCCCGTAGTCCGCGAACAGCTCGGCGGGCGACATCTCGAGCGCCTCGATCAGCCGCAGGAGCGTCGTCGCGCGCAGATCCTTCGTGCCGCGCTCGATCGTCCCGACGTGGTTCGGGTGCATGCCGGCGCGCTGCCCGATCGCCTCCTGCGACAGGTCGCGGTCGCGGCGCGCCTTGCGCAGCGCGCGGCCGAGCGCAACCAACCGAGCATCCGGATCTGACATGAGTCCGGGACCCTGCCCATCCGATCACCTGCATACCAGCCACGATCGTGGTGGAAAACCCCACCATTCAGTGGGATTCTCCCCAGTCTTTCCAGTGGTGCCGGCTGCGCGGCGACGCGCCTGCACGCGTCAGGCGGCGAGCGAGCCTGCTGCCTGCGCCTTCGAAGCGCCGTCGCGCAGGTGCGCCGCGAACGCCGCGAGCGCCGGCGGGTCTGCCGTCAGCGTGCGCAGTGCGCGGCGGGTCAGCGCCTCGTGCCCGGTCGATCCGGCCGCCGGTGCGGTCCCGTCGAGCAGGACCGCGTGGCAGCGCGCCACGAGCCCGTCGACTCGGTCGGCCGGCGGGTCGTCGAGCAGGACGTCCGGGAGCGCGTCGGCCGGGCGCCCGCTCGCCTCGAGCGCGGCGAGCGCGGCCGGGGCGAGCGCGTCACGCTCGCCCGGCGGCGCGACCAGCACGAGCGTCGCGTCGTCCTCGGCCGACAGCGTCGCGGCCCACGCGCGCAGCACCGGCTCCCACGTCTGAGGGCGCTCCCAGGCGGGCGCGTAGAGCACGGCCGTTCCGCGCGCGTCGAGCGGCGGCGGGACGATCGCGCGCGCCCAGCGCGGCGGCGCGTGGCGCGCCAGCTCGGCGAGCCGCCGGGCGGCGACCGCGCCGGCGGCGTCCCAGCTCATCCGCTCGGCGGCGCGGCGCGCGTGCACCCCGCGCTCGGCGCGCGCGTCCGCACCCGCCGCGGCGGCGGTGCGCAGCGCGCCGGCCAGCACGTCGGGATCGACCTCGAGCACACATGCCGGGCCGACGGTCGGGCCTGCGTACGTCTGCGCCTGGAACTCGTCGCGCCGCGCGTGCAGCGCCCAGCCGGCGTCGGGCGGGCAGAACTCCCCGGTCGGGCCCGCGGCGGTGTGGATGACGGGGACGCCGCATGCCATCGCCTCGAGCGCCGGCAGGCAGAAGCCCTCGGCACGGTACGGCAGCACGACCACGTCGGCGCCGCGGTAGAGCGCCGGCAGCTCGGCGGCCGGCAGGTCCTGCGTCAGGTACGTCACTGGCGCCACGTCGTCGCGCGCGGCCAGCGCCCGCACGTCGTCGCCGGCCGTCTGGCCCTTGTAGGAGGTCTCCACGCCGAAGTCCTTCACCACGAGCCGCACGTCGTCGTCAGGCCCGAAAGCGCGCGCCCACGCGGCCAGCAGCACGTCGATCCCCTTGCGCCAGATCGTCCCCCCGACGAACAGGAAGGTGCAGCCCGCCGGCTCGCCCAGCTCGAGCGCCCGGCCGCCGGGCGCGAAGCGTTCGAGGTCGACGCCGTTGGGCACTACGTCCACGATCCCGGGGGGCATGCCGCCGGCGACGTAGCCGTCGCGCACGAACGCGCTCGGCACCCACACGCGGTCGACCCGCTCGCGCACCGTCTGGACCCACGCACGCGGCGGCGCCCCTACCTCCCACGGCAGGATCAGGATCGTCGGCCCTTCGCTGCCCGGCGAGAAGTCGGGCGGCCAGGAGTGCGAGATCGTCGGACACGCGAGCGGCGTCTGCCCGCTCCGCGGCGTGCTTCGCACGATCTCGTACCCCAGCCGCGAGAGCGCACCGCCGAGCCCGTCGTTGACATGGGCCAGCGAGTGCACGCCGCCGTGCTCGCCACGCAGGACGAGCGAAGCAGCGGGGGCGGTGTCGGAGTGCGGAGCCATCGTCGATCACCCAGGTGATCGGCGCGGGCCCGCTCGGATTGAGTCAGCGCCGCGCGCGACGGCGCCGCAGGCGTGCGAGCACGAGCCCCGCGAGCCCAAGGCGGTAGGCCGCGTACGGTGCCAGCGAGCGATCCCGCTCGACCTGGCGGATCAGCCACGTGGAGGCGAGCGTCGAGGCGAACGACGCGCCCGTGCCGAGCGCGAACGCCACGTGCACGTCGCGCGGCAGCCCGCGCTTCCACAGGCGCACGCCCTTCAGCCCGGTGGCGGCGAGGATCAGCGGCAGCGCGGCATGGCGCGAGAGCACGTTCGCGTCCGCGCGCGTGAAGCGGCGCCAGCGCGCCGCCGCGAGCGTGGCGCCGTTGCGCGACACCCCCGGCACGAGCGCGCACGCCTGGCCGATCCCGAGTGCCAGCGCATCGCCCGCCGTCGCCGAGTCGCGCTCGCGCTCCTGCGGCATGCGGTCGGCGGCGGCCATCGCGAGCGCGCCGAGCACGAGCCCGGCGGCGGTCGTCCCCGGCGTGCCGAGGTGGCGCTCGATCGGCCGCTCGAACAGGAACGCCAACGCGCCCGCCGGCGCGAACGACAGCACGAGCAGCGTCAGCCGCCTGCGGTCGAGCCCCCGCGCCGTCTCGCCGACCTCGCTGCGCAGCCCGATCAGCAGCGCGGCCGCCGTGCCCGCGTGCAGCGCGACCTCGAACGCCTTGCGCAGCTCGGGGTCCAGCTCGCAGTAGCGCCAACCGGCGAGCCACGGGATCAGCGCGACATGCCCGGAGGAGGAGATCGGCAGCAGCTCGGCGGGGCCGTGCAGCACGCCGAGGGCAAGCGCCTCGGGCAGCGGCAGCGCACCGGCGCTCGCCGCGCGTCGCTCGCCCGCCCCGCTCACGCGGTCAAGTCGGCGGCGGGCTCGCGCTCGCCGGCGGGCGGCTCGGACGGCGGAGCGGTCCCCCTGCGCCGTCTGACGATCCACCAGACGATCCCGGCGGCGAGCAGCACGAGCACGACGTAGTCGACGTAGTGCAGCGCGTCCTTCCATCTCGTCCAGTTGTGGCGCGTCTGCTGGCCGGCGTACGCGAGCCCGAGGCACCACGGGATCGAGCCGATCGCCGTGTAGAGCGTGAAGCGCCAGAAGGCCATCCGCGCGACCCCGGCCGGCACCGAGATGAATGCGCGTATGACCGGCAGCAGGCGCCCGACGAGCACGGCGATCGCGCCCCAGCGTCTGAACCAGCGCTCGGCCATCGCGAGTCTCGCGGGCGAGACGTGCAGCTTGTTGCCGTGGCGCTCGACCAGCTCGAGCCGCCCGTAGTAGCCGACCGCGTAGGCGATCCACGAGCCGGCGACGTTGCCCGCGACGCCGGCGGCGGTCGCCGCCAGCAGCGAGTATCTGCCGAGCGCGACGTTGAAGCCGGCGAACAGCATCACGACCTCGGACGGGATCGGGATGCACGCGCTGCCGAGCAGCGAGAGCAGGAACACGCCGGCGAGGCCGAGATCGCCGATCACGTTCGTGGCGAAGTCGGCGAGCGCACCGGTTACCGAGGCGAGGACGAGCACGAGCGGAAGGGTAACGGGGTGGACTGCCCGGCCGTGCAAACAGCAGGGAAAGGGTGCGCGGCGGCGAAGGCCCGATCGTGCCGTTCCGCCGCCGCATCCTGCTCGCGCTCGCGCCCGTTGCCCTCGCGCTGCCCGCGCTGGCTGGATGCGGCGGCGGCGCGGGCACGAGCGCGCACGTGACGACGCGGACCGTCACCCACACGGTGACGGTGCCCGCGACGACGACTGCGACCGCGACCACCGGCGGGACGACGAACGCCGCGCCTCCGCCGAACCCGAGCGCGACGCTGTCGCTGCACGCCGCCGAGCAGGTGCTCGCCGCGCACGGCTACGCGACGCTGACCGAGAGAGACTGGCGTCCGGACCAGCCGCTGAAGGTGCTGCTCGGCGTCGCCACGGGCGGCCCGTCCGGCACGCGCCGCGAGCTGGCGTTCTTCTTCGTCGGGGCCACGTTCATCGGCAACGACACGGCGGCTCCGAGCGGGCAGCTCGAGGTCGCCGCGCAAGGCGGCGACAACGTGACGCTTCAGTACGGGCTCTACAGACCGTCCGACGCGATCGACGACCCGACCGGCGGCAGCGCGTCGGTGACCTACCACTGGACCGGCACGAGACTCGTCCCGCAGGACCCGATCCCCACCGCGGCGCCGAACGCCCCGCTGAGCCGCCGATAGATGGTCGTGGACCCGACCATCTAGGCTCCGGCGCGCCCGTGCCCGTCCCCCTGTTCGACACCGTCACGCCGGTTGCGCCGCTGCGCGCCGAGATCGACGCCGCCGTGGCCGGGGTGCTCGACCGCGGCGTCTACATCCTCGGCCCCGAAGTCGAGGCGTTCGAGCGCGAGCTGGCGGACTACCTCGGCGCGAAGCACGTCGTCGGCGTCGCGAACGGCACCGACGCGCTGACGATCGCGCTGCAGGCGCTCGGCGTCGGCCCGGGCGACGAGGTCGTCGTGCCGGCCTTCACCTTCTACGCGAGTGCCGAGGCGATCCCGCCGACCGGCGCCACCCCGGTCTTCTGCGACGTCGATCCGGAGACCATGAACATCACTCCCGAGACGGTGCGCGCCGCGCTCACGCCGCGCACGAGAGCGGTGATCGCGGTCGACCTGTTCGGCAACCCGGCGCCGATCCCGCAGATCGCCGCGCTGGGCGTGCCGGTCGTGGAGGACGCGGCGCAGGCGGCGGGGGCGCGCCTGGGCGATCGCGCCGCCGGTGCGCTCGGCGCGATCGCGACGTTCTCCTTCTTCCCCTCCAAGAACCTCGGCTGCTTCGGCGACGGCGGCGCGATCGCGACCGACGACGACGCGCTCGCCGACGCCGCCCGTGTGCTGGGCTTCCACGGCTCGCGCGACAAGGTCTCCTACGAGCGGATCGGCTGGAACTCGCGGCTCGACGAGCTGCAGGCAGCGATCCTGCGCGTGCTGCTGCCGTCGCTTGACGCGTGGGCGGACGGCCGCCGCGCGGCGGCCGCGCACTACGCGGACGCCGGGCTGGGGGAGCTGGTCGCGCTGCCGGTGGCCACCGAGGGCGCCGTTCCCGCATGGCACCTGTTCGTCGCGCGCCACGAGCGCGCCGCCGAGCTGGAGGCTGCACTGGGGGCCGCCGGGATCGGCGCGCGCGGCTACTACCGCACGCCGCTCCACCATCAGCCCGCGCTCGCGCCGTGGGTCCCGGCCGACCTGTCGCTGCCCGCCACCGACGAGCTGGCCCGCACGCACCTCGCGATCCCGATGAACCCGCTGCTCGACCGCGTCGCCGCCGACGAGGTGACCGCGGCCGTGCGCGCGGCGCTCGCGGCCTGACGGTGCCGCCCCGACCATGCGCGTCTGGATCGACCTCACCAACTCGCCCCACGTGCTCGTCATGCGGCCCGTGATCGACGTGCTGCGCGCCGACGGCCACGAGGTGCATGTGACCGCGCGCGACTTCGCGCAGACGCTCGCGCTGTGCGAGCGCTTCGGGATCGAGCACACCGCGATCGGTCATCACCGCGGCGGGAGGCTCGCCGCGAAGGGCCTCGGCCTCGCGCAGCGCTCCGGCGCGCTCGTGCGTTGGGCGCGCCGCCACGGCCCGTTCGACCTCGCGCTCGGCCACGGCTCCAACGACGTGACGGTCGCCGCCGCGCTGCTGCGGATCCCGTGCAGCACGACCTTCGACTACGAGTGGGCGACCGTCCAGCACACGGTCAACTGCCGCCTCGCGCAGGCGGTCGTCGTGCCGGAGGCGATCCCGCCCGAGCGGCTCGACCGCTACGGCGCGCGCAAGAAGCTCCACCGCTATGCCGGGCTGAAGGAGGAGTACTACCTCGCCGACTTCGAGCCCGACCCGGCGGTGCTGGACGAGCTGAGCCTCGACCCCGCTCAGCCGATCGTCGTCGTGCGCACCCCGCCGGTCGTCTCGCTCTACCACCGCTTCGAGCACGACACGTTCGGCGCGGTGCTGGCGCGGCTGCGCGACGAGGGCGCGCAGGCCGTCGTGCTGCCGCGCACAGCCGAGCAGCGCGCCGAGCTGAGCGCGGCCGGCGGCTTCACGATCCCCGAGCGCGCGATCGACGCCCAGTCGCTGATCGCCTACGCCGACCTCGTCATCAGCGCCGGCGGCACGATGAACCGCGAGGCCGTCGCCCTCGGCACGCCCGTCTTCTCCTCGTTCGAGGGCAGACTCGGCGCCGTCGACGAGCAGCTCATCGCCGAGGGCCGCCTCAAGCTCCTGCGCGACCCGGCCGACGTCGTCGTCGCCAAGCGCCCCCCCGCCGCGCCGGGTGCGCCACAGCGCATTCGCCGCGACCCACGCGACTTCACGCGACTGCTGTCACGCCCTGCAGCAAGGTGACCGCGACGGAGTCGACCGGAGCGTCGACGATGTCGAGGGTGCAGCCCGACGCCCGGTCGACGATCTCCACCTCGACTTCGTCGCGGTGCGTGTTCACCACGGCGCCCTCGGTGCCGGCCGGCCATCTGCCGATCCGCTTCGTGAAGCGGACGCAGTCGATCTCCTCGATTCCGTGTGCGTAGGGCATGTTCTCCTCAGCGGTCTCCGATGAAGGCGGTGACGAGTCGCGGCCTGTCACCAACGTAGCGCAGCTCCCAGCCCGTGGTGACGGCCACGACACGGTTCTCGTGGATGCGCACACCGCGAACTGGCACGAGCACCCCGCAGCCCACTGTGCCGTCGGGTTTCGGTCGCACTCTGGTGACAGGCTCGGTCAGCACGCCAGCGGCGATCTCGGCGGCGAGATGATGGATGTCCGCGAGCGTGATGCCGAGCACTTGTCGGAAGCGGAACGCCTTGGCCCCACCGACCTCGTGCTCCATCGCCAGCGAGTACGTGGCCAGCTTCCGCCGCACGCCGACCGCCTCCGCAGCCCGCGGCAACGGCTCTCCGATTTGCGGCGGCCATGACACCGCCGGACCCTGCGACGGTCGCCTGCCACGGATCTACGCGCATTCGCACCAATTCCGCGGCGGACTGGCGGAAGGGCGCGCCCGCGCCGTAGACTCTGCGCAATGCGCCGGTGGTATCGCTCCGGGGCGTTCCCGGTTCACCGCCACTCCCTCGTGCAGCTGATCGTGGACGGTGGGCTGATCGCCCTCGCGTACGCGCTCGCGTTCGAGCTGCGTTTCGACAACGGCATCCCACGCCGCTACGACCTGCTGCGCGACCACACGATCCTGTGGGTGGTCCCGCTCTGCATCGCCGTCTTCATGGCCTTCGGGCTCTACCAGCGGCTGTGGACCTACGTCGGCCAGCGCGACTACGAGGCGCTGCTGCGCGCCGTCGTCGTCTCCGCGATCCTCGTCGTCGGCGGGATCGCGCTCGCGCACCCCGTCGAGGTGAAGGCGCACACCGGCGACCAGCTCGCCGTCGGGATGCCCGTCGGCGTGGCCGCGATGTGGGTGATGCTGACGCTGTTCCTCACCGCCGGCGCGCGCTTCCTCTCGCATCTCGTCTTCGAGGGCCGCGTCGGTCGCGGCCCGCGGATGCGCAAGGGTGCGCGCACGGTGCTGATCGTCGGCGGCGGCGACGGCGGCCGTCTCGTCGCGCGCGAGCTGGTGCGCAACCCGGACCTCGGCCTCACGCCGATCGGCTTCGTCGACGACGACCCGCGCAAGCGCGGCATGAAGGACGAGCACCACCTCAGAGTCCTCGGCACCACCTCTGACGAGGATCTCGCGCGGGTGCTCGAGAAGGTCACCCCCGACGAGGTCGTCGTGGCGATCCCGTCCGCGCCCGGCACGCTGCGCGGCCGCGTCGTCGCGGCCTGCCGCCCGCGCGGGATCCCCGTGCGCACGCTGCCGACGGTCTTCGAGCTGCTGCAGGACGGCACGAACGGCAACGGCGGCATCAGAGTCATGCGCCAACTGCGCGAGCTGAAGGTCGAGGACGTGCTCGGCCGCGAGCCGGTGCGGATGGAGCTCGACCGCGTCGGCGCCTACCTCGCCAACCAGGTCGTGCTCGTGACCGGCGCGGGCGGCTCGATCGGCGGCGAGCTGTGCCGCCAGATCGCGCGCGTGGGCCCGCGCAAGCTCGTGCTCGTCGACCACGCCGAGGACAACCTGTTCGAGATCGCGCGCGAGCTGGAGGAGGAGCGCCACGTGCGCACCGCCGTCCCGGTGCTGGCCGACTGCAAGGAGGAGGAGCGCATGCGGGAGGTGCTCGCCGAGCACCGTCCGGCGGTCGTCTTCCACGCCGCCGCCTACAAGCACGTCGGCATGATGGAGCTGAACCCCGTCGAGGCCGTGCGCAACAACGCGCTGGCGACGCGGCTCGTCGCGCGCATCGCCGGCGAGCTGGGCGTCAAGACGTTCGTGCTCGTCTCGACCGACAAGGCCGTCTCGCCCGCGACCGTGATGGGCGCCTCCAAGGCGCTCGCCGAGTGGGCCGTTGAAGCGGCCGCCGAACGCCACCCCGGCACGCGCTTCGCGACCGTCCGCTTCGGGAACGTCTTGGGCTCCTCCGGCTCGGTCGTGCCGATCTTCCGCCGCCAGATCGCTGCGGGCGGGCCTGTCACCGTGACGGACGCGCGCATGCAGCGCTACTTCATGACGATCCCGGAGGCGGTGCAGCTGATCATCCGTTCCGGCTCGCTGTCGGAGCGCTCGGGCGAGGTGTTCGTGCTGGAGATGGGCGAGCCGGTGCTGATCGTCGACCTGGCGAAGGCGATGATCCGCCTGTCGGGCTTCGAGCCGGAGAGGGACATCGCGATCGAGGTCGTCGGCGCGCGCCCCGGCGAGAAGCTCCATGAGGAGCTGTTCAACCTCTACGAGCGCCCGCAGCCGACGCCGGCCGAGAAGATCCTGCGCGCCGAACGGCCGCGCCTGGATCCCGCCTGGGTCGAGCGCACGTTCGGCGAGATCAACCTGTTCGTACTCGAGGGCGACGCCGCCGCGCTGGCCGCGAAGGTGAGCGAGCTGTCGGCCGTGCGGACCGCCGCGCCGCCCGTCGGGGTACCCTCGTCGGACGCTTGATGGCCATCTAGCGTGCACCGGCTCCCCCTTTGGCCGTGATCTTCGCCTTCTCGATCCACAGCTTCGTCGACAAGATCGGCGCCTACGCGGGCTTCGCCGCGGTGATCGGGCTCGCCCTGTTCGCCCTGCTGCTGTTCGCGCAGGCGCGCGAGCTGCGGCGCATGCGCGAGTGGGGCGCGCACGCGCACGACCGCATCGGCGAGCTGGAGAGACGCCTCGCGGCGGCGCTCGAGCTGGCGCGCCGCGCGAGCACGTCGCAGCGGACGATGCCGCCGGCCGCTCCGGCGGCGCGCCCGGGGGCCGCCGCACGCTCCGCCGCGGCCACGCGCGGACCGGTCGTCGCGAGCACGAGCGCGCCCACGCGGCTGCCGTTGCTGCCGGCCGCGCCGGTGGGCGTCGGCGGCGCCGCGCTCGGTTCGGCGACCGTGTTCCTGCCGCTGCCGAAGCAACCGCCCGCCGCTGCGCCGGCACCCGCGCGCGCCCCGGGTGCCGTCCCCGCCGGACTCCCGGCTGTGGCTGCCGCGGCGTCGGCTGCAGCGGTTGCCACCCCGCCTCCGGCAGCCGCTCCCCCCGCCCCGGCGACCGCTGCGGCCTCTCAGGGCGTCCCGCCAGCTCCGGCGCCCGCGCCCGCTGTCCCGAGCTCCACGAACGGCCACAGCGACACGTTCCCGCCGGTTCCGGCGGTGCGCCGTGCCGCACCGCCGGCCCGCGCGGCCGCCGGCAGACGCCCGCCCCCGCGCGGGCGGGCCGGGGCGCCGCCGGCGCGCGCCGGCGCGCGTCCGGCCGCGGCCGCCCCGCTGCGCGCGCGCAGCACGCCGAGCGCGACGCCGCGCGGTGCAGGCGGAAGCGCTGACGGCACGCCGCGCCGCCGCCTGCTGCTGCTGCTTGGTGTCTTGGGCGTCGTCGTGGTCGCCGTGCTCGCCGTCGTCGTGCTGTCCGGCGGCGGAAGCAGCACGCCGTCGACCCAGGCGTCCTCGACCGGCGCGACGCCGCAGCACACGACGGCGGCGCACAAGTCGTCGCCTGCGGCCGCGGGCCCGGCGCACGATAGAGTCACCGTCGCCGTTCTCAACGGCACGCCCACCGCCGGGCTCGCGAACACCGTCGCGACGACGCTCACCAACGCCGGCTTCGTCAAGGGGCCGATCGGCAACGCGTCCAACCAGCAGCGCTCGGTGACGGTCGTCTCGTACTTCGGCGGTCACGAGGCGGACGCGCAGGAGGTTGCGAGAACGCTCGGCGTCGCGGCCGACGCGGTCCAGCCGATCGACTCCGACACGGAGATGGCCTGCGCGCAGGGCGCCACCTGCGCGGCGACGGTCGTCGTGACCGTCGGGGCCGACAGACAGTAGCCGCGCCCGCGTGCGCCGCCCCGCCCCGTGACGCCGCCGTTCCTCGACCTCCCGCAGCGCAGCGCGAAGCCGCGCGCGTGCGGCATCACGCACGTGCTCGACAGCGGCCTGTCGGTCGCCGAGGTCGAGTCGCTCGTGGAGGTGGCCGGCGCCGCCGTCGACCTCGTCAAGCTCGGGTGGGGGACCGCCGTCGTCACCGAGAACCTCGACGCGAAGCTCGCCTGCTACCGCGCCCACGACATTCCGGTCGTGCTCGGCGGGACGCTCACCGAGCTGGCGATCGCGCAGGGCAGAGTCGACCAGCTCGTCGCGTGGCTGCGCGAGCTGGGACTGACGCACGTCGAGATCTCCGACGGGACGATCGCACTGGCGCATGAACGCAAGCTCGCGCTGATCGAGCGGCTCGCGGGCGAGGGCTTCACGGTCCTGTCCGAGGTCGGCAGCAAGGACGCCGCCTTCATCATGGCGCCGTACGTGTGGGTCGAGCAGATCCAGGCGGAGCTGGCCGCCGGCGCGTGGAAGGTGATCGCCGAGGCGCGCGAGACCGGCACCGCCGGCATCTACCGCGCCGACGGCGAGGTGCGGATGGGCCTGATCGACGAGATCGCCCACGCCGTGCCGGTCGAGCGGCTGCTGTTCGAGGCGCCGCAGAAGGAGCAGCAGGTGTGGTTCCTGCGCCGCTTCGACAGCGAGGTCAACCTCGGCAACATCGCCCCGCGCGACGTGCTGTCGCTCGAGACGCTGCGGCTCGGCCTGCGCGCCGACACGGTCGTCGCGGCACCGGAGCAGCGCGGCTGATGCTGCTGCTCGCCCGCCACGGCGAGACCGACGACAACGTCGCGCCGCTGCGCTTCCAGGGCCAGCGCGACACGCCGCTCAACGATCGCGGCCGCGCGCAAGCGCGCGAGCTGGCCGAGCGCGTCGCAGGGCTCGACCCGCCGATCGCGTCGCTGTGGTGCAGCGACCTGTCGCGAGCGCGCGAGACCGCCGAGATCGTCGGCGCGCGTATCGGCCTCGAGCCACGCTTGGACGCGCGCCTGCGCGAGGGCTGGCGCGGCGAGTGGGAGGGCTTCCTGTTCGACGAGATCGCCGCGCGCGACCCCGAGCGCTACGCGGCGTGGCGCGCGCCCGACGCCGAGATCGGCTTCCGCTTCCCCGGCGGCGAGTCGCTCGCCGAGCAGCAGGCGCGGGTGCTGGCTGCGATGGGCGACGCCGCCGAGGCTGGGGAGTTGCCCGCGCTCCTGGTCTGCCACGGCGGCTCGATCCGCACGATGCTCTGCCGCCGCGACCCGCGCGGGCTCGCCGCGTTCCACACGTTCGACGTGCCGAACGTCGCGCTCGTCCCATTCGAGCCGGAGGAGCTGCGATGACGCGCCTCGCCCGCATCGCCTTCGGCGTGCTCGTGCTGGCGACGCTCGGCGCGTTCGTCGTCACGCAGAAGCTCAAGAGCTCCCCGCCGCTCGTCGTGCGGCCGTTCGTCGACAGCGTCTTCTCGCCGACCCGGCACGCGCGCGTGACCAGAGCCCGCATCTCGTTCTGGATCGTCCACGACGACGACGTCAGCGTCTCGATCGTCGACGCGGGCGGTGAGATCGTCCGCCGCCTCGTCGACGGTCGCCACCTGCCGGCGCGCAAGCGGATCGTGCTGTGGTGGAACGGGCGCGTGGACGACGGCGCGGTCGCGCCCGACGGCATCTACAACGTGCGCGTCGCGCTGATCGGCCAGGGCCGCACGATCGACCTCGCGCAGTCGATCGAGGTCGACACGCGCCCGCCGCGCCCGCTCGTGACCGACGTCACGCCGCACGCCGGGAGCGGTCCCGCGTTCCTGCCCGAGCGCGGGGTCTCCGCCGTGACGATCCATGGGCGCGGGCTGGAGGGCCGCGGTGCGCGCGTGCTGATCTACCGCACCGACCTGACGCCGCCGCGGCGCGTCGGCCAGCTCTCGATCCCGTTCGGCTCAGGCACCACGACGTGGGACGGCACGCTCGGCGGCAGACCCGCTCCGCCCGGGACCTACCTGATGGCCCTGCTCGTCGCCGACCGCTCGGGCAACGCCGGCACGTTCCCGCCGCGCCTGCCCGGCGCGCCCGGCTGGACGCCCGGACCCGTCCCCGGCCATGCCGGCGTGACGATCCGCCGCCTGGCGGCCGCGCCGCCCCTCGTGCCGGTGAACGCGGGCCAGGTCGCGGTCGTGCTCGTCGACGCGCGCGGGCTGCCGTACGCGTGGGCGCTGCGCCGGCTCGGCGATCCCAAGCTGCTCGCGCACGGCGAGGACCGCAGCGCGCGGCTGCGCGTGCGCACGCCGCACGGCCAGTCGGGCCTCTACCAGCTGACGCTCGCGACCCGGCCCCCCGCCCGCCCGGTGCGCCGGCACGGGCACACCCACCGCACGGCGCCCGCCGCCGGCCCGCAGTACCGCACGACCGTCCCGCTCGTCGTGCGCGCGACGCAGCCGCGGCCGGTGCTCGTCGTGCTGCCGGCGCTCACGTGGCAGGGGCTGAACCCGGTCGACGACGACGGCGACGGGATGCCGAACACGCTGGACGCCGGCGGTGCCCGCGCCAGCGCGCTGCTGGCGCGCCCGCTCGCCGACGGGATGCCGGCTGACGTCGCGCAGCAGGAGGGACCGCTGCTGCAGGTCCTCGACGCGAACCATCTGCGCTATGACCTCACGACCGACGCCGCGCTCGCGACCGGATCCGGTCCGCCGCTCGCCGGTCACAGCGGCGTCGTGCTGGCCGGCGACGCGCGCTGGATCACGGCGGCGCTGCGCGGTCAGCTGCGCGCCTACGTGCGCGGCGGCGGGCGCGTGTGGTCGCTCGGAACGGACTCGCTGCGCCGCATCGTCCGCCTCGCCGGCGGCGTGCTGCGCGCGCCGTCGGCGCCACAGGCGACCGACGCGCTCGGCGCGCGGCCGCAGCAGCCGCTCGTGCTCGCGAGAGCCGGCGCGCCGGCGACGATGACGACGTACGCCGAGGGCAGCGTCGGCCTGTTCACGGACACCAGCGGCGCCTTCCCCGGCTATGACAACTACGAGACGCTGGCCGGCGTGATGCCGGGCGCGACGCTCGACGCCGCCGCCGGCCCCGCCGCGAACGTCCCCGTGATCGCCCTCTGGACGCTCGGCAGAGGCTTCGCGATCCACACCGGCCTGCCGCAGCTCGCCGCCCGCGCCCAGGCCGGCGACCCCGACGCCGCGGCGCTCGTGCAGCGCATCTGGGTTCTGCTGGGGCGCTGAGGCGCCGGTCAGTTAAGCGATGGATCGACGGGCATCCGCGCGACGAGCGCGAACGTTCCGCCCTTGCGCGTGAGCACCTGGCTCCAGAGCCCCTCGGGCTCGGTCGCGAACAGCTCGTCGGGGCGCGGGGACTCGACGATCCAGTCCTCCCGCTCCATCTCCTCGTCGAGCTGGCCGGGACCCCAGCCGGCGTGGCCGGCGAACACGCGCGTGCGCTGCGTCACCGCCGCCGACTCGGCGATGTCGAGCTGGGCTGACAGGAAGCCGACGTCGTCGCTGATCAGCAGGCCGGCGGCGCCGGGGTCGGTGAAAGCGGCCAGCACGATCACCGCATTCGGCTGCACCGGCCCGCCGACGTAGATCGGCTCGCGCGCGTCGACCAGCTCCTCCAGCTCCGGCGCGCTCTCGCCGACCGTCAGCTCCGCCGGCCGGTTCAGCACCAGCCCCATCGCACCCTCGTCGGTGTGCTCGGCGACGAGCACGACCGACCGCGCGAAGTTCGGATCCTCGAGCGTCGGCGAGGCCAGCAGCAGCTTGCCCTTCAGCGAGTCCACATCCTCATTGTGGCAGCGCCCCGGAGCCCGGCGAGCGCCGAGCTGGCCGATCAGGCCAGCTCGAGCTCGACGTGTCGTGCGATCGCTTCGAAGTCGCCGTCGCGCGCGAGGACCGCCGCGCCGCAGCGCATCGCCACGGCCGCGATCACGCAGTCCGTGAGCTTGCGGATGGTCTCGCCGCCCTTGCGGCACGTGCGGTAGACCCGTGCCCCGGCTTCGAAGTCCGACGGCCCGTAGGTGCGCAGGTACTCGCGCGCGTACAGCAGACGTTGCAGCTCGGCGTGGTGTCTCTTGTCCCGCGCTCCTCCGAGGATCTCCATCAGAACCATGTCCGTCGTGGCGATGCGCTCTCCCGCGCGCAAGTCGTCGCGGAGTCGTATGTGCGCTTTGCTTCCCGTCCCGCGCAGGTACTCGATCCACGCGGACGAGTCAGCCAGGATCAGCCGGCCCATGGCTCGTACGGGACGTGCATCTCGTCGAGGTTCCCGCCCCAACCGGTCCCCTGCATCGCGAGCGTCTCCTCGAGCGTCATCGGCGGGCCGCCGAGGAGGCTGCGCAGCGCGAAGTCGACGGCCTCTCGCTTCGTCTTGAGGCCATACATCTGCATCGCCTTGCCAATGAGGCGCTCATCGATGTCGATGTTCGTCCGACTCATATCTACACCAGCATACACCGCCATGTGCATCTCCTTTCGCGACCAGTGAAGCGGCCCGACGATGGTCACGCGACAGCGGAGGGATGTCTACACAGCATGCGTTGGGTGGATACCGTCCCGCCCCCATGCACGGCCTCCTCCAGCGCCTGCTGAAGACGACCGCGGCCTACCAGGTCGGCGACGTCGTCTCGAAGGTCTTCGCCGTCGCGCTGCTGCCGGTCTACACACGACATGTGTCACAGGCGCAGTACGGCGTCGCCGAGCTGCTGATGACGGCGATCATCCTCGTCAGCATCCTGATCCGCCTCGGCATCGGCGAGGCGTTCGTGCGCTACCACTACGCCGACGAGGACCAGGCGCGACGCGACGCGCTCGCCCGGCGCGCGACCGGCTTCCTGATCGTCGCCACGACGCTCTGCGCGATCCCGCTCGCGATCTTCGCCGCGCCGCTGTCGCAGGTGATCATCGACCAGCGCGACCCCGCCGTCTTCCGCGTCGCGGTGCTCGGCCTGTGGACGTTCACGAACCTCGAGCTGGCGATGTCGCTGCTGCGCGTCGACGAGCGCGCCCGCGCGTACGCGATCACGACGCTTGCGAACGTGCTGCTGACGATCGCACTGACCGTCTACCTCGTCGTCTTCCACAACCAGCAGGCGCGCGGCCTGCTGCTCGGCAACTACGCGGCGTCGACCGTCGTGCTGCTCGCGCTGTGGCTGTCGATGGCGGGCCGCCTGCTGCCGCGCCGCGGCGGGGCCGACCATCCGAGACTCCAGCAGCTGCGCTACATGCTGCGCTTCGGCCTGCCGACCGTCCCCGCCGACGCGTCCGTCTACGCGCTCAACCTCGTCGACCGCTACTACCTGTTTCACCGCTACAGCGCCGCGACCGCCGGCGTCTACTCGATCGCCGTCAAGCTCGCCGGCGTCACCGCCTTCGTCGCGCGCGCCTTCCAGTACTCCTGGCCGCCGCTCGCCTACTCGATCACGGACGACGGAGAGGCCGCCCGCTTCTACGCGTTCGTGGCGACGTACTACCTGCTCGTGACCGGCTGGCTCGTCGCCGGGCTGCTGCTGCTCGGCCGCTGGTTCACGAGACTGCTCACCTCCCCGCAGTTCTTCCACGCCTACACGGCGCTGCCGTGGCTCGCGCTCGGCTGGGCGCTCTACGGCCTGTTCGTGATCTTCGTCGTGATCGCCGGCCGCGCCGAGGTGACGACGCGCAACTTCGCGGCGGCGGCCGTCGGCCTGGGAGCGAACGTGATCCTGCTGCTCGTCCTGACGCCGTCGCTGGGGATCGCCGGCGCCGGCCTTGCGCTCGCCGGCGCGTACGTCGCGATGCTGACGGCGATGCGGCTGCTCACCCGCAACCTCTTCCGCGTCGACTTCGAGTGGCGGCGGATCGCCCAGCTCGTGCTCGTGCTCGGCGGCCTCTCCGGCGCCGGCGAGCTGCTGCTGCCGACGAGCGGCGCCGTCGGCTTCGCGACGCGTGCGCTCGTGGCGCTTGCGCTGCCCGTCGTGCTCGGCTTGACTGGCTTCTACCGCCCCGAGGAGCGCGCGCTGCTGCGCACGCTGCTCGCGCAGCTGCGGCGCGCCGCCGGCGGGCGGCAAGCTGGCACGGCCGCACCGTAGTCCCCACGGCGATCCGTACGTTCCCCGGAGGGCGCGGCGCCGCATCGGGCGTACGGTCGCAGGCATGTCCCGACACCCGATGCCCAGCGCCGACGCAGCCTGGCTGCGGATGGACCGCGCCGAGAACCTGATGGCGATCACGAGCGTGCTGTGGTTCGAACAGCCGTTCCCGCTCGAGTCGCTGCGCGCACTCCTCAGAGCCCGCCTCGTCGACCGCTTCCCGCGCTTCACGCAGCGCGTCGTCGACGGCGGCCTGCTCGGCGGGCCGCACTGGGAGGACGACGACCACTTCGACCTCGACCTGCACATCCACCACGTCGCGCTGCCGGCGCCCGGCGGCCGCGCCGAGCTGCAGGAGCTGGTGAGCGACCTGATGGCGACGCCGCTCGACCGCACGAAGGCGCTGTGGCACGTCCATGTCATCGACGGCTACGAGAACGGCAGCGCGCTCGTCACGCGCATGCACCACTGCATCGCCGACGGGATCGCGCTCGCGCGCGTGATGCTGTCGCTGACGGACCCGTCGCCGGATGTCGAGGAGCCGTCGATCGAACTTGCCGACCACGACCGCGACCGCAGCCTGCTCGCGCGGGCCGCCGGTCCGCTCGCCCCCGCGCTCGGCGCCACTCGCGCCGTTGCCGGGGCTGTCGCGCGAGAGGGCGTCACGACGCTGCGTCATCCGCGGCGTGTCGGCAAGCTGCCGGGCGAGACGGCCGGCGTGCTGCGCGCGCTCGCGAAGGAGCTCACGCTGCCGTCGGACCCGATCGGCCCGCTGCGCGGCGACCTGCATCCCGGCCAGCGGGTCGCCTGGTGCAGCCCCGTCGCGCTCGCCGACGTGAAGCGGATCGCCCGCGCGCACGACGCGACCGTCAACGACGTGCTCGTCTCCGCCGTCACCGGCGGGCTGCGGCGTTGGATGCTCGCCGCCGATCCGCTCCCCGCCGACGGCGGCCGCGGACCGCGGCTTGAGCGCGAGATCAACGCGATGGTCCCCTTCAACCTGCGCCCACTCGACCAGCCGCTGCCGCGCGAGCTGGGCAACCGCTTCGGGCTCGTTTTGCTCCCGCTGCCGCTGCTGGAGGCGGACCCGGTCGCCCGCCTGCACGAGGTCCACCGCCGCATGCTGGAGATCAAGGACTCGTCAGAGGGAGCCGTCTCCTATGGCGTGCTGGGCGCGATGGGGCTCTCCCCGCCGGCCGTCGAGGCGCAGCTGATCGACCTGTTCTCGTCGAAGGCGACGCTCGTCCTGACGAACGTCCCCGGCCCGCGTGCGCCCGTCTACCTCGCCGGCGCGCAGCTGCGCGGCGTGCTCGTGTGGGCGCCGTGCGCCGGCAGCGTCTCGACGAGCGTGTCGGTCTTCTCCTACGACGGCCAGGTGAGCGTCGGCTTCATGGTCGACGCCGGGCTCGTCCCCGACCCCGACGCGATCGTCAGAGCGGTCGACGCGGAGCTGGCCGAGCTGCTGCCCGCGGTCAGACCGCCGCGGCGTCGCGCAGTTTCCCGCACGGCCAGACGGGAATCCGCCGATGAGCCGCGCGCCGTGCGGTGAGAGGCTGATCGCATGGCAGCCGGGACCGCCCCACGCGCCGCCCACGCCACGCTCGCCGAGCTGCTCCTGCGCGCCGCCGCCCGCCGGCCGGACGCCGTCGCACTGCGGCAGCCGCCGGCTGAGGGCGGCGGCGAGTGGCTGGAGATCACCTACGGCGAGCTGGGCCGCACCGCGCGCGAGATCGCGCTTGGGCTCGCGTCGCTCGGGATCGAGCCGGGCGACCGCGTCGCGCTGCTCGCCGACACGCGCCCGGAGTGGACGCTCGCGGACGCGGGGATCGTCGCCGCCGGCGCGACCGCCGTCCCGATCTACCAGACGAACTCGCCGGAGGAGTGCCGCTACGTGCTCGCGCACAGCGCTGCCCGCGCGATCCTCTGCGAGGACGCACGGCAGCTCGCGAAGGTGCAGCAGGTCCGCGCCGCGTGCCCCGCGCTGGAGCACCTCGTCGTGCTGCTCGGCGACGGCGGCGACGGCGTCCTCTCGCTCGCCGGGCTGCGCGCCCGCGGCGCCGCGGTCGAGAACGGCGAGGACCGGCTGGCCGAGCGCCTCACCGACGTGCGCCCGCAGGACCCCGCCACGATCGTCTACACGTCCGGCACGACCGGCCCCCCGAAGGGCTGCGTGCTGACGCACGGCAACTGGCTCGCCGCCGTCGAGATGTACGCCGCGCAGGTGCCGTTCGGCGACCAGCCGACGGTCTTCCTGTTCCTGCCGCTCGCGCACTCGCTCGCGCGCGTCGCGCGCGTCGCGCAGCTCGTGACGCTCGACATCGGCGGCACCGTCGCCTTCTGGCGCGGCGACGCGAAGCGCATCATGGACGACGTCGCCGCGACGCGCCCGACGCACCTGCCGGTCGTCCCGCGCGTGCTGGAGAAGGTCCGTGCGCGCGTGCTCGACGAGGTCGAGCAGGGCGGCGCGCTCGAGCAGCGGGCGTTCCACGCCGCGCTCAGCCTCGGCCGCCGCCGCGCGGCCGCACGCCGCCGCGTCGATTCCCGCACCCCGCCCGCGCTGGTCGTCGCCCACGCGCTCGCCGACCGCCTGATCCTCGCCCGCGTGCGGGAGACGTTCGGCGACCGGCTCGAGCAGCTGCTCGTCGGCGCCGCGCCCGTCGGGCCCGAGGTGCTCGCGTTCTTCGAGGCGTGCGGGATCGTCGTGCTGGAGGGCTACGGCCTGACGGAGACGTGCGCGGCCGCGACGATCAACGTCCCCGGCGCGACGCGCATCGGCACCGCCGGCCAGCCGCTGCCGGGGGTCGAAGTGCGGATCGCGAGCGACGGGGAGATCCTGTTGCGCGGGCCGAACGTCTTCCCCGGCTACTACGAGGACGAGACCGCCTCGCGCGAGGCCGTGGACGACAGCGGCTGGCTGCGCACCGGCGACCTCGGCACGCTCGACGACGGCGGCTTCCTGCGCATCACCGGCCGCACGAAGGACCTCATCATCACGTCGAACGGGAAGAACATCACGCCGTCCAACCTGGAGGCCGGACTGCGCGAGATCCGCTGGGTCTCGCAGGCGGTCGCCTACGGCGACCGGCGGCCGTACCTCGTCGCGCTGCTGACGCTCGACCCCGACGAGCTGCGCGCGCTCGCCGAGCACGTCGGCCTGGAGGACGGCGCCGACGCGGCGGCGATCGCCGCGAACCCGCGCGTGCAGGAGCTGCTCGACGCCGAGGTCGCGTCCGTCAACGCGCGCTTCGCGCGGATCGAGCAGATCAAGCGCTTCGCCGTCCTCGACCACGACCTCACGCAGGCGGCCGGCGAGCTGACGCCGACGCTGAAGCTCAAGCGCAACGTCGTCTACGAGCGCTACGCGGACGACTTCGCACGCCTGTACGAGGCGCCCTGATTCACAGCCGCGTCCCCCCGCGGTTCCAGTCCGCCGCCGCTTCGCGCAGGCCCTCGCCGCGGTCGGGGCGGAGCGTCGCGCGCACGTGCTGCCAGTAGCGCGCCGGGTCGTGGCCGGGGAGCGCGTACGCGGCGACCGCGCGCACCGCGTAGGTCCAAGCCGTGAGCCAGCGCACGAGCGCGGCCGACAGGCGCGAGTGGTGCTTGCGCATGTAGCGGTCGCGGTTGCGCGACAGCTCGACGATCCGCCGCGTCGGCACGTTGCCGGTCGACAGCTGCTCGTGGTGGATCGCCTCCGCTTGCGGCACGTACAGGACCGCCCAGCCCGTGTCGCGCAGGCGCTTGCAGAAGTCGACCTCGTCGGAGTAGACGAAGAAGGCCGGGTCCATCCAGCCGATCCGCTGGGCGGCGTCGCGGCGCACGAGCAGCGCCGCCGACTGCGCCCAGTCGACCTCGCGCACGTCGTCGCCGGTGCTCTCGACCGTCAGCCACCTGTGCAGGAACAGCGCACCCGCGAGCGCTGTCGAGGGCGTCGGGAAGCGCCACGCCGAGGCCTGCTGGCGGCCGTTCGGGCGCAGCAGCTTCGCCCCCGCGGCGGCCGCGTCGGGCCGCTCGGCGAGCGCGGCGTGCAGCGCGGCGGTCGCGCCCGGCAGCAGCTCGGAGTCCTCGTTGAGCAGCAGGCACCAACGGCCGCGAGCGCGCTGCATCAAGGCGCTGTCGTTCTCCGCCTTGCCGCGCCGCTGCTCGCGGCGGATCAGCTCGGTGACGACCGGATGCGCTCTCGCCATCCCGACGGAGCCGTCGCCGGAGGCGTTGTCGAGCACGAGCACCTCGGTCTCGAACGGCAGCGTCGCCTGCTCGGCGGCGATCGCGTCGAGGCAGCGCTCAAGCAGCACGCGCTGCTCGGTGTTGACGATGCAGTAGGAGACTTCGACGCTCATGACGGGTGGGTCCGGGATCATGCCGCAGATGCCCGCCTCACCGCTCAGCATCGAGCTGGTCGACCCGTCCGCGTTCACACCGCCGTACGACCACGCGCTGGCGGGGGCGCTCGCACGGGCCGGTGCCCGGGTCGAGCTGGTGACGAGCCGCTTCGCATACGGCGATGTGCCGCGGGCCGACGGCTACGGGGTGCGCGAGGCGTTCTACCGCTGGGCGCCGGGTGGGCCGGGTTCCCGCGTGCGCCGCGCGGCGAAGCTCGCCCAGCACGTGCCCGACATGCTGCGCTTCGCCGGCTCGCGCGCCGCGAGGGACTCCGACGTCGTGCACTTCCAGTGGCTGACGGTGCAGCCGCTCGACGTGCACCTGCCGCCGCTCGCGCTGTCGCGCGGCCGACGGCCCCCGCTCGTGCTCACCGCCCACGACGTGCTCCCGCGCGAGCCGCGGCCGGGCCAGCTGAAGGCGCAGCGCCGGCTGTACGAGCGCGCCGACGCGGTCGTCGTCCACTCCGAGCACGGCGCCGCGCGGCTGCGCGACGAGCTGGGGATCGACCCCGCGCACGTCCACGCGATCCCGCACGGCGCGTTCGCGCACTTCGCCGAGCTGTCCGATCCGGCGCCGCTGCCGCCCGAGCTCGCGGCGGTCGAGAAGCCCGTCGTCCTCTGCTTCGGCCTGATCCGCCCGTACAAGGGGATCGACGTGCTGCTGGAGGCGTGGCGCGGGATCGACGACGCCGAGCTGTGGATCGTCGGCCTGCCGAAGATGGATCTCGCGCCGCTGCGCGCGACGGCGCCACCCGGCGTGCGCTTCGTGCCGCGGTTCGTCGGCGACGCGGAGATCCCCGCCTTCTTCCGCCGCGCCGACCTCGTCGTGCTGCCGTACCGCGAGATCGACCAGTCGGGCGTGCTGTTCACCGCGCTCGCGTTCGGCAAGCCGCTGCTGCTGAGCGCGGTCGGCGGCTTCCCCGAGGTCGCCGCGACCGGCGCCGCCGAGCTGGTGGAGCCCGGCGATCCCGCCGCGCTCCACGCCGCGTTCGCCCGCCTGCTCGCCGACCCCGCCGCGCGCGAGCGGCTCGCGGCCGCCGCTCGCGCCGCTGCTGCCGGCCCGTACTCGTGGGACGCGATCGCGGCGCGGCATCTTGCGCTCTATGAGGCGCTTCAGACGCGGTAGGCGCTCGCTTCGTCACAGCATCGCGGCGTTTGTGCGCCAACTGGACCCATGTTGCCCATGGAACCGGTGTGCTGACCTAGAGTCCGGCGTCCGAGCAGATCGCGACGCGGGAGGGCGTCATGAGCGCAGCAGGATTGGGGCAGCCGCCGACGGGCTACGAGCGTCTGACGGGGAGCGAGCGCTCCCCGCGCCCCGGCTACCGGGCCGTCGGTCCGGCACAGGCCGACGAGCAGGTGCGCGTCGTCGTCAAGGTGCGGCCGGTGACGCCGCCGCCCGACCCGGCCGAGCTGGGCGCGCTGCGCCCCTCGCAGCGGCCCGCGCCCGCGACGCACGGCGACCACACGGCCAGGCACGGCGCCGCGCAGGCCGACGTCGACGCCGTCGTCGCGTTCGCGCGCGAGCACGGTCTCGCTGTCGAGGAAGCCGACGCGGCCTCTCGCCTGGTCGTGCTCACGGGCACGGTCGACGCGATGAGCAGAGCGTTCGAGACGACGCTCGAGCGCTACGAGCCGGAGGACTCGAGCGTCCACCATCACCCATACCGCGGGCGCATCGGGCACGTCCACGTGCCCGCGCACCTCGAGCCGGTGATCACGGCGCTGACCGGCCTCGACGACCGCCGTCAGCTGCGGCCGCGGCCGTTGATGACGCGCACCGCGCCGGACGTCCGCTACGCGCCGAGCGACCTCGCGCAGATCTACGACTTCCCCGCGCAGCTCGACGGCAGCGGGCAGACGATCGGCCTCCTCGAGTTTGGCGGCGGCTTCCAGAACGCGGACCTCGATGTCTTCTTCGAGCAGATGAGATTGCCGCGCCCCTCTGTCACGCCGGTCTCGGTCGACGGCACGCCGAACGCGCCCGGCAGCGAAGCCGACGGTGAGGTCGTGCTCGACATCGAGGTCGCCGGCGGGATCGCGCCCGGCGCGGCGATCGTCGTCTACTTCGCGCAGTTCACCGACGCCGGCTGGGTCGAGGCGCTGACGAAGGCGATCCACGACAGAAGACACCGCCCGTCCGTCATCTCGATCAGCTGGGGGTGGTCGGAGCTCGAGAGACTCGGCCAGTTCGCGTGGACGAGACAGGTGCTCGACGAGGTCGACACCGTGCTCAAGGAGGCGGCCAACCTCGGCATCACGGTGTTCGTCGCCGCCGGCGACGACGGCTCGACCGACGGCCTCTCCGACGGCCAGCTGCACGTCGACTACCCGTCGTCGAGCGCGTACGTGACCGGCTGCGGCGGCACGACGCTGCACGCGAGAAACGGCGCGCGCAGAAGCGAGGTCGTGTGGGGCGACGGCACGCGCGCGCAGGGCGGCGGCTCGACCGGCGGCGGCGTCTCCGACTTCTTCCCCGTCCCGGCCTGGCAGACGACGGTGCAGAGACAGAGATCGGGGATGGCCGGGCTGATCGGTCGCGGCGTGCCCGACGTGGCGGCCGTCGCCGACGCGCGCACCGGCTACGCGCAGTACATGGACGGGCAGTGGTTCACCGACGGTGGCACGAGCGCCGTCGCCCCGCTGTACGCCGGCCTCGTCGCGCGCTGCAACCAGCAGCTCGCGAGCAGCGGCAGACGCGTCGGCTACATCACCCCGCTGCTGTACGGCGGGCTCGGCGCCAGCGACGCCTTCCACGACATCGTGAGAGGCAGCAACGCGACGCTCCCGAGCCAGCCGCACGCCTACGCCGCACACGCCGGCTGGGACTGCTGCACCGGCTGGGGATCGCCGAACGGCGCAAGACTGCTCGGGCGGCTCTGACGACGGGTGCACGTGCGCGGCCGCGGGACGAGCGCCCGTGGCCGCCGCGGTGCCGCTTGCGACGCATCTCGCGGTAGACCAGAATGCAGGCGATGACGACGAGATGGCTCCAGGCTCGTCGCGACGCTCTGGTGGACCGGGCGCTCGCCTACGTGCTCCCCGTCGCTGCCGTTCTGGCGCTCGCGGGGTTGGAGTCGCTTCCGCTTCCGCTTGTCACCGGCGCCGCCGGGCTCGCGGTGGGAGCGTCGCTCGGGGCTATAAAAAAACCGACTTCCGCCTTGACTAATAAGGCTTTTTCTTGAGTTTTCTGGCGATTTGCAGGGATTTCCTCTGGCCGCGCTAGCAGGGTCTTTACTACAAAGCACTTCTTGAGCATCTGTCTCAGTCGTCCCAGAAGCCTTCGTGGATCAGCTCGCCGTCTCTCTCGTGGTGCGGGCCGAAGACGACGTACGACATGCCCTCCGGGCCGGCCTCGAACTGGCGCGTGACGCGCGGGGCGACGCGGACCGCGTCGAGCGCGCGCAGGTCGTGAACCTCGTCGCCGAGCTTCACGCGCCCGCCGCCCGAGATCACGACGGCGACCTCCTCGGCCTCGTGATGCCGGTGCGCGAACGCCTGCCGTCTGTTCGGGCGCAGCACGTGGTAGGCCAGCCCGGTCCCCTCCGCCTCGAGCGCCCCGCGCGCGAAGTGCGCCTCGCCCATCTCGCCGAAGCCGCCCTTCGCCGCCGAGTCGTCGACGTCCGCCAGATTCTTGATCGTGTAGCTCATGCTGGCGAGCCTACCCCGCTCGCAGCCGTGGCTCCCGCGCGCGATCCAATGCATCGGCTGTAGACCCTCGGCGAGGGTCTGCGGACAATGGGGCGCATGGATCGCCACGTCTCCACCGCTCCGCTTCCGTCTGCCGACGAGCAACGGGCACCCATCGTGCTTGGGAGCGGCGGGCCGCCCTTCTGGGAGGAGTGGCGCGGCATGCTCCCGGACGAGCAGATCGAGTTCGTCCGGATCATCTTCGAAGACTTCTGCGGGTCGTGGGACTGACCGCCAGCCGTCGCGAGATGCTCGTTGCCGACACCACGTTCGTGAGTGTCTGGCAGACGAGCTCCGTCGCGTCGAACGTCATCGCCGAAGCGTGGGCGGTCCTGAAGGACGCCACCCGTCGACGTGGACGCGTCTGCAGCGACAACGACCTCTGGATCGCGGCCACCGGCTTTGCGAGAGGTGTGCCGGTGCTGACATGCGATCGCGACTTTCTGGGGCTGCGCAATGCCGGCGTGGACGTGATTCATCTCCCGCGGCATCCCGCGTCCTCGGCGACCGGCTGACCCGCCGAGGCTCCCGCCCGTCCTGTCCGCCAGAATCCCCGCGGTGCTCGTCCTCGCGATCGTCTTCTGGGCCTGCGCAGCACTGATCGTCTACGCGCAGCTCGGCTACGGTGTGCTGCTCGCGCTGCTGGCGCGTGTGACGTCGCCCGCAGGCGACCCGCTTGCGGGCGCCGGAGGGCGAAACCTCTCATCGCCCGCGCGGCCCGGCGGCGAGGAGCGCACGGCCGCGGGCCTGCCGTCCGTCTCGTTCGTGGTCGCGGCCTACAAGGAGGAGGCGGTGATCGCCGAGAAGGTCGCGAACGTGCGCGCGCTCGACTACCCGGCCGACCGCATCGAGCTGATCGTCGCCTGCGACGGCTCGCCCGACGCGACGCCGCAGCGCGCGCGCGAGGCGGGCGCCGACGTCGTGCTGGAGCTGCCGCGCGGCGGCAAGATCCGCGCGCAGGATGCGGCCGTGCGCCGCGCGCGCGGCGAGCTCGTCGCCTTCTCCGACGCGAACGCTTTCTGGTCGCCCGACGCGCTCACGCGCCTCGTCGCACCGTTCCAGTCCGACCCGGCGGTCGGCTACGTGTGCGGGCAGGTCTCGTTCGTCAACGACGAGGACGGCACGAACCAGGAGGGGCTCTACTGGCGCTACGAGATGGCGCTGCGCGGCCTCGAGTCGCGCCTCGCGTCGGTCACCGGCGGCAACGGCGCGATCTACGCGACGCGCAGAGGGTCGTACATCGAGGTCGACCCGATCATGGGCCACGATCTGTCGTTCCCCTTCAACATGGTCAAGCGCGGCTGGCGCGCGCTCTACGCCCCAGACGCGCGAGCGAGCGAGAAGATGGTCCCGTCGATCGAGGGCGAGTTCGCGCGCAAGCGGCGGATGATGAGCCACGGCTGGCCGATCGTCCTGACGGGCGGGTTGCTGTCGCCGAAGGGCTACGGCCCGCTGTACGCGCTGATGATCCTGTCGCACCGCGTGCTGCGCTACGCGCTGCCGTTCGTGCACCTGCTGGCGCTGGTGGCCAACCTCGCGCTCGTGGACGCGGGCGCCGGCTGGGTCTACGCCGTCACGCTCGGGCTGCAGCTCGCGCTGGTCGCCGCCGCCGTGCTCGCCCGCTGGGTCTCCGCCCGGCTGCTGCTCGTCGCGCGCTACTACGTGCTCACCCAGGCCGCACTCGGTGCCGGTCTGTGGGACTGGCTGCGGCACGGCACCGAGGCCGGCTGGTCGCCGCCGGAGGGAACGCGGTGAGCGGCGCAATCACGCGCGCGCTCGACCTGCTGATCGGCGGCGTCGGCGCAGTGCTCACCGCCCCGCTCGTCGCGCTCGCAGCGCTCGCGATCCGCCTGGAGTCGCCCGGCCATCCGCTCTACCGTCAGCGGCGCGTCGGCAAGGACGGTCGTCCGTTCGAGATCTTCAAGCTGCGCACGATGGTCACCGGCGCCGAGTTCAGAGGCGCCGGCCTCGCGATCCAGGAGGGCGACGACCGCATCACCCGCGTCGGCGCGTTCCTGCGCCGCACCTCGCTCGACGAGCTGCCGAACCTGTGGAACGTCGTGCGCGGCGAGATGTCGATCGTCGGTCCACGCCCGACCGTCCAGGTGCAGGTCGACCAGTACACCGAGCGTCAGCGCGGGCGCCTCAAGGTCAAGCCCGGCATCACCGGTTGGGCCCAGATCAACGGCCGCGCATCGCTGCCGTGGTCCGAGCGCATCGAGCTCGACCTCTGGTACGTCGAGCACCGTTCCATTGCACTCGACCTGAAGATCCTCGCGCGGACCGCGAAGACCCTGCTGAGTGGCGACGGCCTCTACAAGGGAGAGACGGGAGGATGGGGCAAGTGAGCCGAGCCACAGCAAACGGCGACAGCCCGAGGCGCGAGCTTGGACTGCGAGACGTATGTTTCATCGTCTCGCAGGGCAAGACTCGGCGCCTCGGGCATGCCGGCACGGTCTGGGGCTCGGAGCAATGAGCCACCGAGCGGTCCTGCTCACCGGCGTCGGCAAGCGCTACGACATCGTCTCGGCGTTCGTGCAGCATGCGACCGTGGTCGCGGCGGACCCGAGCCCGCTGGCGCCGGCGCAGTACGCGGCGCATGTGCGGGTGGCGCCGCCGCGGATCGACGACCTGGCGTACGTCCCGTTCCTGGCTGAGGTTTGCGAGCTGCATGACGTGGGCGCGGTCGTGCCGTTGACTGACCTCGACATCGAGGTGCTGGCGCAGGCGCGCGCTGACGGGTTGCTTCCTGCGTTCGTCCCGGATCCGGAGATCGCGCGGGCGACGTACGACAAGTACGAGACGCACCATCTGCTGTTGAGACACGGCCTGCCGTCGCCGCCGACGGTGCTGCCGGGCGAGGAGCCGGAGTCCTACCCGGTGATGGTGAAGCCGCGGCGCGGGTCGGGCGCGCGCTCGATCCACCTCGCGCGCGACGCCGAAGAGGCCGCCTTCTTCGTGCGGTATGTAGAGGAGCCGACGATGGTGCAGCGGGCGATGGACGGGCCCGAGTTCTCGATGGACTGCCTGTCCGACCTCGACGGCCGCTGCCTCAACGTCATCCCGCGCACGATGCTGGAGTCGCGCGGCGGCGAGTCGATCAAGGGCGCGCCGCTCGCCGACGCCGAGCTGGTCGAGCTGGGCCGCCGCGTCGTGGAGGCGCTCGGCGTGCGCGGGCCGTGCACGGTGCAGGCGTTCCGCGACCGCGAGATCGGCCTCGGCATCACCGATGTCAACACGCGCTTCGGCGGCGCCTTCCCCGGGCCGATGTACGCCGCCCTGCCGGGCCGCACCTACCCCGAGCTGATCGTGCGGATGGCGAACGGCGAGCGCGTCGAGCCGCACGTCGGCGAGTTCGTCGCCGGGCGCCACTTCACGCGCTACTACTGGCAGCTCGAGCTCGACGAGCAGATGCGCCCGACCGGCCGCGACATCGTCGACCCGCCCGGCCCGCCGGCGCCGCGGGCGTAGCGGTCGCCACACGACGCGTCTGTCGCTATCCTGTCGGGTAGAACCGACACGTACCCGACAGCAGGAAGGCAGCTCTCACCATGGCGGCCACCGCCGAGCGCACGGAGCTCGAGCAGTTCAACGACGTCGTCGACCTCTGGCAGGAGCGCGTGAACCGCGCGCTCGACGAGGTGCCCGTCGCCGACGGTGACGTCTTCGACCGTTGGGCGGCGACGGTGCGCAAGCTGTCGGAGGCGATCGACCACGCCGTCCCGCCGAGTCTCGGACCGGAGGACGTCGCGGAGATCCGCGGCGACCTGCTCGCGATCGTCCAGAGCGTCCTCGTGCACGACCCCGAGCGCCCGCTCGACTCCTACGAGCAGGCGCTGCTGCGGCTCGAGGCAATCCGCCACGTGATCCGCGACGCGCTCGACCAGCACCTTCCCGGGGAGCACGACGCCCGCGCTCTGCTCGGCGGACTCGAGCAGGCGCTCCCGCGCGTCGGCCGCAGAGAGCTGGCGGCGCTGCTCGGCACGTCCGAGCGCTCGCTGCAGCGCATCCTCGCGGGCAAGGCGCCGGTCGAGCCGTCCCGGCGGCTGCTGCTCGTCGCGCGTCTCGTCGAGCTGCTGCGGCGCGGCTGGACGCCGGAGGGCGTCGTCGCTTGGTTCGCGCGTCCTCGGCCTGCGCTCGACGGCGCGAGCCCGCTCGAGGCGATCGACGATCCCGCGCGCGAGCAGGACGTGCTCGCGCTCGCGCGCGGGGGACGCGCCCAGCATGGCTCGTAGACGCACGCTGCCCGACAGCGTCACGGTCGACGGCGTCGCCTACCGCTGGTCCGATTACGACACCCCGCTGTGGTCACGGCCGAACTCGAGCGCCCAGCGCTGGAACCGCACGCGCGAGGCGCCGACGCAGTACACGAGCCTCACCTCGGAGGGCGCTTGGGCCGAGCTGATCCGCGTCGAGGACCTCGGCTCCGTCGCGGACGTCCATCGCGTGAGCATGCCGCTGTGGGTGCTGCACGTGCGGGAGACGCACGTCGCCGACTACGGCACGTTCGAGAAGGCCGATGCGGCGGGCTTCCCGCCGGAGGCATTGGTGGACGAGGACCACGAGCGCTGCCGCGCCGAAGGCACGCGCCTGCGCGACAACGGCTTTCGCGGCGTGCTGGCGCCATCCGCCGCGCTTCCCGGCGCGGTGAACCTGACGCTGTTCGGCGCCCGCCTCGCCGTCGAGTGGGGCTGCGACGAGGATCGCCGGCTCGCCGCGTTCGTGTCGGTCAGACAGCTCGCGGTCGGCTACCCGCCCGACGATCTGCTGCCACGCGTGCGCCGCCGCGGCACGCGGCATGCCGGTCTCGTCGCGTATCGCGCGGCGCGCAGATAGCCCTCGCCTCAGAGCACGCGCACGAGCACGGCGCGCGAGCTGCCGGCGGCATTGAGCGCGTCGGCGCGCGTGGTGACGAGCACGCGGTAGAGGCCGGCGCGGGGGAGCGGCGTCGCGAGCGCGAAGCGGCCGGCGGTGGTCGTGGCCGCGATCGCGGTCGGGCGGCCGAAGGCGCCCGTGCGCGTGCGCCGTGCGATCAGCACGAGCACGCGGCTCTTCGGCGGCGTCGTAGCGCCGGCGATGTGCAGCGTGCTGCCCGCCCGCAGGTGCGTCGAGGAGACGCTCACCTGCACGGATGCGCGTAAGGTCGCCGTGACCGGGGGCGAGGCGATCTGCACTGCGCCCGGTGCGACCGCGCGCAGCGGCCCGCTCGTCAACAGCGCCGGCGTCGCGATCCACACGCCGTCGGCGCCCGTGCGCGTCGCCGCGAGCGTCCGCCACGCCCCGTCTACGCCCTGCTGCTGCACGGCTATGGCGGCGCCGGCCGGCCGGCGGCCGCTCTCGAGCGAGAGCCGGCCGCTGAGCGCGAGCGGACCCGGATCCACGGGCGCGCCGACCGGCGCGAGCGTGAGCTGGTCGCGCGGCGGCGGCAGCAGCGCCGCGACCGCCCGGCGGATCTGCGGCAGCAGCGCGTAGAGCGCGTTGCCGGGGCAGTCGGTGAGGTCGGCGTCGCGGTGTCCGGAGATCCGCTGGAAGCGCACGAGCGCGCCGCGCGGCCAGCGGTTGTCGACCGGGTCCGAGCCGGTCGAGCGCTCGGTGACGGAGCCCGTCGCCGGCAGGCCCGCGAGCGACAGCTTCCACGCGAGCACGCGCTCCAGCGAGCGCAGCGCGGCCGGTGGCGGGGGCGCGGCCGAGTAGCTGCCGATCATCGCGACGCCGGTCGAGACGGCGTTCCAGCCACCCGCCTGCGCGCCGGTCACCGGCTGGTCGACGCCGCCCGCGCGCCCCTCGAAGATCGTCCCGTAGCGGTCGACGAGCAGGTCGTAGCCGATGTCGTTCCAGCGGTTGCCGTCGCGGTGGAAGAGGCAGATCGCCAGGACCATCGCGGCCGACTGCCGCGGCGTGTAGAAGGACAGCGACTCGGTGTGGTGGACGATCGCGAAGTCGACGCGGCCGTAGCTCGCCTGCGTGCGCGGGTGACACGTGTCCTGGGGGTCCCAGGCGCTGCGCGGGACGATCGGCGGGCGCCCGCCCGCTGCGGCCGGCGTCGCGCGCGGAACGCCTGCGGCCGCCGCGCCGCCGAGCGAGACGAAGCGCACGCGCACGCCGCGCAGCGGCCGCGCGCCGCGCAGCTGCACGGCCTGCGCCGCGCCGCTCCAGACCGGGTCGCCGGCGTCGATCGCCGCCCAGCGGGTCCAACGGCCGTCGGCGAGCTGCGCGCGCAACTCGGCGCTGCCGCCCGCCCCGCGCCACGAGGCGCCCACCAGCTCGAAGCTCCCTGCGGCGCGCAGCGGCGGCGTGCGCCAGCCGGCGCCTGCGCTCATCCGCGCCGGGACAGCGCGCTCGAACGTGCGCGGAGCGCGGCCGGACGCGTGTGCCGCGGCCGGACCGGCCACGGCCAGCAGCACGACGAGCAGTGCGGGGAGGGCGGTGCGGCGCACGGGTCGCACGCATCGTGGCATCGACCGGAAAACACGCGCGGTTCCGCGGCGATGCGGCGGCGCGCGGCGATCCGGCGCGCGCTGGCGCCTACGCGCTCGCGGCGCGCGGACGTCTGCGGGCCGGTCTGCTCGCCGCCGCTCTGCCCGCCGCGCGTCTGCGCGAGGAGCTGCGCGTCGTGCGCGTCTTCCAGCAGGCGTCGACGAAGGCGGCGATCTCGCCCGTCAGTCGTTCCGGCCTCGTGCGCAGCTCGAGCAGCGAGTCGGCGTTCAGGAGGCGGCCGTTCGGCAGCTCGGCGGCGAGCATGCCGGCGTCGGAGAACGGATGGACCGGGTCGCGCGGGTGGCCGATCACGAGCGCCGGAGCGTCGAACGTGCGGCGCTCGTCGCGGTGGGGTGCGATGCGCCCGAAGAAGATCCCCTGCAGCGCCGCCGCGCTCGGGCCCGGGTCCTGCGCGACCCAGTCGACCATGATCTCGGCGACGAGCGGCAGCGGCGCGCGCGGGATCCACCGCGTCACCCGCTGGACTGCTTTCATCACCGGCTCGCCGAACGTCAGCGCGACCAGCAGCGGCGTGAACGCGAGCGCGCTGCCGAGCAGGCCGTTGTCGAGCACCGGCATCTCCAGCAGCATCCCGCGCAGGCGCTCCGGCGCGAGCGAGGCGACCTCGAGCGTGACGTTGGCGCCGAGCGACGTGCCGCCGACGACGGCCTGCTCGATCTCCAAGTGGTCGAGCAGTGCGACGACCTGGCGCGCGAACGTGCCCATCGAGTAGCGCCACATGTCGCGCGGGCGGTCGGATCTGCCGTGCCCGAGCGGATCCATCACGATCACTCGCTCGCCGCGTGCCGCGAGCGCCTCGGCGAGCGGCTCCTGCATCCGCTGCGACAGCAGCAGCCCCGGCAGCAGGACCGTCGCGCGCGATCCCTCGCCGTAGACGGAGTACGCGATCCGCTGGCCCTCGTGCTCGAAGAACGACATCGTTCTCCGAGGGTAGCGCGCGCCCTCGCCCCCGGTGTCGCGTGCACGGCGAACGCCGACGCGCCAGGCTGCGCGTCGACACGGCCACCAGACGCCGCCGCACGGGCGAATCCGTCAAGCTCCCCCGTCCCGTCGCAGCCCCTCCCGCAGCGCCCTCTCCCCCAATGAAGCCAGCCGTACGCGAGCAACTCGATCGCACGATCGAGGACATCGGACCGTTGCCGGTATTGAGTGGCACCGTCGCGCGTGTGCGCGAGCTGTCGGCCGATCCCGACGCGACGACGCCGCAGCTCGTCGCGGTGATCGACGCCGACGAGGCGTTCAGCACCAACCTGCTGCGCTACGCCAACTCGGCCGCCTACGCGCGTCCGCTGCGCGCCCGCACGATCCACCAGGCGGTCACGATGGTCGGCCGCGACGCGCTCGCCCGCATCGCGATGGAGTCCGCCACCTACAGCCTGCTGGAGCAGATGCCCGGCACCGGCGGCCGCTCGCGAGGCGCGATGCACCTGCACGCCGTCAGCGTCGCATCGTGCGCCGTCGAGATCGCGCAGCGCACCGGCGCGAGCCCCGAGGTCGTCCACCTCGCCGGCCTGCTGCACGACATCGGCAAGCTCGTGATGCCGCTCGCGTTCGGCGCCGATGCGGTCGACGAGATCGCGCGCGAGCAGTCCTCCGGCAACGCGCGCGTCACGCTGGAGCGCGAGCGCCTCGGCGTCGACCACGCCTTCGCCGGCGCGCTGCTGGCCGACCAGGAGGGCATCCGCGGCGAGCTGTTCGAGACGATTAGCTTTCACCACGGCGGCCTGCCGGGGCCCGAGTCGCCGACGCGCGAGATCGCCTGCGTGCAGCTGGGCAACGTCGTCGTCGGGATGCTCGCCGGCGACGAGGCCGACCAGGAGCTCGTGCACGTCGCGCTGCAGCAGCTCGGCGCGACGCCCGCGCTGCTCGACGAGGTCGCCGAGGCGGCGCTGCCGAAGCAGAGCGTCGGGGCGCCCGGCGCGGACGGCCTCGCCGCGCGCATCGCCTCGCTCGAGCGGCTCGCCAGCACCGACGAGCTGACCGGGCTCGCGAACCGGCGCGAGTGGCTGGCGCGCACGCGCACGCGGCTCGCGGCCGACGAGCAGGGCGCGGTGCTCGTCTGCGACGTCGACCGCTTCAAGCAGATCAACGACAAGGTCGGCCACCTGACCGCCGACCTCGTGCTGACGGAGATCGCGCGCGTGCTGTCCCGCCACGGCGACGCCGGCCGTCTCGGCGGCGACGAGTTCGCCGTCTGGCTCGCGTGCGACGCCGCCGCGGTGGAGCAGGCCGCGAGCGCGATCGTCGAGGAGGTCGGCGTGCGCCTGCCCGGCGACGGCGAGCTGCCGGCCGTCACCGTCTCGATCGGCGCCGCACTCACGGCCGACCACGGCCGCGAGCTGACCAACCTGCTCGAGGCGGCCGACACCGCGCTGTACGAGGCGAAGGAAGCCGGGCGGGCGCGTGCCGCGCTCGCCGGCTGACGGCGGGTCTGCCCCGGGCGCTACGCCGGCTTCGAGCCGGCCACGACGAAGCCGAGGATCGCCGCGAAGAAGCGGTCGCGCGCGTGGGTCGCGTCGAGCGCATCCCACCAGCCGATCAGCTCCTCCGGCGTGAACGACCCGGCCGCGATCGCGGCGTCGAGGTGGCCGGAGAGGATCCAGGTGAAGAAGTCGAACGGGATCTCGATCGCGTGCGGGATCGTGACGACGTCGACGAGGCCGGCGTCGCGCAGCAGCCGCGGGAGCGTGCGCCCGACGCAGCCGTTCGGCACGCCGTCGCTGTAGCTGCGCACGATCCGGCGCGACAGGCGCCGGTCCGCGCCGTCGATCGCGAGCGTGTCCCAGTCGAACTCGAAGCCGACGAGCCGGCCCTGCGGCCGCAGCACCCGCGTCATCTCGCGCACCATCGCCTCCGGCTCGCCTTCGACGTGCATCAGCAGGCGCTCGGCGCGGCAGCGGTCGACCGCTGCATCGGGCAGGTCGATCCCGAGCACGTCGCCGACGCGAAACTCGACCGCCAGGTTGCGCTCCTGCGAGCGGCGCGCCGCCTCCGCGACGACGAGCGGCGAGCTGTCGATTCCCAGCACGTGGCCGGTCGGTCCGACGCGCCGTGCGATCGCGCGCACGTCGTCGCCCGTCCCGCAGCCGACCTCGAGCACGCGCTGGCCGCGGTGCAGCCGCATCTGCTCGAGCATCAGCGGCTTCGCCGCGCGCACGCCGGGCAGCTTGTTGCCGGCGTCGAAGAAGCGCAGTGCGAAGCCCGCGTCGAGGGCGACGCGCGTGCTCACGCGAGCCACTCCGCGATCAGGCGGCCGACGAGCGGGCCCTGGTCCTCCTGCAGGAAATGGCCGGCGTCGGGGATCGTGTGCGCGACCTCGCTTCCGATCGCCTCGGCGAAGCGCTGCCCGGTCTTGAGCGGGATGATCGGATCGCTGTCGGCCCACAGCACGAGCTTCGGCCGCGCGTCTGCGGCGAGCGCGTCGAGCACGTGCTGGCCCGCGGCGGCGCCGGGCGCGTCGGGCGCGCGCGGGATCATCAGCGGGAACGCGCGCGCGCCCGCCTTCGACGCTCCGTCCGCGAACGGCGCCTCGTAGGCGGCGATCACCTCGTCGCCCGGGTCTCTGTGGCAGCCGCCGCGCACGAGCATCCCGATCGGCAGGTCCTCCGTGCGCTCGACGAAGTCGCGGAACATCGTCCACGCGTCGCTCATTCTCTGGTGGCCCGTGAAGAGGCCGGTGTCCATCACGACGATGCGGTCGATCCGCTCCGGCTGCTCGACCGCCACGCGCAGCCCGATCGGGCCGCCCCAGTCGTGCACGACGACGGTCGCGCCGCGCAGGTCGAGCCGCTCGACGAGGTCGTTCAGCAGCTCGGTATGACGATCGTATGAGTACCAGCCGAGATCGGCCGGCTTGTCGGAGCGACCGAAGCCGGCGTGGTCGGGCACGACGCAGCGCAGGCCCGCGTCGAGCAGCGGCGGGATCGCGTGGCGCCACAGGAACGACCACGTCGGCTCGCCGTGCACGAGCAGCACCGGGGCCCCGTCGCCCTCGTCGAGGTGCGCGAGCCGCAGGCCGTCGACCTCGCGGTAGCGCGGCTCGTACGGGAAGTCCGGCAGGTTCGCGAAGCGCTCCTCGGGCGCTCGCACCGCCTCCGTCATGTCTCACCCTCTCTCGCCTGCAGTGACGCCGCGCCGCGTCACCCGTTCCGACATCCGGTTCCGTCGTGACGCTGTACGGCGACTGTATAGAGAGACTGGCCGCCGCGCCAGTCGAAAATCGCCGACGCGGGCAAGTGGGCGTGACCGCCCCCTCGTGCCGCGCGCGCCGCGGATAACCTGCGTCGTTCCGTCCCGCGACCAACCGAGCGTCCATGGCCACAACCGAGCCCCAGACCAGCAAGCAGATCGATCCCGACCGCCTCGCCGTCGACACGATCCGCACCCTCGCGATGGACGCGGTCCAGAAGGCCAACAGCGGCCACCCCGGCACGCCGATGGCGATGGCGCCGGTCGGCTACCTGCTGTTCAGCGAGGTGATGCGCCACAACCCGCGCGACCCGCACTGGCCCGACCGCGACCGCTTCGTGCTGTCGGCCGGCCACGCCTCGATGCTGCTCTACTCGTGCCTGCACCTGTCCGGCTACGACGTCTCGCTGGACGATCTCGAGCACTTCCGCCAGTGGGGCTCCAAGACGCCCGGCCACCCGGAGCTGCACGACACGCCCGGCGTCGAGGTGACGACCGGCCCGCTCGGCCAGGGCGTCGCCAACGCGGTCGGCATGGCGCTCGCCGAGCGTTACCTGCGCGAGCGGTACGGCGCCGAGGTGCAGGACCATCACATCTACGGGATCTGCTCCGACGGCGACCTGATGGAGGGGATCAGCGCCGAGGCCGCCTCGATCGCCGGCCACCTCGGGCTCGGCAAGCTCGTCTTCCTCTACGACGACAACCACATCTCGATCGACGGCAACACGTCGCTGTCGTTCGATACAGAGGACGTCGAGATGCGCTTCCGCGCGTACGGCTGGCACACCCAGCACGTCGACGACGCGAACGACCTCGACGCGCTGCGCGCCGCGATCGCCGCCGCGAGAGCGGAGGAGTCGCGGCCGTCGCTGATCCGCGTGCGCTCGACGATCGCGTGGGGTGCGCCCAACAAGGCGAACACCGCGGGCGCGCACGGCGCGCCGCTTGGCGAGGACGAGGTGCGCGCGACGAAGGAGTTCTACGGCTGGGACCCCGACAAGCACTTCTACGTGCCGGACGGCGTCGCCGAGCGCTTCAGCGCGATCGAGCGCGGCGCGGAGCAGCAGGCCGAGTGGGCGGGGCGCTTCGCGAGCTGGCGCGCCGCCGACGCGGATCGCGCCGCCGAGTGGGATCTCGCCTGGGCCGGCAAGCCGCTGCCCGGCCTGGCCGAGGCGCTGCCGGACTTCGCCGGCAAGGACAAGCTCGCGACGCGCGCGGCCGGCGGCGAGACGCTGCAGGCGATCGCGCCGTTCCTGCCGACGATGGTCGGCGGCTCGGCTGACCTCAACGAGTCCGTCAAGACGGGCATCAAGTCCGACGGTCCCTACTCGCGCGAGCACGCGAGACGCAACGTCTACTGGGGCATCCGCGAGCACGCGATGGGCGCGGCCGTCAACGGCCTCGCGCTGCATGGCGGGATCGTGCGGCCCTACGGCGCGACGTTCCTGCAGTTCGCGGACTACATGCGCGGCGCGATCCGCCTCTCGGCGCTGATGAGACTGCACGTCGCGTGGGTCTACACGCACGACTCGGTCGCGCTCGGCGAGGACGGCCCGACGCACCAGCCGATCGAGCACCTCGCCGCGCTGCGCGCGATCCCGGACCTGACGGTGATCCGCCCGAGCGACGCGGCCGAGACGGCCGAGGCGTGGCGCTTCCTCGTCGAGGAGCTTGACGGACCCGGCGTGCTCGTGCTCTCGCGGCAGAACCTGCCGGTGCTCGACCGCTCGGTCTACGGACCGGCGAGCGGGATCGACAGAGGCGCCTACGTCCTGGCCGAGGATCCGGACGCGGTCGCGACGCTCGTCGGCACCGGCTCGGAGGTCTCGCTGGCGCTCGAGGCGCGCGAGCTGCTCGCCGGCGAGGGTGTGAAGGTGCGCGTCGTCGCGATGCCGAGCTGGGAGCTGTTCGCCGCGCAGGACGACGTGTATCGCGCGTCGGTGCTGCCGCCCGGCCAGCCGAAGGTCTCCGTCGAGGCCGGCATCGCGATGGGCTGGGCCCAGTTCGTCGACGCGTCCGTCTCGATCGAGCGCTTCGGCGCCTCGGCTCCCGGCGAGACGGTCATGCGCGAGCTCGGCATGACACCCGAGCACGTCGCCGAGACGGTCAAGTCGCTGCTGTAGCCAGTCCCGCGGCGCTCAGTGCAGCGTCTCGCCGCGCGCGAGCATCGCGACGAATCTGTCGATCCGTCTCGTGCGCGTCTCGGGACGCTTCGCGTCTTGCACCCGGTAGAGGATCGCGTAGCGGTTGGCGCCTCTGAGCGTGGCGAAGAAGGCGGCGGCGGCCGGGTTCGCGTCGAGCGCCGCCTGTAGGTCGGGCGGCACGGCGGCGCTGCGCTGCCCGGCGTAGGCGGCCTCCCAGCGGCCGTCGGCTCTCGCCGCCTCGACCTGCGCGAGGCCGGCGGGGCGCATGCGGCCCTCAGCGGCCAGCCGCTCGACGTGCCCGGTGTTGATCTTCGACCATCTGCTGGCGCGCTTGCGCGGCGTGAAGCGCTGGAGGAACCAGGTCGCGTCGAAGCCGCGCTTCTGTCCGTCGATCCAGCCGAAGCACAGCGCGACGTCGAGCGCCTGCGCGTACGTCACGGTCGCGATCCCGCTGTCCTTCTTGGCGATCTGCAGCCACACGCCGGGGACGTGCGCGTGCTGCTCCTCCAGCCACGCCTCCCATGCGGCCGCGGACGCGAACGGCAGGATCGGCAGCTCGTCGGGCATCGGGGCGAGTGAAGCACACGCGGGCCGGCGGGGAGGGGGCCCGCCGATGCGGACCCCCTCCCGCTGCCCGCTCCCGCCCGAGGGGTCGGAGCGGGGCTCGCGCAGCAGGGGGCGTGGAACGGAGGTGCCCGCGGGACCCGGCCGCCCGATCCGGATCGCTGACGGATCGCACGACTGGTGTAGGTAGGTCCGCGCTGCCTTTCGCTGGCGAGCGCAGCAGACGCTAGCTCTGCCGTTCCCACGATGCGCCGGTTGCCGGTAAAGCTTTGTTGAGCGTGAAAAGCAGAGGCCTTCCTTCGCGGTGTCCCCGGCTCACAGGGGGCGCGACCGTCCACGCGTGTCCCCGGTCGCCCGTCCGAGCGGTAGGCTGGCGCCGTGAGCTCTGCGGGGGGCCCATCCAGCATCGAAGCTCCGCTGGAGCGCGGCCGCGAGCTGGCCGCGCTGGAGGAGACGATCGCGGCCGCGGCGGCCGGAGAAGGTCGCGTCGTGCTGCTCGAGGGCGCCGGCGGGATCGGCAAGACGCTGCTGCTCGCTCACGCCGTCCAGCACGCGCAGGCGAGTGAGATGACGGTGCTGCGCGCGCGCGGCGGCGAGCTGGAGCGCCAGTTCCCGTTCGGCGTCGCGCTGCAGCTGTTCGAGCCGTACCTGTCCTCCGCCGGGCCGCGCGAGCGCAGACGCGTGCTCGCGGGTGCCGCCGCGCACGCCGCCCCGCTGCTGTCCGGCGACGTGACGGGCCGCGAAGGCAGCGCGCCGGAGTTCTCGCTGCTGCACGGACTCCACTGGGTCGCCGCGAACATCGCCGAGCGCCGGCCGCTGTTGATCGCCGTCGACGACGCGCACAGCGCCGACGACGCCTCCCTGCGGGCGCTGCTGTTCCTCGCGCAGCGGATCGAGGATCTGCCGCTCGCGCTCGTGCTGACGGCGCGCCCGCGGCCCGCGGCGGGCGCCGGCAGCGGCGATGCGCTGAGCGCGCTCGCGGCGCATCCGCTCGCGCTGCGCTTCGAGCTGTCGCCGCTCAGCGAGCAGGCGATCGCGACGATCGTGCGGCGCCGCCTGCCGGATGCCGACGACGACTTCTGCGCCACCTGCGCGCGCGTCACGAACGGCAACCCGTTCTTCCTGCGCGAGCTGCTGTCGGAGCTGGACGGCAGCGGGATCGAGCCGGCCTCCGAGCACGTCGGCGTCGAGGGGCTCGGGCCGCTGACGATCTCGCGCGCCGTCGACGCGCGCATCCGGCGGCTGTCGCCGGGGGCGCCGGCGCTTGCGCATGCGGTCGCCGTGCTCGGCGACGGCGTCTCGCTCGCGCACGCCGCCGCGCTCGCGCGGCTCGGCGCCGACGATGCCGCGACCGCCGCCGACGAGCTGGCGGGCGCCGACGTGCTGCACCCGGCGCCGGAGCTGGGCTTCGTCCACCCGATCGTGCGCCAGGCCGTCTACCTCGGGATCCCGGCCGCCGAGCGCGGCCGGCTGCACCTCGCGGCCGCGGAGCTGCTGCGCGCCGGCGGCATGGCGGACGCCGACGAACGCGCCGCCGCCCACCTGCTGGAGACGCTCCCGCTGGGCGCGCCGTGGGTCGTCTCGTGCCTGCACGCCGCCGCCAGACGCGCGCTCGCCGGCGGCGCGCCCGACACGGCTGCGAGCTTCCTGCTGCGCGCGCTCGACGAGTCGCCGCCGCAGGCGGAGCGCGCCGAGCTGCTCGTCGATCTCGGGCGCGCCGAGGCGCTCGCCGGCCTGCCGAGCGCGGTCGAGCGGCTGCGCACGGCGGTCGCGCTGCTCGAGCGCCCCGACGCCCGTGCGCATGCACTCGCGCAGCTCGGCCAGGCGCTCTACACGGCCGGCGACAACGCGGCCGCCGCCAGCGCGTTCGACGAAGGGCTGCGTGTGCTCGACGGCGCCGACCCGGTGCTCGAAGAGCAGCTCACGGCCGGCTACCTCGGCGCCGCGCGGCTCGACTTCCGCACGCGCGAGACGGCGCAGACGCGCTTCCGCGAGCTGCTGGCGGGATCGACCGAGGCGGCGACGCCCGCTCAGCGCGAGCTGCTCGCCCAGCGTGCGCTGGAGCACGCGATGCTCGGCAACGCCCCGTATGACGAGGTCGTCGAGCTGGTCCGCCTTGCGCACGCCGGCGGCGAGCTGCTGCGCGAGGCGACGGCCGACGGCGTCGCGTGGGCGGGCTCGGTCGCGACACTGTTGTTCTGCGACGCGCTCGACTACGTGGAGGCGACCACGAGCGCGGGCCTGGAGGACGCTCGCAGACGCGGGTCGGTGATCGGCTTCGCCGTCATGTCGACCGTGCGCGGAGCCTCGCGCTACCTGCGCGGCGACCTGACGAGCGCGCTCGGGGATCTCGAAGGCGGGCTCGAGCGCGTGCCGCTGATGGTGCTCGTGCGCCCGTTCGCGCACGGCTGGATGGCGCTCGCGCACATCGACCGCGGCGAGCACGCCGAGGCCGAGGCGCTCGTCGGCGTGCCCGAGGAGGGCCAGGACGCGCACTTCACGTACAACTGGTCGCTGTTCGCGCGCGCGCGTCTGGGGCTCGCGGAGGGTCGCGTCGAGCGTGCGCTCGAGGACCTGCTCGAGTGCGGGCGCCGGCAGCTCGCCGTCCCCGCGCCCAATCCCGGCGTGCTGGCATGGCGCTCGGAGGCGGCGATCGCCGCGATGCGGCTCGGGCGCGCCGAGCAGGCGCGCTCGCTGGCCTCAGAGGAGGTCGAGCTGGCGCGCGCCTTCGGCTCTCCGCGCGCGCTCGGCACCGCGCTGCGCGCCGCCGGGCTCGTCGCCGAGGGCGCCGAGCGCCTCGCGCTGCTGCAAGAGGCTGTCACGTCGCTGGAGCGCTCGCCGGCGCAGCTCGAGCTGGCGCGCGTGCTGATCGATCTCGGCGCGGCGCAGGGAACGGCTGGGCAACGGACAGCGGCGCGCGAGACGCTGCGCCTGGGGCTCGACATCGCCCACCACGCCGGCGCGAGTGCGCTCGCCGGCGCTGCGCGCGCGGAGCTGGTCGCCGCCGGCGCGCGCCCGCGGCGCCCGGCGGTCCGCGGCATCGACGCGCTGACGCCGAGCGAGCGGCGCGTCGCCGAGCTGGCGGAGCGCGGGCTGACGAACCGCGAGATCGCGCAGGCGCTGTTCGTCTCGACCAAGACGGTCGAGTTCCACCTGCGCAACGCGTACTTCAAGCTGCGCATCGGCTCGCGCGCCGAGTTGTCGAGCGCGTTGCATGCCGTAGCCGGGGGGGCCGTGGCCGACGAGGCGCCGGCCCAGGAACCGCCGCCGGCGCGTCAGGCGCGGCCGTAGACGGGAATCGCGGCGCCGCTGGTGGCGGCGCCGTCGTCGGAGCAGAGGAACGCGATCGTCGCTGCCAACTGGCCCGGCGCGACCCACTTCCCGAAGTCGGCGTTCGGCATCGCGGCGCGGTTTGCGGGCGTGTCGATCACGCTCGGCAGCAGCGCGTTGCAGCGCACGCCCTCGTCGCGGTACTCGACCGCGACCGCCTGTGCGAACGCGATCACGGCGGCCTTCGCGGACACGTAGCCGGCGGCGCCGGGGAACGGCTGCAACGCCGCGCGCGTGCCGACGCACACGATGGATCCGCCGCCGGCCGCCACCAGATGCGGCAGCGCCGCCTGCGTGACGAGGTAGGTCGGGCGCAGGTTGAGCCGCAGCTGCGCCTCGAACGACTCGATCGGCTCCTCCGCCACGCGTGCGCCCTGCGCGAAGCCGCCGACGAGGTTGACGACCGCCCGCAGTGGCGCTGCCTCACTCCCCGCCGCCAGCGCGGTCGCGTTCGCGACCGCCTGCTGCTCGAACAGGTCCGCCTGCACCAGCTCCAGCCCGTCGCGCTGCTCCGCGCGCTCCAGCTCGCGCTCGGCGACCCACGGCACGACGACGCGCCAGCCGTCGTCGAGCAGACGCGTCACGACCGCGGCGCCGAGGCCGCCGGTCCCTCCCGTCACGAGCGCGCTGCGATCGGCCGCCATGTGGCAACCGTACCGATCGCCCGTCGGTTCGCACCCGACAAAGCCCGCAAATTGCGGGTGCGTCGCGGATGCGCGGGGAGGCGGGGAACGCCCGCTGACTAAGGTGTCCCGACCGCATGGCGAAGGACACCGAGAAGCTCATCCGTCAGCTCTCGCTCATCAGCTACCTGATGGCCGAGCGGCGCCCCGTCACCGCCCCCGAGATCCGGCGGGACGTCGAGGGCTACAGCGCGATGAACGAGGACGCGTTCGCGCGGCGCTTCTACGCCGACCGCTCGGAGCTGGAGGCGCTCGGCATCCAGCTCTCCGTCGACAAGCCGGTCGAAGGGCTCGCCGAGCAGGAGAACTACTCGCTGCCGCCGGAGAACTTCCACCTGCCGGCGATCGAGTTCACCGACGCCGAGCTGGCCGGCCTGCAGACCGCCCTGTCGCTGCTCGACGGCGAGTTCGCCTACGCCGAGCCGCTGCGGCTCGCGCTCCAGCAGATCTCGTGGGGCCGCTCGAACCCGCTGCAGGCGCCTGAGCAGCGCTCGATCGCGCTCGGCATCACGGCATCGGCCGGCGGCCATGACCTGTCGCAGCGGCTGGCGAAGATCGAGACGGCGATCTTCCGCCGCAAGACGATCGTCTTCGACTACTACACGATGCAGCGCGACGAGCTCGGCTCGCGCAAGGTCGACCCCTACCAGCTGCTGTTCCAGGGCGGCCAGTTCTACCTCGTCGGCCGCGCGCACGAGCGCGAGGACATCCGCGTCTTCCGCCTCTCGCGCATCCGCGGCAAGGTCGCCTACGCCTCGAAGGCCGAGCACGACTTCCAGCGTCCCGACGAGTTCGATCCGCGCGCCTACGCCAATCGGATCCAGTGGCAGTTCGGCGAGCCGCTCGGCACCGCCGAGGTGCGCATCGGCGAGAAGATCGGCTGGCAGATCGAGCGCCACTTCGGCCGCTATGGCGAGATGCGTCCGGCGGACGACGGCAGCGGCGACCGCATCTTCGCCACGGAGTACGCCGACTCCCGCCAGCTCGTCGCATGGGTGCTCGGACTCGGCGAGCACGCGCGCCTCGTCGGCCCGCCGGAGCTGGCGGAGGAGTTGGAGAAGCGGCTCGCGCTGCTCGCCGAGCGCCACCGCGGGGAGCTGGAGCTGGCGTCCCCGGCCGCGGCGGGCGCGGGCGGTGGGGATGCCGCCGTCGAGGCGGAGCCGAACGGAAACGGCCGCCGCGAGGCCGCCGCGATCCGCCCCGAGCGCTTCGCGCGGCTCGTCACGCTCGCCTCGATCCTGATCCAGAACGGCCGCGCCGGCCGGCGCATCGCCGCCGCCGAGGTCTGCGAGCGCCTGCAGATCTCCGAGCAGGAGCTGGAGGAGGACATCGGCGTGCTGAACGTCGTCAACTTCGGCGCCGGCTCCTACGTTCTCTACGCCGAGGTGCAGGAGGACGGGATGATCGAGGTCGACCCGGAGGCGTACGGCGACTCGTTCGCGCGCCCCGCGCGGCTGCTGCCGGTCGAGGCGAAGGCTTTGGTGGCGGCGATCGACCTGATCGGCGAGCACATCCCGGAGGGCTCGCTCGCCTCGGTGCGCGAGAAGGTCGTCGCGGCGCTCGGCGAGGACCCGATCCGCGAGGGCCTGCAGGTCGCGACGTCGGGCGGCGATGACTCGCTGGTCGCGGGCATCGTCTCGCGCGCGATCGCCGGCCAGCGGCTGTTGGCGATCGACTACTTCAAGGAGAACGAGGGTGAGTTCTCCCAGCGCATCGTCGAGCCCTACGCGCTGATCAACGGGCGCGAGGGCTGGTACGTCGCCTCGTTCGACCCCGACAAGGAGGCGGTCCGGCACTTCCGGCTCGATCGCATCAAGTCCGCGACCGTGACCGACGAGCATTTCGAGCCGCGCTCCGAGGTCGACCCCGCAGCCGACGTCGACGGCTGGCCGCGCACCGGCGAGGTGCCCGCCTCGCGCCGCGCGCGCCTGTGGATCTCGCCCGAGCGCGCGCGCTGGGCGCGCGAGGAGCGCACCGTGATGGAGGAGCTGTCGGACGGGTCCGTGGTCGTCGAGCTGAGCTTTGCCGGCGTCGCCTGGCTCGTGCGCGAGGTGCTCAAGGAGGCCGGCGACGCCGCCGTGCTGGAGCCCGAGGATGCCCGCGCCGCCGTGCGCGAAGCGGCTGCGCATCTGGCCGCGGCGTAGCTTTCGGCCCCGGGCGGGTACACGCCCATCATGGAGCCGCTGCGGATCTACCTGCAGGACCGCCTAGCGAGCGCGACCGGCGTCGTCGAGCTCGCGAAGCGCTCGTACGGCTCGAACCGCGGGAGCGAGTTCGGCCCGGGGCTGGCCGCCGTGCAGCAGCAGGCGATCGACGAGCGCACCGCGCTCCTCGACGTCATGCGCCGGCTCGACGTCGCTCCCGACCGATTCAAGGTCGGCGCCGCATGGGCGGCCGAGAAAGCCGGCCGGCTGAAGCTCAACGGCCGCATGCGCGGCTACTCGCCGCTCAGCCGCGTGGTGGAGCTGGAGGGCTTGACGCTGTTGCTGACCGCACAGCGGCAGCTATGGGAGACGCTCGCGCTCGTGCTGACCGGCGATGCCCGCGCGGAGGGCTTCGACGCCGCCGGGCACGCCGCTCGCGCCGGCGAGGCGCTGGAGCGCCTCGCCGACCTCCATCGCCGCGCGGTCGAGGTCGCGTTCGCGCAGCCGGCGCCGGCCACGTGACCGGCCGCTACGCTGGCGCGCCGTGAGCCGCCGCGACCAGATCCGCATGACCGACGCCGAGCTGGCGGCCTTCCTCGACGAGCAGCGCACGTTGATCCTCGCGACGGCCGGGCGCGACGGCTGGCCGCACCTGATGCCGCTGTGGTTCACCGTGCGCGACGGCGAGCCGTGGGCGTGGACGTATGCGAGATCGCAGAAGGTACGCAATGTGGAGCGCGACCCGCGCGCGACGTGGCAGGTCGAGGCGGGCACGTCGTACGAGCAGCTGCGCGGCGTGATGGTCAAGGCGCGCGTCGAGCTGCACCGCGACCTGGAGACCGTCTCCGCCTTCGGCGAGGAGCTGTTCCGCCGCTACACGGGGCTCGATCCGCTCCCCGAACCGGTCCTCGCGATGATCGCGTCGCAGGCGCCCAAGCGGGTCGCGATGCGGCTGGTGGCCGCCGAGCCGCCGGTCAGCTGGGACCACGCGAAGCTCGGCGGCACGTACTAGCCGGCAGGTGCGTCACTCAGGGTCGAGATCTCGACCCTGGACGACACAGATCGGGTCAGGCGGCCGCGCTCTCGCGCCGCCACACGCTCCCGGCCCGCTCGTACTCCACGCCCTGCGCCAGCGCGCCGGCGAACTCCGCGCCGCGCTCGCGCTCGACGAGCCACAGCGCGAGGTCCATGCCGGCGGTGACGCCTTGGGAGGTGAGGATGTCGCCGTCGTCCACGACGCGCTCGTCGATCACCTCGGCGCCGGTCTCGCGCAGGCGGTCCAGCGCGAGGCGGTTCGTCGTCGCCGGCCGGCCGGCGAGCAGGCCGGCGGCGGCGAGCAGCAACGCGCCGGTGCAGACGGAGGCCATCGTGACGCCGTCGGCGTGCAGGCGTGCGAGCTCGGTCGGGATCGCGCCGCGCTCGATCTCCGCGAGCACGCCGGTCGGGCTGCCGTCGAGCAGCCCGCCGCCGGGCACGAGCACCAGGTCCGGTCGCTCGGCGAGTCGGCGGTCGGGGATCAGCGTCGTGCCGACGCCGGAGAGGACGCGGTCGGCGCCGTCGAGCGTCACGAGTGACACCTCGAACGGCGCGCCCGCTCGCGCGGCGTGGCGCAGCAGCTCGTTCGGGCCGAGCGCGTCGAGATCGTCGAAGCCGTCGAAGATGAGGATGTCGAGCTGCATTGCGGTCGCTCCTGGCGGTCGATGACGGGCGGTCTCCGATGCTCGCGCGCCGCGCGCAGGCTTACCAGTGGCAGGAATGACAATGTGCGTATGATTTCCGCCATGGCACATCGCATCGCCGTCCTCGCGCTCGAAGACGTCGTCCTCTTCGACCTCGCGACGCCGTTCCAGCTGCTCGGCCGGGACTACGAGCTGACGCTGTGCGCGACGGAGCCGGGCGAGATCCCCACCACCAGTGGCTTCCCCCTCGTCGCCTCGCATGGGCTCGGTACGCTCGCCGAGGCGGGCACCGTCATCGTGCCGGGCTTCGCTCCCCAGCAGTGGCCGCCGGCGCCGGCGGTGCTCGACGCACTGCGCGCCGCTCACGCCCGCGGCGCCCGCCTCGCCTCGATCTGCACCGGCGCCTTCGCGCTCGGCGCCGCCGGCCTGCTCGACGGTCGCCGCGCGACGACTCATTGGCGCTACGCCGCACAGCTCGCGGAACTGTGCCCGCAAGCCCAGATCGACCCGGACGTGCTCTACGTCGACGACGGCGACCTGCTCACCTCCGCCGGCGTCGCCGCCGGCATCGACCTGTGCCTGCACCTGCTGCGCCGTGACCACGGCGTGGAGGCCGCGAACAAAGCTGCCCGCCAGACGGTCGTCGCCCCCCACCGCAGCGGTGGGCAGGCGCAGTTCATCCAGCGGGCAGTCCCACCAACCGCCGACGGCGGCCTCGAGGCCACGCGCGCCTACGCGCTCACCCGCCTCGACGAGCCGCTCACCGTCTCCCAGCTCGCGGCCCATGCCTGCACGAGCGAGCGCACCTTCAACCGCCGCTTCCGCCAGGAGACCGGCACGACCCCGCTCAAGTGGCTGCACGCCCAGCGCGTCGACCATGCGCGCCGGCTGCTGGAGGCCAGCGACCTGCCGGTCGAGGCGGTCGCGCAGCGCTGCGGCTTCGGCTCGGCGGCGATCCTGCGCCAGCACTTCCGCCGCGCCACCTCCACGACGCCGACGGCCTACCGGCGCACCTTCGCAGGGAGCGTCGGCAGCACGCCGCAACGGCCCCCGGTACGCTGAGCCTCATGGAGCAGCTCCGGGGGCTCATCTTGTCGGGGGGCAAGGGCACACGCCTGCGCCCGATCACGCACACGAGCGCGAAGCAGCTCGTGCCGGTCGCCAACAAGCCGGTCCTGTTCTACGGGATCGAGGCGATGGCCGCGGCCGGGATCAAGGAGATCGGCATCATCATCGCGCCCGAAACGGGCGACGAGATCAAGGCGACGGCGGGCGACGGCTCGCAGTTCGGCGTCGAGATCACCTACATCCTCCAGGACGAGCCGCTCGGCCTCGCGCACGCGGTCCTCACCGCCGAGCCGTTCCTGCGCGACGCGCCGTTCGTCATGTACCTCGGCGACAACCTGCTGCAGGGCGGGATAGCGGAGCTGGTCGACCGCTTCCGCGCGAACGAGCCCGAAGCGCTGATCCTGCTCACACCCGTGCCCGACCCGGAGAACTACGGCGTCGCCGAGCTGAACGGCAGCAACACCGTCAAGCGCCTCGTCGAGAAGCCGAAGGAGCCGGCGACGGACCTCGCGCTCGTCGGCGTCTACATGTTCACGCCCCAGATCCACGACGCGGCGCGCGCGATCGAACCGTCGCCGCGCGGCGAGCTGGAGATCACCGACGCGATCCAGCACCTCGTCGACCAGGGCCGCCGCGTCGAACCGCACATCGTCACCGGCTGGTGGAAGGACACCGGCAGACTCGAGGACATGCTCGAGGCGAACCGGCTGATCCTCGAGAACGTCGAGCAGCGGATCGACGGCGAGCTCGACATCGAGTCGAACGTCGAGGGGCGCGTGATCGTCGAAGCGGGCGCGCGGCTGATCCGGTCGCGCGTGCGCGGGCCGGCGATCATCGGCGCCGGCACGACGCTGACCGACTGCTACATCGGGCCGTATACGGCGATCGCGGAAGGCTGCGCGATCGAGCGCGCCGAGGTCGAGCACTCGATCCTGCTCGCCGGCTCGTCCGTCTGCGGGCTCGACGGCCGCATGGAGTCCTCGCTGCTCGGCCGCAACGTCGCGATCCGCCGCGACGACCGCCAGCCGCGCGCCTACCGCTTCATGGTCGGCGACAACAGCGAAATCGGCATCCTGTGACGATGCCGGACGGGCTCGCGAACCGCCTGACGGCGTCATCGGACCTCGAAATGCGCAGCATTCCTTCGGTCCTGCTTCCTTGTCAGCCGGCCCGCGAGCCTCGCCGGACATCGCCCCGGATATGAGCATGCGCGTACTGGTCGCCGGCGCCGGCGGGATGCTCGGCCAGGACGTCGTCGCCGCCGCCGAGGCGAACGGGGACGAGGTGCTCGCGCTCGCGCGCGGCGACCTCGACGTGACCGACGAACGGGCGGTCGCCGCCGCGCTGTCGGACGAGCACGTCGACGCGGTGATCAACTGCGCCGCCTGGACCGACGTCGACGGCGCCGAGGACGATCCCGACGGGGCCGACGCCGTCAACGCGCTCGGCGCCGACCACATTGCGAACGCGGCCGCGCACGTCGGCGCGCGGCTCGTGCACGTCTCGACCGATTACGTCTTCGACGGCGCTCGCTCCGCCGACGAGCCCGCCTACGTCGAGTCCGACATCCCCGCGCCGCACAGCGTGTACGGGGCGTCGAAGCTCGCCGGCGAGGAGGCCGTCACGGCCGCCGGCGGCTCGCACGCGATCGTGCGCTCCTCGTGGCTGTTCGGCGTCGGCGGGCGCAACTTCGTCGCGACGATGCTCGCGCTCGGCGAGGAGCGCGACGAGGTGACCGTCGTCGACGACCAGGTCGGCTGCCCGACGGCGACCGCCCACCTCGCCCCGGCGCTGCTCGTGCTTGCCCACGACGCCGAAGCCCAGGGGATCTTCCACGTCGCCGGCGGAGGCCAGTGCTCGTGGCACGACCTCGCGGTCGAGACGTTCCGGCAGGCCGGGATCGCCTGCCGGGTGCTGCCGTGCACGACCGCCGACATGCCGCGCCCGGCGCCGCGGCCGCCCTTCAGCGCGCTCGTCAGCGAGCGCGACGACGCACCCCTGCTGCCGCCGTGGCAGGAGGGGCTCACCACGTATCTCGCACAGCGGGGGGTCCACGCATGAAGCTTCTGGTCTGTGGGGGAGCCGGCTTCATCGGCTCGAACTTCGTGCGCCTGCGCGTACGCGACCACGGCGACGAGGTCGTCGTGCTCGACAAGCTCACGTACGCCGGTCGCAAGGAGAACCTGCACGACACGCTCGACCAGGTGCGCTTCGTGCACGGCGCGATCGAGGACCCCGACGCCGTCGCCGACGCGATCGAGGGCGTCGACGCGGTCGTCAACTTCGCCGCCGAGACGCACGTCGACCGCTCGATCGCGGACCCCGACGCCTTCCTGCGCACGAACGCGATCGGCACCTACGTGCTGCTGGAGGCCGCGCGCACGGCCGGCGTGCGCTTCCTGCAGGTCTCGACCGACGAGGTCTACGGCTCGATCGACGAGGGCTCGTTCACGGAGGAGTCCCCGCTGCAGCCGTCGAGCCCGTACTCCGCGACGAAGACCGGCGCGGACCTGCTCGTGCTCTCCTACTTCCACACGTACGGGCTGGAGACGCTGATCTGTCGCGGCTCCAACAACTACGGGCCCTACCAGTACCCCGAGAAGCTGATCCCGCTGATGGTGCTCAACGCGCTGCACGGCGACAAGCTGCCCGTCTACGGCGACGGCATGCAGGTGCGCAACTGGCTCTACGTCGAGGACTTCGGGCGCGGGATCGGGCACGCGCTGGAGCACGGTGCGGCCGGCGAGGTCTACAACGTCGGCGGGCCCGACGAGTGCCCCAACATCGAGGTCGTCAAGCGGATCGTCGACCTGACCGGCAACGACGAGTCGCTGATCGAGTACGTCACCGACCGCCCCGGCCACGACCGCCGCTACTCGCTCGCCTCCGAGAAGCTGAGAGCGCTCGGCTGGCAGGCGCAGGTGCACTTCGCCGAGGGGCTCGACCAGACCGTCGCGTGGTATCGCGAGAACGCCTGGTGGTGGGAGCCGATCCGCTCCGGCGACTACCGCGAGTACTACGAGCGCCAGTACGGCCGCGCGCTCGGATAGTTCACAGGCGCGTCCGCGCGCACGGGGAAGGCGCGTCGAAGCTGTGCACTTGCGGACATGGCAGGTGACTGGCGGGCGGGTCGCGGGCAAGACTGCACGCATGCGCGCTCCCCGCAAGGCCCGCAGACGCAGCCCCGCGAACCGCTGGCGCGAGACGTGCGTCGACGGCGTGCTGCACGTCGCCTTCGCCGCCGCGGCGGGGGCCGAGTCGGCCGCGCATCGCTGTGCGCGGACCGTCGCGCGCCATCGCACCCCGCCACGCCGACCGCGCGTGCGGCGAATGCGCTGGAAATAGCGTATTTGCGCCAGTCACCGTCAGAGCGGGGACAGAGTTACACTCACCTGCGATTCCTGCGATGAGCAGCCAAGATCGCACCCCCACCCGCCCGACGGTGCCGCGCGGCCGTCACGCCCCGCCACTCGAGGTACGCCTCGCGCAGCAGCGCGAGCGCCTGTTCGAGGCGGCCGCGTCCGTGTTCGTCGCGACCGGCTACGCCGACGCGAGCGCCGAATCGATCAGCCGCGCCGCCGGCATGTCGAAGGCGACCTTCTACGAGCACTTCGCGAACAAGGAGGAGTGCATCCTCGCGCTGTTCGACGCGGCCAACCAGCTCCTGCTCACCCGCATCCTCGGCGCCGTCGCCGAGGCGGGCGATGACCCGGTCGCGCGCATGCGCGAGGGGATGCGGGAGTTCCTTGTCGTGATCGACGAGTTCCCGGCACAGTCGCAGACGCTGCTCGTCGAGATCATCGGCGCCGGGCCCGCGGCGATGCGGCGGCGCGACGAGATCGTCGCGAACTTCGCGCAGGTGCTCTTCCGCGAGAACGAGACGCACGCGCAGGAGGGCGTCATGCCGCGCTTCAAGAGCCCGGTCGACGCGTTCGCGATCGTCGGCGCGATCGCGGAACTGGTCTCGCGCCAGCTGCGCCTCGGCGAGCCCGAGCACTCGGCCGACCTGCAGCCGGTGATCGAGCGCTTCGCGTTCGGCCTGCTCGGGCTCGAGCCGCCGCCGCTCGCGCCGGCTGCGTAGGCGTACGCTGCGCGGCGTGACGGCCGACTCAGAGGCGGCGCTCGCCGCGCTCGACGCCGAGGTCGTGGCCTGCCGCCGCTGCCCGCGGCTCGTCGAGTGGCGAGAGCGCGTTGCTGTCGAGAAGCGCGCTGCCTACGCGGGCGAGACCTACTGGGGCCGGCCGATCACCGGGTTCGGCGACCCGGCCGCGAGAATCCTGGTGCTCGGGCTCGCGCCCGCCGCGCACGGTGGCAACCGCACCGGGCGCGTCTTCACCGGCGACCGCTCGGGCGACTGGCTGTTCGCCTCGATGTGGCGCTGCGGGCTCGCGAATCAGCCCGAGTCACGCTCGCGCGACGACGGGCTGGAGCTGCACGACGCGTACGTGACGGCCGCGGTGCGCTGCGCTCCGCCGGCCAACCAGCCGTTGCCGGCCGAGCGGGATTCGTGCTTTCCGTACCTCGTGCGTGAGCTGGAGCTGCTGCGCGACGTGCGGGTGGTCGTCTGCCTCGGTGGCTTCGCGTGGGAGGCTGGGCTGCGCGCCCGCGTCGCGCTTGGCGAGGCGACTCCGCGTCCCAAGCCCCGCTTCGGTCACGGCGCCGAGCTGCCGTCGCCAGGCCGCCTCACGCTCCTCGGCTGCTACCACCCGAGCCAGCAGAACACGTTCACCGGCCGGCTGACGGAGCCGATGATCGATGCGGTGTTCGTGCGTGCGCGTTTGCTCGCTGGGCTCTGACGGGCGTTGGCTCGGCGTTGCCCCGGCGTCACCGGTACGCCGGGTCGCGCACAGCTCTCGCTGGAGAGCCTCTCGTGAACTGGGTCGGTGCTGTGCGACGGCGCCGAGCAGCAGGGGGCTCCAGCAAGACCGCGCGCGACCGGCGGACTGCTCCCGGTTGCGCTTGCTCAGCCGGTGTCGCTGAGCAAGCTTGAAACCCTGGCGGTGTCTTGCGGGTCGATGCGCTCGAGCCCCGGGATCTGGTCGAAGTCGCGATCAGCGCTGAGAATCGCATCGACCCCGCGGTTGAGCGCGACGGCCGCGAACGTCGCGTCGCGTGCAGTCAGGCGAGTATGGGTTTCGAACAACCACAGCGCGAGGTTGACGTCACTTTCCTGGACGTCGTGCAGTTGGCAGAGGATCTGCACCCGCCGCGCCGTTGCGACGGCGAGGACGCGGTCGCCGGTCTGCCGCATTCGCTGGTGGAGAAGCTCCTGGATGAGATCCGCGCTTGCTTCTCCGTCGAGCCGGCCAGCTGAGGCATGCTCGACGATTGCTCGGCATGGCTCGCGGTAGGGCCCCGTCCCCCCGAGCGCGTACACGAACACGTTCGTGTCGAAGAGGAAGCGCCTCACGCCGCCGGTGTGTCTCCGGCAGCGTCGAGCATCGCTCGCTTTGACTCGGCCCAATCGGGCTCCGGCGTGTCCGGGATGGGTTGGGACAGCAGCCAAGTGCCGGCGTCGCGTCGCGCTGCCTCGGCTCCCGCCTCGAGCTTCTCGTCGATCGCCTCGCGGATCACGGCGGCAACTGACTGACCGGTGTGGCGCGCCCGCCGGTCGAGACGCTGGTACCGATCCTCGTCGAGGAGCAATTGCGTTCGGCGATTGAGCATGTGCATAGCATAGCATGTGCATGTTGGAGGTGAGCCTTAGCTTCCTGCGCCGCGAACCAAGTGCTTGATCGACATTCAGTCGTCTGGATCCACACCGGGTACGCCGCCGCCTGTTCCGTAACGGCAGTCGCGCAGCACGAACTCGTCTTCCGATTGCGCTTCGTCGGTTCGTGCGGCGGCGACAGACTCATCGTCGGGAGGGCGCTCGCTTGACGTGTCGTGCTCTGACATGTGCATGATCGTCCCGCCCGAACGGAGGTCCGTCTACAGCGCATGACGTGGATGCCACGGGTGACACCCTCCGACGATTCAGCTTCAAGGCGGCAGAGATCACGCTCCTTCAGCGCTAGGCTCGGCTGAGCTGATGGCGTCCCCTCACTCCGCCTCTTCGCCGCTCGACGCGTTCGCTCCGCGCACGCGCGAGTGGTTCGTGCGGGCGTTCGACGCGCCGACGGAGGCGCAGGCGCAGGCGTGGCCGGCGATCGCAACGGGCGAGCATGTCCTGATCTCGGCGCCGACCGGGTCGGGGAAGACCCTCGCGGCGTTCCTGTGGGCGCTGGATCGGCTCGCCGGTGACGTCGCTCGCAGGTCTCCGCTTGCGGTGACCGGAGGGCGAAAGCCGTCTCGCGAGGCTGAGAGCGGCGCCGCGCGCCGCACGCGCCTCGTCTATGTCTCTCCCTTGAAGGCGCTCTCCTACGACATCGAGCGCAACCTGCGTGCGCCGCTCGCCGGCATCGGCGCCGACCTGCGCGTCGCGATCCGCACGGGCGACACGCCGCAGAGAGAGCGCCAGCAGATGCTGCGCGAGCCGCCCGACGTGCTGATCACGACGCCCGAGTCGCTCTACCTGATGCTGACGAGCAGAGCACGGGAGATCCTGCGCGGGGCGGAGTGGGCGATCGTCGACGAGATCCACGCGGTTGCCGGCACGAAGCGCGGCGCGCACCTGGCGCTGACGCTGGAGCGGCTCGACGCGCTCGCGCAGGAACAGAACGGCGGGCGTGAGGTGCAGCGGATCGGCCTGTCGGCGACGCAGAACCCGTTGGAGGAGGTCGGGCGCTTCATGGTCGGCCCGCGGCGCAGATGCCGCGTCGTCGACACGGGCGTGCGCAAGCCGCTGGACCTGAAGATCCACGTGCCGGTCGAGTCGATGGTCGAGCCCGACGCGGGGGCGGGCGGGAACGGGGTCCCCGACTTCGACCCGCTCTCCGGCGGCACCGAGGCGACGCGCCGCTCGATCTGGCCGGCGATCTACCCCGAGCTGCTGAAGCTCGTGCAGGAGCACCGCTCGACGATCCTGTTCGTCAACAACCGCCGCTCGGCCGAGCGGATCGCGCTGCGGCTGAACGAGCTGGCTACGCCGGAGGGCGAGCCGACGGTGGAGGTCGCCCGCGCCCACCACGGCTCGCTCGCGCGCGAGGAGCGGCTCGTCGTGGAGGAGCTGCTGAAGGCGGGCGAGATCCCCTGCATCGTCGCGACCTCGTCGCTGGAGCTGGGGATCGACATGGGCGCCGTCGACCTCGTGCTGCAGGTCGAGTCGCCGAAGTCGGTCGCGGCCGGGCTGCAGCGCATCGGCCGTGCCGGGCACAACGTCGGCGACACGTCCAAGGGCCGCATCTTCCCGAAGTTCCGCGCCGACCTGCTGGAGTGCGCGGTCGTCGCGAGACGCATGCGCGACGGTGCGATCGAGCCGACCGTCGTGCCGCGCAATCCGCTCGACGTGCTCGCGCAGCAGATCGTGGCGATCGCCGCGGCCGCGCAGGACGACGACGAGCCGACGAACGTCGACGACCTGCACGCGCTCGTCACGCGCACCCATACGTACGCCGAGCTGTCCCGCGCGCAGCTGGAGAACGTGCTCGACATGCTCGACGGCCGCTACCCGTCTTCCGAGTTCGCCGAGCTGCGCCCGCGGATCGTGTGGGATCGCGTCGCGGGCACGATCCGCCCGCGCAGAGGCGCCCGCGCGCTCGCCGTCACGAACGCCGGCACGATCCCCGACCGTGGCCTCTTCATGGTCACCCTCCCCGACGGCCGCCGCGTCGGCGAGCTGGACGAGGAGATGGTCTACGAGGCGCGGCCCGGGCAGACGTTTCTGCTCGGCGCCTCGTCGTGGCGCATCGAGGAGATCGGCCGCGACCGCGTCGTCGTGACGCCGGCGCCGGGCGCGCCGGGCGCGATCCCGTTCTGGAAGGGCGACTCCGTCGGCCGTCCGAAGGAGCTGGGCGAGGCGATCGGCAGATTCTCGCGCTGGGCCGTCGACCAGCCGGCCGAGACGCTCGCGGCCGACTACGACCTCGACGATCTCGCGGCGCGCAACCTGCTCGACTACCTGGCCGAGCAGCAGCAGGCGACGCGCGTGATCCCGTCCGACAAGACGATCGTGATCGAGCGCTTCCGCGACGAGATCGGCGACTGGCGCCTGTGCGTTCTCAGCCCCTACGGCGGCCGCATCCACGCAGCCTGGGGCCTGGCCCTCTCCGCCCGCATCCGCGACCAGCTGGGCCTGGAGGCGGACGCGATCTGGTCCGACGACGGGATCATCGTCCACCTGCCCGACGCGGACGAGGCGCCGGGCGCCGACATCGCGCTGATCGAGCCGGACGAGCTGGAGGACATGGTCGTCGCGGAGCTGAGTGGGTCCGCCCTGTTCGGCGCGCGCTTTCGCGAGAACGCCGGCCGCTCGCTGCTGATCCCGCGGGCGTACCCGGGCAAGCGCACCCCGCTGTGGCAGCAGCGGCTGAAGTCGCAGACGCTGCTGGAGGTCGCCAAGCGCTACGGCGAGTTCCCGATCATCCTGGAGACGTATCGGGAGTGTCTCCGAGATGTCCTCGACCTTCCGGGACTCAGGGACCTCCTCACCCAGCTCCACCGCCGCGAGATCTCCGTCGTCGAGGTCGAGACGCCGACCGCCTCGCCGTTCGCGTCCTCGCTGCTGTTCGACTACGTCGCGACGTATATGTACGAGGGTGACACGCCGAACGCGGAGCGGCGCGCGGCCGCGTTGTCGCTCGACCGCGACCTGCTGCGCGAGCTGCTCGGCCAGGAGGAGCTGCGCGACCTGATCGACGCGGATGCCCTCGAACAGGTCGAGGACGACCTCCAGCACCGCTCCGAGCGCACGCGCGCGGCGACGCGCGACGAGCTGCACGACGTGCTGCGGCGGGTGGGGGATCTGACCGCCGCCGAGGCGATGCAGCGCGTCCATGCCGGGATCGACGCCGATGCGCTGCTGTCCGAGCTGGAGCGCGAGCGGCGCGCCGTGCTGGTGCGAATCGGCGGGGAGCGGCGTTGGATCGACGCAGCCGACGCGGGTCTGTACCGCGACGCGTTGGGCGTCGTCTCGCCCGGCGGGCTGCCGCAGGCCTTCCTCGACGACGTGCCGGACGCGCTCGTGCGCCTGCTGCGGCGCTACGCGCAGACGCACGGCCCGTTCGCGACGAGCGAGCCGCGCGAGCGCTACGGACTCGACCCGCAGCCGGCTCTGGCCGAGCTGGAGCGCGCCGGCGAGCTCGTGCGTGGCGAGCTGCGCCCCGGCGGAAGCGGGCGCGAGTGGTGCGACGCGGACGTGCTGCGCCGCCTGCGCCGCGCCTCGCTCGCGGTTCTGCGCAAGGAGATCGAGCCAGCAGACAAGCGGGCGTTCGCGGCGTTCCTGCCGAGTTGGCAGGGGGTCGACAAGCATCCGCCCGGCGGCGCGGGCGTGGATCGGCTCCGTGAGCAGTTGATCCCGCTCCAAGGCCTCGCGCTGACGCCGGAGACGTGGGAGCGCGAGGTGCTGCCGCGCCGGGTCGGCGCCTACTCCGCCACCTGGATGGACGCGCTGTGCGCGAGCGGCGAGCTGGTGTGGGTCGGGGCCGGCGCGCTTGGGCGCACGAACGGGCGCGTGGCCCTGTACTTCCGCGAGGATGCCGGGCTGCTCGGCCCGCCGCCGCACAGAGGCGATCCCCCGAGCGAGCCGTCGCACGAGGCCGTCCGGGCGCGCCTCGCGCAAGGCTCCTGCTTCTTCACGGATCTGCTGATCGACGTCGACCTCGCGCCCGAGGAGCTGCAGGAGGCGCTGTGGGATCTCGCCTGGGCCGGCGTCGTGACGAACGACGCGTTCGCGCCGCTGCGCGCGCCGCGCCTCACGCTCGCGCGAGCGCAGCGGGCCGCATCTCGCACCGGCGGTCGCGCCGGCCGCCGTTTCTCCTCCCGCCGGGGCGGCGCACAGGCGCAGGTGCAGGGCCGCTGGTCGCTCACCGAGCGGCTGTTCGAGGTCCCGGCCCAGCCGATCGATCCGAGCGCCCGCCGCCGTGCGCTCGCCGAGCTGCTGCTGGAGCGCTACGGCATCCTGACGCGCGAGCTGGTGCTCGCCGAGGGCGTCCCCGGCGGCTTCTCCGCGATCTACCCCGAGCTCAGCCAGCTGGAGACGCTCGGCGTCGCACGGCGCGGCTACTTCGTCGAGGGCCTCGGCGGCGCGCAGTTCGCGCTGCCCGGCGCGGTCGAGCGGCTGCGCGCGCAGAAGGCACCCGAGGAGGCGCCCCCGCTCGTGCTCGCCGCGACCGACCCCGCGCAGCCCTACGGCGCTGCGCTGCCGTGGCCGAAGCGCGACGGCGACGCGGCGACGCGGCGTCCGTCCCGCACCCCCGGCGCGCTCGTCGTGCTCGCCGGCTCCGAGCCGGTCCTCTACCTGGAGCGCGGCGGCAAGGCGCTGCAGTCGCTCGTCGGCGCCGACGACCCGCGCATCCCGCAGGCGCTCCAGGCGCTCGCCGACCACGCCACCGCCGGCCGCATCAGACGCATCGCGCTCGAGAAGGTCGACGGCGAGCCGGCGATGGGCTCGCCGTGGGAGGCCGCGCTCGCCGAGGTCGGCTTCCGCGCCGGCCCGCGCCGCCTGACGCTGAGCGCATAGACTCGCCTTCGATGGAGTTCGGCGTCGAATTCGCGCAGCTCGACCTCGACACGGACGAGCGCTTCCAGCGGCTGCGCGCAGAGCTCGGCGTCTCCACCTTCGGGTTGAATCTGATCCTGCTTCAGCCCGGCCAGGCCGGACGCATCCACCGCCACGAGCGCCAGGAGGAGGTCTACCTCGTGCTCGCGGGCGAGCTGTCGCTGCTGATCGAGGGCGAGGAGCACCGCCTCGCGACCGGCGGGCTCGCGCGCGTCGCGCCCAGCGTCCGCCGCCAGCTCGTCAACCGCCGGCCCGAGCGGCTCGTCCTGCTCGCACTCGGCGGTGCCGTCGAGCACGAGGGGCGCGACGGCGAGGCGTTCGCCTCATGGGACGACGCGACGCCCAAGCGGCCGCAGGAGATCGCGCCGCCGGCCGACGTGCCGATCGATCCCGCCTGAACGCGCGGGAACCTTGCACACCGCTCCGCGGTGCGCCCTACTCTGGACCCATGCCCGAGGGCGACACGATCCTGCGTGCGGCGAATCGCATCCGGCCGGTGCTGGAGGGAACGGTGCCGGACGAGATCCTCGCGCCGCAGCCGCGCCATGCGCGCGATTGCTGGCCCGAGCGGCTGCGCGGCCGCGCGGTGACGACGGTCGACACGCACGGCAAGCACCTCTTCCTGCGCTTCGAAGGCGACCTCGTGCTGCACTCGCACCTGCGCATGACGGGCGCGTGGGCGGTGCACCCCCACGGCGCGCGCTGGCGCAGGGCGCCGCGCCGCGCGTGGCTCGTGCTGCGCGCTCGCGGGCACGAGGTGGTCGAGTTCGACGGTCCGGTGCTGGAGCTGATGACCGAGGGCCGCTCGCGCTTCGACCAGCGGCTCGCCGCGCTCGGGCCCGACGTGCTGGCCGAGCCGGCCTTCGACGCCGCCGCCTTCCTCAAGCGCCTGCGCGCCGACGACCCGACGCGTGGGATCGGCGACGCGCTGCTCGACCAGCGCATCGTCGCCGGGCTGGGGAACATCTGGAAGGCCGAGGGCTGCTGGGGCGCGCAGCTCGACCCGTGGCGGCGCGTGCGCGACGTGTCGGACGCGGAGGCGCTCGCCGTGATCGCCGACGCGCGCCCACGCATGCTCGCGGCGGTGGAGTCGCCGAGTCGCCACGGCAGCGACCGCCACGTCTACGACCGCGCCGGCCGCCCGTGCCCGCGCTGCGGCGCACGGATCGAGGCGCGCGGCCAGGGCGACGACAACCGCACGACCTGGTGGTGCCCCGGATGCCAGCGCTGAGACCGCGGACCGCCCCCGCCTCGCTGCGCCGCGTCGGCCACAAGGGCGCCGACCTGATCGAGCCGGGCAACACGCGCGAGAGCTTCGACGCGGCGCTCAGGCACGGCGTCGACATGATCGAGTTCGACGTGCTGCCGGCGCTCGGCCCCGACGGCCGCCCCGACCCGCTGCACGGCGAGCTGCTGCTCGCGCACGACTACGCCGACGCGGACGCGCGCACCCCGCTGACGCTCGCCGAGGGGCTCGCGCACCTCACGTCGCCGGCGTTCGCGTCGCTCGACTTCGACGTCGACCTGAAGATCCCCGGCTACGAGGCGCGCGTCGTCGAGGCGCTGCGCGAGCACGGGCTCGTCGAGCGCTCGCTCGTCTCCTCGACGTATCCGCAGAGCCTCGCGCGCATCCGCGCAATCGAGCCGGCGCTGCGGCTCGGCTGGTCCGTCCCGCGCGCGCGGCGCGACTACACGCAGTCGAAGCTCTTCCTCGCGCCTGCGCTCGTCGCGCTGGAGGTCGGCCGGCGGATCCTGCCCGGCCGTGCCGCCGACGCGATCCGCGCCGGCCGCTGCGACGCGCTGATGGTGCACTGGCGCCTCGTCACGCGGCGGCTCGTCGAAGCCGTGCGCGAGGCGCACGGCGAGCTGTACGTGTGGACCGTCGACGAGGCGCCGCGCATCCGCGCGCTCGAAGCGCTCGGCGTGACGGGGGTCATCACGAACGACCCCCGATTGTTCGGGTCGGCGCCAGCCGCGGCGTAGCTCCTGACGCCGCCACCTGATACATCTGGTCCGTGGCAGCGACGAGCATGGAGGACACGATCGCGCTGCTCGCGCGCGTCCCGACGTTCGAGGCGCTCGGACCGGAGGAGCTCTCGCACGTCGCGGAGGTGGCCGTGCCGCGCGCGTGGGAGACCGGCCAGGTCGTCTTCCGCGAGGGCGATGCGAGCGACACCTGCTACGTCGTCCGCCATGGGCATGCGCGCGCGATCCGCGAGCACGCAGACGGGCGCACGATCACGCTCGCGAACTTCGGGCCCGGCGACATCTTCGGCGAGCTGGCGATGTTCGAGGACGAGAACCGCTCGGCGACGATCGAGACGCTCGACGCGGTCGAGGCGGTTGCGATCCTCGGCACCGACATGCGCCGCCTGATGCGGGAGCACCCGGGCATCGCGGTCGGCGTCGTCATCTCGCTCGGCCGGCGCCTGCGGGCGATGAACGAGCGCGTCGCGAGCCAGTCGTTCCAGACGGTGCAGAGCCGCGTCGCGACGGTCCTCACGCAGCTCGTCGCGGAGGCGCAGGAGGAGGGCGCCGGCGAGCGTGAGGTGCTCGTGATCGCCACGCAGGCGGACGTCGCGAAGCTCGCCGGCTCCTCGCGCGAATCGGCCAGCCGCTTCCTCGCCGTGCTCGAGCGCGCCGGCGTGATCGAGCAGGGACGCGGAAAGCTGACCGTGCACGATCCCTCCGCGCTCGAGCGCTATGTCTTCTAGAACGCCGAGAGCGAAGCGCAGATCGCCGCGCGGCGGCCGGCGCGGCGACGAGCAGGAGCGCTCCGCCGGCGGCATCGTCGTCCGAGGCGACGAGGCGATCGTGATCGTGCCGACGCGTCGCGGCGCGCAGGGCCAGAAGGTGCTCGCGCTGCCGAAGGGCCACGTCGACCCGGGCGAGACGCCCGACCAGACGGCGCTGCGCGAGGTGCGCGAGGAGACGGGGGTCGACGCCCGCATCGTCGAGAAGCTCGGCGACGTGCGCTACTTCTACCAGCGCGGCGGCAAGCGCATCTTCAAGCGCGTGACGTTCTACCTGCTCGCCTACCGCGAGGGCTCGCTCGAGGACCACGACGACGAGGTCGAGGAGGCCCGCTGGATGCCGCTGGCGGAGGCGGTCGAGGCGCTCAGCTACGACGGCGAGCGCGAGATGGCCGAGCGGGCGTTGTCGGCGATCGTCCCGGACCGGTAGGCTCCGCACCGTCGTGCGCGTCCTGAACTTCTACTCGGCGGTCTTCGCGGACCAGCTCCGCAAGGGCCGCAAGACTGCCACGATCCGCCTCGGCGACAAGTCGCACAAGTACCGCAAGAACGACTGCGTGCTCGTGACGATCGGCTACCAGTACTCGCCGCGCGAACGGATCTTCCAGGCGGTCGTCGACTCGGTCGAAGTCAAGCGCATGCGCGACCTCAGCCCGCGCGACATCGAGCACGACAACCCGGAGTTCCGGCGCGTCGAAGAGCTGATGAGCTTCCTGCAGCAGATCTACGACCGCCCGGTCGACCTGGACGACGTCGTGACCGTCGTGCGCTTCTCGCAGATCGTGGAGCCGAGCAACCCGATCCGCGACCGCATGCACGGCATCGGCGGCGCGCAGAACTAGCGTCCAGTCGCCTTGGCACTCGCCTGGCGCGAGTGCCAAGCGTGAGCTATAGTCGCCGGCAGTTGGCACTCGCATGGGACGAGTGCCAAGACACGCCAAACACGCACCCTCTCACGGAGGTTTGCCACACATGAAGCTCAAGCCCCTCGGCGATCGACTGATCGTGCGGGCAATCGAGGAGGAGGAGACGACCGCTTCCGGTCTCGTGCTCCCCGACACGGCCAAGGAGAAGCCCCAGAAGGGCAAGGTCATCGCCGTCGGCGACGGCAAGTGGGACGAGGACGGCGAGAAGCGCGTGCCGCTCGACGTCGCCGAGGGCGACGAGGTCCTCTACAGCAAGTACGGCGGCACCGAGATCAAGGTCGACGGCGAGGACCTGCTGGTCCTGCGCGAGTCCGACGTGCTCGCCAAGGTCCAGTCCTAGGCGCCACAGGGAGAACTGAACGCATGGCACACAAGGAGCTCAAGTACGACGCGGAGGCGCGCAAGGCCCTCGAGGCCGGCGTCGACGCCGTCGCCAACGCCGTCAAGGTGACGCTCGGCCCGAAGGGCCGCTACGTCGTCCTCGACAAGAAGTTCGGCGCCCCGACGATCACGAACGACGGCGTCACCATCGCCCGTGAGATCGAGGTCGAGGACGTCTTCCAGAACCAGGGCGCGCAGCTCGTCCGCGAGGTCGCCACGGCGACCAACGACGTCGCCGGCGACGGCACGACGACCGCGACCGTGCTCGCCCAGGCGATCGTCCGCACGGGCCTCAAGAACGTCGCGGCCGGCGCCAACCCGCTCGCGCTCAAGCGCGGCATCGAGAAGGCCGTCGACCAGGTCGTCGCCTCGATCGGCAAGCAGTCGAAGGAGATCTCCGGCAAGGACCAGATCTCGCGCGTCGCGACGATCTCGGCCGGCGACGAGGAGATCGGCGACGTGATCGCCGACGCGATCGAGAAGGTCGGCAAGGACGGCGTCGTGAACGTCGAGGAGGGCCAGACGTTCGGCATGGACCTCGAGTTCACCGAGGGCATGCAGTTCGACAAGGGCTACATCTCGCCCTACATGGTCACCGACCAGGACCGCATGGAGGCCGTGCTCGAGGATCCGTACATCCTCATCGCGAACTCCAAGATCGGTTCGGTGCGCGACGTGCTGCCGGTCCTCGAGGCCGTCATCCAGTCGGGCAAGCCGCTGCTGATCATCGCCGAGGACGTCGAGGGCGAGGCCCTCGCGACGCTGATCGTCAACAAGCTGCGCGGCACGTTCACGGGCGTCGCCGTCAAGGCGCCGGGCTTCGGCGACCGCCGCAAGCGCATGCTCGAGGACATCGCGATCCTCTCCGGCGGCGAGGTCATCACCGAGGAGATGGGCCTCAAGCTCGAGAACACGCAGATCTCGCAGCTCGGTCGCGCCCGCCGCGTCGTCGTGGCGAAGGACAACACGACGATCATCGACGGCTCCGGCGACGGAGACGCGATCAAGGGCCGCATCAAGCAGATCAAGGCCGAGGTCGAGAACACCGACTCGGACTTCGATCGCGAGAAGCTCCAGGAGCGCCTCGCCAAGCTCTCCGGCGGCGTCGCCGTCGTGAAGGTCGGCGCGGCGACCGAGACGGAGATGAAGGAGAAGAAGCACCGCGTCGAGGACGCGCTGCAGGCCACGCGCGCCGCCCTCGAGGAGGGCATCGTGCCGGGCGGCGGCGTCGCGCTGCTGCAGGCCGCGGACGCGATCAGACTCGACGAGTTCGAGGACGAGGACGAGAAGACGGGCGCGAAGATCATCCTGCGCTCGCTCGAGGAGCCGCTGCGCCAGATCTCGCACAACGCGGGGCTGGAGGGCTCGGTCGTCGTCAACGACGTCCGAAAGGCGAAGAAGGGCCAGGGCCTCAACGCCGCCACGGGCGAGATCGTCGATCTCGTCGCAGCCGGCGTGATCGATCCGGCGATGGTCACGCGCTCCGCGCTCCAGAACGCCGCCTCGATCGCCAAGAACATCCTCACGACCGAGGCGATCGTCGCCGAGGTGCCGGAGAAGGATGGCGGCGGTGGCGGTGGCATGCCCGACATGGGCGGCATGGGCGGGATGATGTAGCCAACGCGCCGGACTTCCGTCCGACGCTTGGGAGATGCTTCCGTCTCCCCCTGATGTACCCCCGCGAAGGCCCGGCTCCCCCCGCCGGGCCTTCGCCTCGTTAACGAGGCGTTTGGTTGCGGCGCTCCGCTCGGGCGCGGTCCTGGCCCGCGGCGTCTGGCGTGGGCATCGAGGGGGAGAGAGCGGTCCGCGCCCCGGCGGGGCCGGTCGCGCTTGGCGCCGCGGGAGCCCGCCCGCTCACTCCGGATTCATGCCTGTCAATCCGTGCCCCTATGAGGGGCACAAGTTGACAGTCATCGAAACGGATCGTCACGTTCTGCGCAGAGCCGCCGCAAAGTCGCCGCGAACGACGGCACTCCAGCCGCTTCCCTTCCCCCTCGATGCGAAGCGGCGCACGCCCGGGCGCGACGAGCGCTCGAGCGGCGCGCCAGCTACACGTCGGCGCGCGCCCGCGGCGACGGCCCGACGTACTTCGCGGACGGGCGGATCAACCGGCCCTCGCGCTTCTGCTCGAGGATGTGGGCGGACCAGCCGGCCGTGCGGGCGCAGGTGAACAGGGGGGTGAACAGCTCCGGCGGGACCTCGGCGTAGTCGAGCACGACGGCCGACCAGAACTCGACGTTGGTGGCGAGCACGCGGTCGGGCTTGCGCGCGTGCAGCTCGGCGAGCGCCGCCTGCTCGAGCGCCTCCGCCACCTCGAGGCGGGGGCTCCCCAGCTCGCGGGCGGTGCGGCGCAGCACGCGGGCGCGCGGGTCCTCGGCGCGGTAGACGCGGTGGCCGAAGCCCATCAGGCGCTCGCCACGGTCCAAAGCGTCCTTGACCCACTGCTCCGCGTTCCCGCTCCGCTCCACGCCGTCGAGCATCTTCAGCACGCGCGAGGGCGCGCCGCCGTGCAAGGGCCCGCTCAGAGCGCCGACCGCGGCGCTCAGCGCCGCCGCTACGTCCGCGCCCGTCGAGGCGACGACGCGCGCGGTGAACGTCGAGGCGTTCATGCCGTGCTCGGCGGCCGAGATCCAGTAGGCGTCGATCGCCTTCGCGTGGTCGGGGTTCGCCTCGCCGCGCCAGCGGATCAGGAAGCGCTCGGGGATCGACTCGCCCTTGTCGACCTCGTGCTGGGAGACGGGCGGCTGCCCGCCGCCGCGCGCCGACTGGGCGACGAACGACAGCGCCATCACCGACGCGCGCGCGAGCTGGTCGCGCGCGGTCGCGTCGTCGATGTCGATCAGCTGCCTGAAACCCCACTCGGGCGCCAGCATCGCCAGCGCGCTCTGCACGTCCACGCGCGGATCGCCGGAGCGGACCGTGAGCGGGAACGGCTCGGCCGGCGGCAGGCCGGGCACGTACGTGCCGTCGACGAGCAGGCCCCAGACCTGCTCGAACGGCACCTTCCCGACCAGCTCCTCGATGTCGACGCCGCGATAGCGCAGCGCCCCGCCCGCCCGATCCGGCTCGGCGATCTCGGTGGCGAAGGCGACGACGCCCTCGAGGCCGGACTGCACGTCGGTGGTGGTCGCGCTCATGTCGTGGCTCCGCGGTCGGGGTGAGGGGAGACGGTCCACGCTCCAGGTTGGCACACTAGGATTGGCCGAGCAGCCAGGACCGGACCCGTCAGCGACAAGGAGCCACACGTGCACGACCTCCTCTTCCGTCCCGCGAACGAGCTCGCGGCGCTCGTGCGCTCCGGCGAGATCACCGCCCGCGAGCTGGTGTCCGCGTCGCTGGAGCGGATCGAGGCGCTCGACGGCCAGCTCAACGCCTTCACGCACGTCGACGCCGACGGCGCGCTCGCGACCGCCGACGGGATCGCCCCCGGCGACGAGCGCCCGTTCGCGGGCGTGCCGATCGCGATCAAGGACAACCAGCCCGTCGAGGGCATGCCGCTGACCTTCTGCGCCGAGCTGTTCGGCGACCTCGTCCCGCCGTTCGACGCGGCGTTCGTCGGGCGCCTGCGCGCCGCCGGCTTCGTGATCGTCGGCAAGACCGCGCTGCCGGAGTACGGGATCCTGCCGTCGACCGAGTCGCGCCGCAACGGTCCCACGCGCAACCCGTGGGACCTCTCGCGCACGCCCGGCGGCTCCTCCGGCGGAGCGGCTGCTGCGGTCGCGGCCGGGATGCTGCCGCTCGCGCACGGCAACGACGGCGGCGGCTCGATCCGCATCCCCGCCGCCTGCTGCGGGCTCGTAGGCCTCAAGCCGGCGCGCGGGCGCGTATCGCTTGCGCCGGCGCTCGGCGACTCCTTCCTCGTCGCCGACGGCGTCCTCACGCGCACGGTCGCGGAGTCCGCGCAGCTGCTCGACCTGATCGCCGGACCGGAGCTGGGCGACGCGACCTGGGCGCCGCCGCCGGCCGAGCCATTCGCGGCGGCCGCCGCGCGCGAGCCGAAGCCGCTGCGCGTCGGGTTCACGCTCTCGCCGCCGCTGACGGAGATCGAGGTCGACCCGATCGCCGAGCGCGCCGTCCGCGACGCCGCCGCGCTGCTGCAGGAGCTGGGCCACGAGGTCGAGGAGATCGCCTCGCCGCCGTGGACGATCCCCGGCGTGTTCGAGCTGTTCTCGGCGTCGTTCGGACCGGCGGTCGCCTCGACGATCGTGTTCGCCGCCACGATCGCCGGCCGCGAGCCCACGGCCGACGACATGGAGAAGCTGTCGTGGTACCTGTGGGAGCGCGCGAGCCAGCTCGGCGCGGCGCACTTCCTCGCCGCGCAGGGGCAGCTCCAGGCGCTCGCGCGCGCGTTCGTGACGGGGATGTCCGACTACGACGTCGTGCTCACGCCGTCGCTCGCGCTGCGCCCGCGCCCGATCGGCGAGCTGTTCGGCGACAACGACGACCCGGCCGAGACGTTCCGCCGCTCGGGCGAGTTCACGCCCTTCACGGCGATCGCGAACGTCACCGGCCAGCCGGCGATCTCGCTCCCGTTCGCGCACGGCGAGGACGGCCTGCCCGTCGGCATCCACTTCTTCGGCCGCCCGGCCGACGAGGCGACGCTGCTCGCGCTCGGCGCGCAGATCGAGGCGGCGCGGCCGTGGGCGGGGCGGCGGCCGGAGCTGGCGGCTGCCGCGTAGGCGGCCGCGTATCATCGAGCGCCAGCTTCAGTACCGCACCCGCACCGAAGAGGAACGAACCAGCCAATGGCCTACGTGATCGCAGAGCCCTGCATCGGGACGAAGGACAACTCGTGCGTCGAGGTCTGCCCCGTCGACTGCATCCACCCGACGCCCGACGAGCCGGACTACGACAGCGTCGAGATGCTCTACATCGACCCGGAGGAGTGCATCGACTGCGACGCCTGCGTCGAGGCCTGCCCGGTCGACGCCTGCTTCGCCGAGGACCAGCTCCCGGAGGAGTGGGCGAAGTACGCGGACATCAACCTGAAGTACTACGCGGGCAAGTCCTAGGCCATCGGCAGGGACATGCCCACCGGCTTCGGCGGCTCCGCCTGAGGGGGCCCGCCCGCCGGCGGGGATGACATCACCGGCAGCTCGATCGGCGACAGCGCGATCACGCCGCGGGCGGTCTGACGGATCGCCTGCGCGGCCGGGTCGTCCGGGTCGGAGAAGACGAGCGGGGTGCCGATGTCGGCCTGCTCGCGCAGCGCCATCGTCAGCGGCACCTTGCCGAGCAGCGGAACGTCCAGCTCGTCGGCCAGCAGCTGCCCGCCGCCCTCGCCGAAGATCGCGAAGCGCTCGCCGCCGGGCGTGACGAAGCCGGCCATGTTCTCGACGACCCCGGCGATCTCCAGTCTGACTCTGTGCGCCATCTCGGCCGAGCGGCGCGCGACTCTCTGCGCGACCGGCTGGGGCGTCGTCACGATCAGGAATCTCGCCTGCGGCAGCAGCTGGGCGAGCGTCATCGAGACGTCGCCGGTGCCGGGCGGCAGGTCGACGAGCAGGTAGTCCAACTCGCCCCAGTCGACGTCCTCGAGGAACTGGGTCAGCGCCTTGTGCAGCATCGGACCGCGCCACACCACCGCGGCGTCCTCCTTCATGAAGAAGCCGATCGACATCACCTTGATGCCGTCGTGCGCCTCCGGCGGGACGATCTTGCGCTCGCCGTTGACCTTCGGGCGCGTGGCGCCGAGGCCGAACATGCGCGGCTGCGAGTAGCCCCAC